>WNGG01001425.1_pt1 | contig 48232 bp, 43 predicted proteins | sample 5400661 | NCBI WGS metagenome assembly WNGG01 (sample SAMN13153372, study PRJNA577476) | soil metagenome | isolation source: 100 cm soil or saprolite under Garry oak tree replicate 1 | place: USA:California | collected 2016-06-15 | reverse complement strand
CGTACCCACAGCTGTCACTTCCATCCACTCGCCGTTGTGCAGGTATTCCACCTCGACATCAACGCCAATCACACCGTCGGCTCCGAGCTGGTCTGCCTCGAATTGCATGCGGCTCAGCGCCAGTTCGCGCGCCTGGTACATCAACTGCGAGTATTCCTTGAGTTCGCCCTGGAAGTTAGATTTGATACCCACGAGCCAGTTCTTGATTGCGCCCATTGAGTAGATGCAGTTGCCCATCACCAGGCCCATAGGTTGGAAGCCCTTATCGATGACAAGCCAGAACTCCTGACCCGTCAGATCAGAGGTGAAGGCCCGACCTCGATAGCCGGGTTTGATATCCATTGCGTTACGTGCATCAGCCATTGTTAGTAGAAACCTCGCTTTCGTACTTCGTTAGATAGTTAGACAGTTAGAGAGAGATGAACTCTGCCTTTGCTAGGATATGGCACTGGTGGCATAATGTCAATGGAGGTACAAACCATGAACACATACAATCTCTGCTTCATTGGCTTTGGGAACGTAGGTCGTGCACTTGCCCGCCTGCTGCAAGAAAAAACACCTGAACTGCGCGACCGATATGGCATCGAATGGCGCATTACCGGTATGGCAACGCGCCGCATGGGTTGGATAGCAAACCCGAATGGATTGGATGTATCTGCACTTCTAGCAGGTGGGACTGCTGCTGAGCATAGTTCATTATCACTGAATGATGTCCACGAGTGGCTTGAGGCAGCACAGGCCGATGTACTATTTGAAGTCTCCTCACTCAATCCGCAGACGGGTCAGCCAGCAATAGAGAACCTCCGTGCCGCTCTTGAATACGGAGCACATGCGATTACCGCAAATAAAGGTCCTGTAGTTCATGCCTATCGCGAATTACATGAACTGGCAGTGAGCAAAGGGAAACGCTTTCTGTTCGAGTCTACTGCCATGGGTGGTGCCCCAATTTTTTCACTCTTTCGTGAGTGCCTTCCCGCGGCTAAAGTGTTGCGCTTTCGTGGTATTTTCAACTCGACGACCAGCGTCATTATCGAGGAGATGGAGGCAGGACGGAGCTTTGATGAGGCGGTGAACAAGGCGCAGAGCATGGGGATTGCTGAGACCGATCCGAGTAATGATGTTGATGGGTGGGATGCAACAGTCAAGGTATGTGCAATTGCAACGGTGTTGATGGGGATGCCTTTGAAGCCAGAGGAGGTACAGCGAGAGGGTATTCGTGCGTTGAGCGCTGAAATGGTGCAGGAGGCACGACGTGCAGGCAAGCCTTTCAAGCTGGTTTCCCAGGCGGAGTACAGGGATGGACATATCCTCGCAAGTGTCCGACCGCAGCAACTTGCCTCCGATGATCCGCTTGCCTCAGCACGCGGTGCCTCATTGATGGCTCATTTTGAGATGGATGTACTACCCGGGCTATCTGTTAAACTCGACGAGATGAACGATACCGGGCCGAGGAGCACTGCTTATGGGTTGCTGGCGGATTTTGTACATGCTGTGAAAGTGAGAGAGTAAGAGGCCTTCCGGTAGCGGGCGGACAAAAAACAACGTTTGGCCTCAACATGCTATTATCAGTAGTAGATACCCTCTGTTCCTGAGCATGAAAAAGCGGATTATCAGTGGTTCAAGCCCTCAAATGCCGTGAATAATGAGCATTATCAGCGATAGCGCTGGCCCGCTTTACAAGCAGGTTTAGAGCTTTAACGTTGGAAAATGTCCCCCTGCTACGGGAACCCCTCATTGGGGTCGTGGTCGCCATGCTGCCAAATCTGCCGGTCATTCAGATCCTGCTCAACCTCTATCTGCTCAACGGCCTCTTGCTCCCCATCATTCTGTTTGCTATTCTCTACCTGGTGAACCAGAAACGGCTGATGGGCCGCTACACCAATAGCCTGGCCTACAATGTGGTGTCCTACACGCTCGCCATCGTGGTCAGCGGGCTGGCCGTCCTCTACCTGCTCACCCAGGTCCTCTCGTTCTTTGGCATCCAGCTTTTTGGGTAAGCAGCAGAGACGAGACAGGGCAGAGCACAACGGAAGAACTTCACCTTCTCTTTGCCCAGATGGCTCTTTCCCTGGCAAAGCCGGGGAAGCGGGTTCTCCAAATGCCCCTAGACTGAACCGCTCACCAGCCCTTGAGCAGGTGCGTGACGGTCCCCTGTGGGGTGAGGACAGAGCGAATGCGATCCGGGTTGATCTCCGCGACCCGCGAGGCGTTCTGTGCGGCCAGCACTACATCGTGCGCATGCACTTGCCGCCAGAGGCGTGCCACGACTTCTGGATCCTGCTGCCGATAGACGAAGCGGCGGGGCAACCTGGCCTTGTGTGCCAGGGTTGCCGCTCGCCTGAGGGTGTCTTTGGCCGCCTGGTCTTCCAGGTAGGGGTCGACCACCTCAAACAGGCGCGGTACCCGCGGGGCTGTGGGCTCGGCGAGATAGAGGAACACGACCGGCTTGCCACGCGCCTCGTTGACGGCGCTCTTGATAATCAGCTCGTTGTGGGCATCGCCAGCGACTAGCACCGCCAGCAGCGAACCCGGGAGGGGCCCTTCGACGAAGGAAGTGACCACCGGAGAGCGCCCCCGCATCGAGTTGACGTAGGCCACCGCCATCCCGGCGAGCGCGACCGATCCCCCAAAGGCGGTGGCCAGCGGCCTGGAGACCAGGCTGATCGACCAGGCCAGCAGCACCAGCAGTGTGGTGAAGACTCCCAGCCAGAACTCGAGTCGCTGCCAGAGGGTGCGTGCCTTCTTCCACAGGACAGAAGCGACCGGGACCGCTCCGCTCGACCGTCTGTCCGAGGGTCTCAACCGATGGGAGGCGAGCGCCTCCTGATAGTCGGGGAGAGCGCTAGAGAGAGCCGGGGGGACCGACCTCCTCCCGTCAGGAGGGGCCGCCTCTACTTCATAAGGAGCCGATGCGCCTCGCGCCGCACGGCGTTCGCGGTAGCGCAGGATATCCAGCCCCAGGCAGGTCACGCTGAAGGCCCCCAGCAAACCAAAGGCGTACATGTCCCCAAGCAGGATAATCTTCCCATTCACCAGTAAGAGCACGGTGATGGGAATGCCCGTGGCCAGGACAATCGACCAGTGCGGGGTGCCGCGCAGCTTGTTGCGGTTGAGGATGAATGCCGGGAAGAACTCCATGCGGGAGAGGGCCAGGAAGACGTGATAGGCCCCGATCACCGCGGTATTGCTGGCAAAGACCAGGATCAGGCTGGCGCTCACCGCTACCTCGGTCTGCAAGAGGAGGTTGCCCCAGTGCCCGCCGAGCAACGAGATCAGCTGGGTCGAAAGCAGCTCATCGGCGGCCTCGTGCGGTTGCAGGAGCGTGGAGAGCATCGTGAGCAGGGGGCTGGTCACTCCGATCGTGATTACGACGAGGAGCAGCGCCAGGCTGATGATCTTCTTGCGGGGAGCCTTCATGACAGGAGAGAGTTGCGAGATGCTCTCCAGGCCGGAGAAGGCCAGGAAGGCCCCGGCAAACCCGAGCAGGATCGAGCCGGGAGTGAGCGAGGCTCCTTCAAACATCCTGCGGAACAGCAGGGGGAGTTCCGCGAGGGGAATGTGGGTAAAGACGGTCCACAGGATCGCCAGATCGCTCAGGAAGGCGATGAGTGCTGCCGCCAGGCTCACTTTGGCGCTCTCGCTGATACCGACCCAGTTGAGCAGGCCCAGCAGCGCGAGCACGCCAATGGTGATCCACAAGAGGAAGGGGGTCATGGCAGGAAGAACCACACTGAGGTACTGCATGGCCGACAGGCAACTGATGGCGGCGGTGAGGAAGTAACTCACCAGGATAAACATGCCTCCCAGCGCCCCGACCCAGTCATTGATCGCCTGCGCCGCCACCGTCACGACTCCCCCGCCTTCGGGGAAGCGGGCGCTCACCTCGGCGTATTTGAGGGTGAGCAGCACGAAGACCGACATGGTCAACAGCACAAAGAAACCGGCAAGGTTGCCGACGCTGCCGTAGAGGATGCCCGGAACGTAGTAGATCGACGAACCGATATCGGCAAAGACGACCGCCCAGCACAGAATGGGACCCAGCTGACCTGCACCCCGATGCTGTCCATTGCTTTGAGGCCGTGCTAAAGCTTCCTGTTTCATACCGTGTGCTCAACTCTCTTTCTTCGGGAAGCTGTTTGCTCAGCACCCCATCTGCTTGAGGCCTTGGACCGGTCATAGACGGCTCGGAAGTTCGCACCACTCCTGCCATAGAACCATGCGACGAGTTAGATCTTCCTAAACCAACCAGAGAGCCATCGTGGGAGAGAGAACCTGCTGTCCTTCGCTGGCAACGAGACAATATAGCGGGAAAGGCGTTCCTCCGAGAGCAGCTCTTTCACCTCATTCGTGGCAAGTAAGACCCCCGCTCCACGACGCACCACCAGCACGATGCCTGCGCATTCCATTTCCTGAGCGAGCGCACGGATACTGCAGACAGGATTGCCCGTCTGGAGCTCAACCCGCTCAACAGGCACACCCCATCGTGCAGCTTTGTATCGCACAAACTCTAAGAAATCCTTCGACTGTTGGATGTCTTCCCATCGTGGGCTTCTGTCTGCTGCCTGGGGAAGATGGATCAGTGACAGGACAACGAGATGGGCATCCAACCCCTGCGCCAGCATGAGAGCAGAGGTAATGGCAGGCCCGTCGATTCCATGTGTGAAAGGAAGCAGCAAACGTGTCATGATCCCTTTCCGATCCCCGTTCCCACTTTTGTCTGGCCCGAAGGGGACAGCAGGCGCCGGTTGTTTTTCCTCACGGCCTCCTGAGAGAGTGCTACACTTGCATGCTCACCTGGTAGACCCCGATCACCGGAGGTTCGATCAGCAGGGGGGCGACCTTGTCCAGCTGCTGCTGCAGGTAGCCGCTGGTCTCGCTGGCCTTCAAATCGACCGGCGTCTCCCACAGCGTGATCGAGATCCCCTTCCCCGTCGCACGCTCGGTCAGCAGGAGGAACCCCTTGAATCCCACTTCCCGCTTGATCTCGGGTGTCACCGAGTCGCGAATGATCTGGATCAACTCATCCATCTGGTCTGGCTTCGCCTGGGCTGTCAGTACTCTGGCATGCATACTTGTTCCGCCTTTCTGAACATGTGCAAACGTGTTCGCTCTGCTCGACTTCCAGCGCGATCTTCTTCCCTCTCCCCACGTGTCCACCTGAAGATGACGTTCACTTCCTATTCGGCATGGGGAGCTAGCTGTCAATCATTGAGATAGCGCAGCTCGCCTTTGACCCGGTGGCAACAGAGCACCCCGCTCTGGGCAAGCTGCTCCAGAGCGCGGGCCGCCGCCTCCACCTCTCGGCTTCCGACCGCTCTGCCGGGGGGAGCAAACCGTTGGGCGGCCTCACAGGCCGTGAAGACCAGCAGGGAGCCAGGATGTTCGCTCAGCGAGCGCGTCACGGCCGCCTTGTACCAGGCCATCAGACGCCTGGGGGACGGCATCCGAGGCGCAACAGCCACCATGACGGGGCAGGGAGCCAGCTGCAAAACGCGACGCGAGGTGCTTCCAGCGAGCAGTCGCCGCAGCCGCTGTGCGAAGGAATTCCCCCGGCTCCCCAGCACAATAAAGTCCACCTGCAACTCTCGTGCCACCCGCACCAGTTCGTCAGCGGGTGTTCCCACACACCGCAGCAGCTCGATACGTTCTGGCGCAATCCCCCGCTGCTGCAAGAGAGCGCAGGCGCGCTGCAAAGCACGCTCTGCCCGCAAGCGTTCCTCCCTGGTGGGAGGAAAGGGGCGAAGTGCCGCGCTCGCCTTTCCCCACGTCGGCCTGGTGTCAGCGGGGACGGGGATGACATGCAGCAGGAGCAGGCGGGGATCCGGCGAGGAGTGTGCGAGGAACTCACAAGCTGCACGAAGGGCAGACTGTGTTGGCGGGGAGAGGTCTCTATCAATCCCCAGCAAAACGCGCTTGTTCCTGACCATTCCCGTTGCTTGACCTCCTCTCACGCCGGTCTCTGGCCTCCAGGCGGCTCGCGTTCCGGTCTTCCAACTTCACGGATCGCTGCCAGCAGCGCCTTGACCCCTTCCTGTTTGCCGACCAACCTCACGGCTCCGGCTGCATGCGCCCGCGTTCGCAGGGCCCGATCGTCGTAGAGACTGAGGAGCACGACCGCACTGCGGGGAACCGATGTATGCAGTGCGGCAGTCGTGGCGATCCCATCGAGTGCGGGCATGGAGATATCCATGAGCACCACATCAGGCTGGAGGGCTTGGGCCAGCGTGAGGGCCTGGGTCCCTGTGCTCGCTTCCCCAATCACCCTGATATCTCTGGCTCGTTCAAGCCAGACACGTAATCCCTGGCGGAGCAAGGGTTCCGCATCAACCAGCAGCAGCGTGATCATCATCTCCTCATGCACGGAATTCTGGTGTGCTCTCTGGCATTTCTGTGCCTCCCCGTGGTACACTGGGAGTCGGTGAACTGATCTCGGAACAGTTGGCACGCGAGCATGGTTCTTTGCGTGCTTCCTGCTGAGAACAGTATAAGGCGGAACGTTCCCCCACGACATCGCCCGGGGGAGTGAACTTGACCTTCCCCTTTGGGGGGAGGGTCGTCTCACTCGAAAGGAGGAGAGCCGATGGTGGTCCGGGTGTTGATTGCGGACGATCATGCTGTCGTGCGCGAGGGACTGCGCATGTTCCTCCGACGCGACCCCGAATTAGCCGTGGTGGGCGAGGCGGGTGATGGAGCAGAAGCCGTCGAACTCTCGCGAGAGCTTCGCCCGGATGTGGTGCTGATGGACCTGCTCATGCCGGTGATGGATGGAATCGCGGCAACCGCGACCATCCGAAGCGCCCTCCCCGAGACCGAGGTCCTCGCCCTCACGAGTGTATTAGAGAGTCGAGCGGTGGTCGGAGCAGTGAAGGCGGGAGCGATTGGCTACCTGCTCAAGGACACGCACGCCCCCCAACTGCGGCGAGCGATCAAGGCGGCGGCCGCCGGGCAGGTCCAACTCTCCCCCCAGGCGGCAGCCTATCTGCTGAGCGAAGTCCGGGCACCCGAAACGGCAGAGGCATTGACCGAGCGTGAAACGGAAGTGCTGCATCTGCTCGCCCAGGGGTTCTCGAATAAGGAAATCGCACAGTCCTTGCAGATTGTCGAGGACACCGTCAAAACCCATGTCCGGCATATCCTGGCGAAGCTGGGCGTGCAGAGCCGCACCCAGGCCGTCCTGTGCGCGATGCGTCTTGGTCTGGTTCCCGCCGAGCAAGGACAGAGACTCGAGCCTGGCCACTAGCCTCGTGTCGTAGACGAAGCAGACCCTGTGCATGGGGCATCTTCACCGGTGTCCTGTCTGAGTGAGAGGAGTCGAGGAGCGGACGATGAAGCACGTTGGACGAAACCCTTTGCCGAAAGCGAGCACGCAGCCACGTTGGAGACGCTCGGTGAGCGATAGCCTACTGGCCCTGGGAGGAGTAGCGCTGGTCACCAGCGTGATCGCTGTCGCTCATCTCTACCCGAGAATTCCGACCATCTCATTCGCCTACCTGCTGGTGGTCTTAGCCCTGGCAAGTACACGCGGGTTGCCTGCCGCGATCCTGGCGTCCTTGCTGGCCATGCTCTCCTTCGACTTCTTCTTCTTTCCTCCGCCCTACACGTTTGTCGTCGTCAAAATGGAAGACCTGCTCACGCTGGCTGTCTTCCTGGCAGCAGCGGTCTTGACCAGTCAGTTAGCTTCAGCGCAGCACCGAAGCGCCGAGCAAGCACGAAGTCGGGAGCGTGAACTGCGTCTGCTCTACGAGCAGGCACAAGAACTGGCAGCGCTCCAGGAGCGACAGCGCCTCGCCCGTGAGTTACATGACTCGGTCTCCCAGGCTCTCTATGGCATCAGTCTGGGGGCCCATACCGCCCGCGAAGCACTGGAGAGCGAACCTGAACAGGCCATGGCCTCGATGGAGTACGTGATTGCCCTCGCCGAAGCAGGACTCGCCGAGATGCGTGCGCTCATCTTTGAGCTGCGTCCTGAATCACTGGAAACCGAGGGGCTGGTGGCAGCCCTCACGAAACATATGGTAGTTTTGCAAACCCGCTACAAACTGAGCGTTGAGGCGAACCTGGGTGAGGAACCCGATCTCTCCATCGAGAGGAAACACGCGCTGTACCGGATCGCCCAAGAGGCCTTCCACAACATCGTCAAGCATGCTTGTGCCAGTAATGTCGTCCTCCGACTTGCAAGACAGGAAGGCCTTGTCACCCTGGAGGTGCGCGATAACGGGCGAGGCTTTGACCCGGCAGGCCCCTTCCCAGGGCACTTCGGTTTGCGCTCAATGCAGGAACGGGCTCTGAAGATGGGCGGTACTCTCACTATCCGGAGTACAGCCGGGCAAGGAACGTGCATTGAGGTTCGGATGCCCCTGGAAGTGAGGCAAGGGAGAGAGAAAACGCTCCAGCTCTCATAGCAAAAGGAGGATCGGTGCATGCATTTTGAAGAATGGTTGCTGGTCTGTGCACTTCTCCTCCTCGGGAGTATCCTGGCCTGGAAAATCTCAGGCAGGCTGGGAGTGCCAGCCCTGCTCCTCTTCCTCGGCATTGGGATGCTGGCTGGATCCGATGGCCTTGGAGGCATTTACTTCGATGATGCGTTTGTCGCGCAATCCATCGGCGTGATCGCTCTGGCCTTCATCCTCTTTGCCGGGGGATTAGATACCGAGTGGCTGGTCGTGCGGCCCGTCCTTGGCAGTGCCCTCTCCCTTTCGACTATTGGCGTGCTGCTGACCACGGTGATCATTGGCGTCTTTGCCTTCTTCCTCCTCCATTTCTCGTTCCTGGAGGGACTGCTGCTGGGAGCCATCATCTCTGCCACCGATGCTGCTGCGGTGTTTAGTGTGCTGCGGGCAAGAAAGCTCAAGCTCACGGGAAAGCTCATTCCGCTGCTCGAACTGGAATCGGGCAGTAACGATCCGATGGCGGTCTTCCTCACCATCGGCCTCACCCGGCTGCTGACGAGTCCCCACGAATCAGTCTTTGCCCTGGTGGTGTTACTTGTCCAACAAATGGGAGTGGGAGCCATCTGCGGGCTGCTGATTGGCTGGGGAGCCATTATGCTCATCAGCCGTCTGCACCTGGAAGTGGAAGGCCTCTATCCAGTGCTCACCATCGCGCTGGTGCTGCTCACGTACGGACTGACCGCCACTCTGGGAGGGAGTGGCTTCCTCGCAGTCTACTTGGTGGGATTAGTGCTGGGAAACAGTTCGGTCCAGCACGTGGACCGGCTCACCCGCTTTCACGATGGCCTTGCCTGGCTGATGCAAATCGCGATGTTCCTCACCCTGGGGCTGCTGGTCTTCCCCTCGCACCTGCCGCCCATCGTGGGCAGCGGACTGCTCATCACGGGGGTCGCCCTGTTCATCGCACGACCGGTGAGTGTCTTGACCGCGCTGCTCCCGGTGAAGATGCCGATTCAGGAAAAACTCTTTGTCTCGTGGGTCGGACTGCGAGGAGCAGCTCCGATTGTGTTAGCCACCTTTCCCCTCCTCGCCGGTGTCCAGAACTCTTCGTTTCTCTTCGACCTGGTCTTCTTCATTGTCCTGGCCTCCGTGCTGCTGCAAGGAACGTCTCTGCCTCTGGTAGCAAAGTGGCTCAGGGTAGTCACCCCTTCCTCCGAGGGGAGAGCTGAAATTCCCGAGGCCACGTCGGGAGCGTGAGGAAAACAACCGGGGAGAAAGCTCCCGGCCTATTCAGGGTTCCGGTAGCAGAGGGACAGAACTCAACGTTAAAGGTTAACGACTTTTTGGATCTCCGTACTCATTTGTCTCCACAGGCTTGTTAAGTCGAAAAATGAGAGAGAAAAGAGCCATGCTTCTCATAAACAAAGCGGTGGAAAGCTGTGAGAGATGAATATTTCCATCGGCTACATAAGGCGCTTCACACGCTTAGCGTTGATTCCTGTCCGTTTGCTACCGCAACCCCAATTTGTTTGAACTGCACCCAGCTCCTCTTCACCCCTTGCCTGCTTCTCGAAAATAGAGTATACTCTTACCAGAGCATCTCTCACGAGCATCTCTCATGAGCAAACCTTCTACCGCATCGACAGGAAATCATCCCAGCAATCACCATCATGAAACGCAAGTCACAATCGTCACAACCCAAAAACGAACCCACTCCCCTCTTTCACAAGACCAGTCACAAAGTGACAATGTCCCAAAGTCACAACGCCAACCACATTTTTCTAACGGGTCACAACAGTCCCAGATGCTGCTGGCGAACCAACTGAAACGAATGGAGAAGCCGATGGATCACACCAATCGCCCCCTGTCCCCGATGTCCCAATCGTCCCAGACTGGGGCTCTTCGCCAAGTTTCGTGCCAGGGGGTGGTAGATGTGAAAGTTCATTCGCATCAGTCCGCTCTAGCAGCGAATCTTCCCCAAAGCGATTCTGCACAAATGATGTCCGTTGCACGAAACTTGACGAAGAGCCAATCGTCCCTCTCCTCCAAGCCCTACGAGTGGCAACGCCTCTCCGGACGATGTCCCCTCTGTCCCCAAATCGTTCTCGCACAAACTGGAAGTCAAAATCATCCTCCTCAGAGAAAGCCACAAAAGGAAGCGAAACCATCGTATGCTATCGAGGTAAGCCCTTGCACTCACCCTTATTGGCTTGCAATAACCGTTTTTTGACAACTCAAACAGAATAGGTTACAGTAAGGACAAGTGTTTCAAAACCTGAATGAGCGGTGAGAACTCATCGTGTATGTAGAGCAACCCTTGCGGTTGCCGTGGGAGTTAGTATGTCAACGCCCGCCCGTAAACAATATTTGCGTATGAAGAGTCAGTATCCTGACACCATCCTCATGTACCAGGTCGGGGATTTCTATGAGACCTTTGATGAGGATGCGCGTATTGCTGCCCAGGAACTGCAGATTGTGCTGACTTCGCGCCACTATGGAAATGAGGAGGTACCTCTGGCCGGCATACCACTGCATGCACTGGATAATTATGTCGGGAAGCTGATCCAGCGTGGCTACAAAGTTGCCATCTGTGAACAGGTAGGTGAAGTAGGACATGGCATAGTTGACCGGGCTGTGACACGTATTCTGACGGCAGGTACGCTCTCTGAACCGAATCTGCTGCCGACCCGGCAGAACAACTATCTCGTTGCAATTGCCCCCGGACGTGCACAGACGGGCCTGGCGGCAGTGGATGTGAGTACAGGCGAGTTTATGGTAACCTGGTTTGTGCCTGCCGAGTTGCCTGCAGCGCTGGAGGCGGAGTTGCAGCGCCTTGCACCTGTAGAGTGCCTGCTGGTAGAGGGAACTCGCCCGGATGTTTACCAGTTTCCTTCTAGGACGATGACGGTGACATACTGTCCCTCTTATTTCTTTGAGCATGAGACGGCCCGTGCCCGTTTATGCAGACAATTTGGTGTGCAATCGCTGGATGCCTACGGGTGTGCCCAGGCTCCCCAGGCTATCGCGGCAGCGGGAGCGGTTATCAGCTACCTTGAAAAAATGAATGTAGCCCTGCTCTCACTGTTAACGGGATTGCGCTCATATCAAACAACAAGTTACATGGTGTTGGATGCGCATACTCAGCGCAATCTTGACTTGTTGCAGGGAGCGCGTAGTGGTTCATTGCAGGGAAGTCTGCTCAGTGTCTTAGATCGCACGGTCACACCCATGGGAGCACGCCACTTGCGGAAGACGCTCACACAGCCGCTGCTTGATCTGAACCAGCTAAATGCCCGGTTAGAGAGCCTGGAAGAGCTCTACGAAAGCCCGGCCTTGCGGAGTCGCTTCACTCTGCACTTGCAGCGCTTAGGTGACCTGGAACGTATTGCTGGACGAGTGCGCCAGGGAACAGCGGTGCTGCGTGAAGTGCTGGCGTTGCGCAAATATCTTGAAGTGATCCCCCAGTTGCGTGAACTGCTGCATGGATGTGATACAGCACTGTTGAGAGAACTGGCCGATGAGCTTGACGCTTGTCCGCAGGTGATCGAACTGATCAAACGTGCCCTGGCAGGTGCGGACGGAGAAGATGAGGCTGACGGGAGGCTAATTCGTGCGGGCTATCATACTGAACTGGACGAATTAATTGAATCTATTCGGGATTCGCGAATCTGGATTGCTTCGTTAGAAGCCCATGAACGGGAACGGACAGGGATTAAGTCTCTGAAGGTTGGTTTTAACAAGGTCTTTGGCTACTATATTGAAGTCAGCAATGCCAATGCGAAGCTCGTACCGGCGGACTACATGCGCAAACAGACGCTGGTCAATGGAGAGCGGTTTATCACTCCCGAACTCAAGGAACATGAAGCTCGCATTCTAAGCGCGGAGGAGCGCATCGAGGAGATGGAGCGTAGCATCTATGCAGATGTGCTGCGCCAACTCAGTCTTTCCTATCCACAATTAATGACCACGGCGATGGCTGTGGCAAAAATGGATGTATTGCTCAGTCTATCGGAAGTAGCGGCACGACAGGGATATGTGCGACCTGTTCTAGAGCATGGATTGGGTATGGAGATTGTAGGTGGGCGGCATCCGGTGGTTGAGTATGCGTTGGATGGCGATGTATTTATTCCCAACGATACTTCGATGGAGGCAGAGAATGGAGCACGTATTCTGCTGCTGACCGGGCCAAACATGGCAGGGAAATCGACATATCTGCGCCAGGTGGCATTGATTACGCTCTTAGCACAGATAGGTAGCTTTGTGCCAGCACGTAGTGCAAAGATCGGGCTGGTAGATCGCATCTTTACTCGCGTGGGTGCTGAAGATGATATCGCTTCCGGGAAGAGCACCTTTATGCTGGAGATGGAGGAGACGGCCACAATCCTACATCATTCAACCCGCCATAGTCTGATTATCCTCGATGAAATCGGCAGAGGAACCAGCACCTATGACGGGCTGGCAATTGCACGAGCAGTTGTTGAGCATTTGCACACGACCACAGGTGCACGTACGCTCTTCGCAACCCACTATCATGAGTTGGCAGCAATGGCGGATGAATTGCCCCATTTGCGATTGTATACCATGGGCATCAGCGAGGATGATCAAGGTGGGATTGTGTTCTTGCATAAGGTGATGCCAGGGACGGTTGGACGAAGCTACGGTATTCATGTGGCACGCCTGGCAGGAATGCCTCTAAGCATTGTGAGACGTGCCGAAGAAGTGCTCAAGCATTTGGAGTCTCTCAAGACGGATGCAGGCGTGAGTCGCATACTTGCACACAATGGACATGCGCTAACACTCGCTGAGTACACTATCGGCAAGGGTGAGGAGAATGGTCGTCTGCTTGCCGAAGAGAATGGGGGATATGCTGCAGGTGCCCGATTTATCGCACCACAGGCTCGCCAGGTAGCCCAGGCACTCGAACAAGCCGATGAGCCTGAATCCGTACTGGATACCATCGATATCTGCGGAATCACACCGCTTGACGCACTGAATCTGTTGTTTCTGATACAGAAAAAGAGAAATAGGAGGCACAATCCGTAGGGGCCGATTTATCGCGCCCACCGCCGATAATGAGTTTTCCCATTCCAGGTCGGTATTGTCATGCCTCGCCTCGCGAAGCATCTGTCTGCCCATTGAGAGAGACCCTTCGCTTCGCTCAGGGTGACAATACCTTGCCGATCTTGGTCGGTAAAATTCTTTATCGCGCCCTGGCTGTCCGATTCTTTTCTCAATGTGCATAATCGCACCCCTACAGAGATATATGAACCAGATACCAGATTTTCCAAAAATTCGTACCCCCATCATTGCTCTGCCCCCAGAAGTCGCGGAACGTATCGCTGCAGGTGAAGTGATTGAGCGTCCTGTATCGGTGGTGAAAGAACTGGTAGAGAATGCCCTTGATGCCGGAGCACATGAGATACGCGTCGAGATACGTGGTGGTGGGTTGAGCCTGATACGTGTTACCGATGATGGTTATGGTCTTCCCGAAGAAGAATTAGAGCATGCCTGTGCGCGGCATACGACGAGCAAGATCAGTAGTGTTGATGATCTGAGTCGCCTGCATACCCTGGGTTTTCGTGGGGAGGCGTTAGCCAGTATAGCCGCTGTCTCGGAGTTGACCTTGCTGAGCCGCGCTATTGAGACGGAAGCGCTAGGGGAGGAGCATGCAGCCGCATGGGTAACATTTCGAGGCGGTGAGGTTGTGCAGCGTGGGCAACGGGCGCGTTTGCATGGCACGACGGTAACGGTGCGAGACCTGTTTTATAACGTTCCCGCTCGCCTGAAGTTTATGCGTGGTGCCCGCACGGAGGCCGGACATATCATCCAGCTGCTGCGACGTTATGCAGTGGGTTATCCTGGCGTGCGCTTCAACCTGACCATTGAGGAACATACTGCGTTGCAGACCGGCGGGAGCGGTGACCTGGCTACCACGCTGGCAGAACTCTATCACCTGCCCCTGGAGGAGATGCTTAACCCGGTGTCTTTGAATGGAGAGGAAGGAACGGGGAGAGGTTATGTGTTGCATGGCTATGTTGGCAATCGGGCGCTGGCACAGAACAGCCGACAGCATATGACGCTGTTTATTAATGGGCGCTGGGTGCAGTCGCGTCCCTTACAGGAGGCGCTTGAGGCTGGTTATCGGGGATTGTTGCCGAAGGGAAAGCATCCCTTGCTGGTGTTCCATCTTGAGCTTCCGACTGAGGAGGTAGATGCAAATGTCCATCCGGCCAAGATGGAGGTGAGGTTGATACGAGAGGCGGAGGTAGTTGCAGCCCTGACGCAGGCCGTACGGTCGGTCCTGGAGCGTAGCCCGGCATTGCCTGAAGTGCTGGAGTTTCCTGGCCCTGAACTTGTCTATCAAGGGCGTCTGCCTGGGTCACGTCGTCGAGGGTTGCGCATCGCAGATTCGGCGGGGATGTATCAGCCTGAAGAGAAAGTCATACCTGGGGCGGCTGAAGTGCTGGCAACATTACGCCCACTTGCGCAATTACAGCAAGCAGTAATCCTGGCCGAAGCTCCTGATGGCAGCCTGTACCTGATTGACCAGCACCGGGCACACGAGCGAGTGATTTATGAGCATCTGCGCCGCACCTATGCTGGAGTACAGGAGAGTGAAGTAATTGACTCCCACCTCTTATTAGAGCCGGTGGTGGTTGAGTTGAAACGTCACGAAGCGGAGCTATTTGAGCAGCGTTTACCGATCTTGCGTGGGTTGGGATTGGAATGCGAGCGTTTTGGCGGACGAAGCTTCCTGGTGCGCTCTGTACCAGGCGGGGTTGGACAGGAACAACTGGCGGGACATTTGCGCGAACTGGCAGAGATTGCCTCAGAGGACAGCAGCGATTGGGAAGATCGCTTGCTGATTGGGCTGGCCTGCCGTTCAGCCCTGCGCCGTGGGCGCGAATTGAGCATAGATGAGCAGCGCTCTTTGATTGCCACGCTTGCCAGTGTATCAGCTCCGGCGGTCTGCCCTCATGGCAGTCCGATTCTGCTGCACTATAGCCGGGCGTTTCTGGTGGACAAGTTTGATTGGTGATGTTGGGGTGCCTGCGGGCTCACGGACAGGGCAACTGAGAAATAATATACATTGAAGGTTTACTTGACACATTGTATCATCTCAATCAATTTCTTATAGTCAATCGCTCCAAAATCCGTTGTGTCAACCTCCACAAGTGTCCCGCCTATATCCAGCGGTTCGTCTCTACCTTTGAGCAAACCGGCCTTGAACTCCTCATAGTTCAGGTGGTCTCGGTGGCCGGGGTGGCGTTCGCCGGACTCGGAGCGCTCTTTGAAGCGCTGGAAGAGGACTTCTCCATTAGAGACGCATTGAATTTGAAATGGCTCGAAGCCATATTGCTTTTTCAACTCAAAGAATTTCTCGGTGGAAAATTCAGCGGAGAAGTTGCTTTCGACAATATGGGAACACCCGGCAGCGAGTAGACTCTCGACGAAGTAGTAGAGTATAGGGTAGGTGGCTTTGCCTAATTTTTTGGACCACTCCCGGTCTTTCCAGCCGAGATTATCGAAGAGCAGTTCCTTGATACCGTCTTTGGTAACAAAGGGGAGATGCAGTTCTCTGGCTAAGTGTTTGCCTAGCGTTGTTTTTCCTGTACATGCCGGGCCTGTGATGATGATGAGTAATGTACTTGACATAACTAACTATCGGTGCTATCGACGGACCAGAATGCGTACCAGCAGGTAGGTTACGATAAGGAGAAAGCCGTCTAAGGCCAGGAGCATCAGCAGTGCGAAATCGATATGCTTGGCAATTTCTGCAGTAGTGAGGAGGAAGTTGTTGTTGAGGACAAGCGCTTTGGCGAACAAGAGCACCACGATTATTATGGTGATGAGGGTGAGAAAGCCAATGAGGAACCAGCGAGCGCCGCGCCAGTCCTGGTGACTCGGCCAGAGTTCGGAAGTGACAGTAAAGAGCAGGTAGGGGGCAAAGAGGAGTGTCCACCACGGCCAGCCAGGACGTAAAAATTGTTGCTGGATCTCCCAGATATTCGTGACCTGGTGAATCTCCCAGATGTTATAGCCGGTTGCAACCCAATAGAGCAGAATCACCATAGCAATGCCACCAAACAGGGGGGCAATCGCACTCAAACCGTCTCCGATATGGCTCGTGAATTTGCCCTGGGGGCGCACATACTGTACCTCTCCAAGTTGAAGAGATTGTCGTCCGCCACTTCGCATGAAGGAGCCACCTGTAGCCTGGATCATGGGCTTGATACGGAAAAGTGTGATGCTGGTGATGCGGAAACCGAAAGGTTTGAAGAGCAGGACAACGAGTGCATGACTGAGTTCATGCAGGATGACACCTGGAGCATTCAGCCAGAACCAGAAGAGCAATCCTCGCTCTCTCAGAAGCCGGTATCCGATCTCATCAATGTGCCGCCGCAAGGTTTTGCGTGTGACACGGAGTAGTAAGATGAACGCAAAGACGGCGGCTATGGTGAGCCAGGGTCGATATGGTTCAAGTTGTTTTAGTTGTTCTGCCAGGGTTGGATCCATGCTTTTCCTTCGTGTTATGAAGTTCTATTTAGTATCTCCACTTTATATTGTAGACTCAACAGGTACTTGCAGTCAATCAGGCATTTTATGGAGCGATGGCGTCTGGTTCAGTAGCCTCTTGTATGTCTCCTGTTTCGTTTGTAGCAGGTTCTAAGCGTTTATGCTTCCTTTCATAGAGAAAACCCCAGATGCCAAAGGCAATCTGACATGCTGCCAAAAGATAGAGAACATTGGCAAGTCCGAATAGGTCGGCGATAGCGCCGATGAACAGGATAATGGGAATCGAGCAGGCGTTGTACAGCATGATCTGTAAAGCCAGTACACGCCCCTTAATCCAGTCGGGCGTGTACTCCTGGACAGCAGTTTGTGCTGGAATGTTGATAAAGTCAAGTGCAGCTCCGGCACAGAACATGAGGAGGGGGACAGCAGTGAGCTTGAGCGCTTGTGGGAGAAGGGGAGCAAATGTCAACAGGGTTAAGAGAACGGCAAGAGCACCCAATCCGACTAAGATGGCCCGTGATTTCCCTAAGCGAGCTGTGATACGTGGCATGACAAGGGATCCGATGACAAGGCCAATGCCTGCAGGTGCGAAGACAATTGCCATAGTATTGGCCGGGAGTTTTAGCAGATGGGTGACGAATGGGGTAGCGAGTTCACCAATGACCAGCAGGAGGACATTGGCAAAAGAGAGCTGAATGACTGCTAAAAACAGTGGTTTTTTGCGACGAATGAAGCCCCAACCCTGACTCATTTCGAGCCAGATTTTGCCGACGATGCCGAGTGCCTGCGTACTGATAGCGTTTCTGCGAATGGCTTTTGTTTGGGTGAAGTATGGTGATGGGATGAGTTTGATCAATAGAGCGCAAAAGAGATAAAGCAGGCCGATGATCAGGTAGAGTATTTCAATAGAGTCGAGTGTAATAATGCCCAAGGAGAAGGTTGGAAGGAGGCTCAGGACGAGCGGCGCAAAGATGATGAAGCCTATTGCCTGTGAGAGTGTGAAGGTGATGTTGAAGAGCGAGAGCGCAGGCATCAGCTCTGCCTCGTTAACCAGCAGAGGAATACTGGCTCCCTCAGCAGGAGTGAAGAATTGGCCAATGCATGAGATCAGGAAGGTGAGCAAGTAGATGGGAATCACTTGCGAACGGTCAATAAGCAGAGAGAGGACAAAGCCAAAGGTGGCGAGAGCACGCAGATAGTTGCTCCAGTAGAGGACACGACGCTTGTTCATGCGATCCACGAAGACGCCTGCAGGAGCACCGAAAAGCAAAGCGGGAAGGCTAAAGCAGATAATAGCAAGCCCAACCAGTGTCGTCGAGCCGGTTACCTCTTCAATGAGCACCAGGAGTGCATAGTTTGAAGCGTTGAGGATGGTCATGGAGATCAATTGTGCCAGCCACAGGAGTAGAAAGTTCCTCTTTCTGAGGAGGGTAAGAAACCCACCCGATGGTGTGGCTACATTCATGAAACAATCTCCTCAAGTTACGATGTTGGTGTATTTGTATCGGTATCCATCGCACGCGAGAGCACCTGCCTGGTACGCCGTTCGACCTCTGCTCTTGGTAATAATATCCGCCGTCCGCATTTCTCGCAACGCAGACCAATATCAGCACCCAGGCGTACGACCTGCCAATCATAGCTTCCACATGGATGTGGTTTTCGCAGGCGTAACCGATCTCCTATGTCAAGATGCATTGGCGTTGGGGTCATGCGTTCTTTCCTTCAAGCCCTTATTATGAGAGCACCAGGGTGACCGGTAGTGTGCCGATTCATCGAGCACGTGGTCGCCCCTACCACACTACGATGTTGTACCTTCTTTACGCTTCTGGTAGAGCTCGTGTTGTACAATATACTGCTCCACTGCTTCGGGTACCTGGTATTTGATAGGTCTGCCTTCTGCAACCCGCAGACGCAGGTCGGTAGCCGAGATATCCAATTGCGGTGCTGGCACAGTAATCAGACGTTGCCCGATACCTGGCAGGTGCTTTTCTAGCTGTTCGCGGTAGCCTGGCACTTCGGTGTGCCCTGGCCGATGGACGGCAACCAGGTGTGTGAGTTGTTCCAGGACATCGGCGGGATCATACCAGGAGAGGAGTTCCTCCAGGCTGTCCCAGCCGATGACAAAATAGATTGCAGTTTGTGCTCCCCATTGCTTACGCAACAACCGTAATGTTTCGACTGTATACGACGGCCCTTTGCGCTCCAGATCAATATACGAGATCGCGAAGTGCGGGTTTGAGGCTATTGCCAATTCAAGCATAGCCAGGCGATGCTGCGCTGCTGTAACAACTCGCCCCGGTTTATGAGGTGGCTGTCCGGCAGGCACAAACACCATTTCAGCGAGATCAAGGGCGGCATATACCTCCTCCGCAATCACCAGGTGCCCATAGTGAATCGGATCGAAAGTGCCTCCTATCACTCCCACACGCCGCCTGTTTGCTGGCAGTCTATACTCTTCCAACGTTTGATGCCTCCCAATCGTTACAGCTTAGTACCGTTCACATTCCTTCCTGGACACTCAAATCAGCATTGGGTAAGGCTTCATGTAGTGCCTGCATTACCTCGGTGAAAGTGAAGATCTGTCCGATTGCAATCCAGAAATGCAGCAAGAGAGTGACTCGTTTCTCCTCATAACTACTGAGTAGCACAACTGGTTCTGGTTTCGGCATGACGTTATCGATCTCTTTGAGCGTCTTGAGGATGGTATCGAAGGTTTCGTCCTTTACGAACTCTTCTTGATCCATCTTGATAGTGATGGTGGCACGCTTCTCACCATAGTAGGTATCGTTGATGACCGTTCCGCTAAAGACGAGGGCATTGGGGATAGTGACCTGTTCTCCTGTGAGAAGTCGCAGTTTGGTGGCGCGCAGCTGCACATCTTCTACTTTGCCTGTGTAGCTAGCCGTATTGATCTGGTCTCCGATATGGAAGGGACGCTCCAGCAGGAGATAGAAACCTGCCACCAGGTCTTTCAGGATGTCCTGAACAGCGACAGTGAGGGCGACGGTCATTACACCGATTACGGCTACCGGGACGCCTATCGATGATATCTGCCAGATGGACAAGATCCAGAAGAAGGCAACGACCAGGATAAGCACATAGAAGATACGCCCGATCAGGGTACGAATGTTAACATCGATGCGATTCTCCCCCAGGCCACGAATGGTGAGATTCATGACGGTACGGCCAATACCGACACCAAATACCAGGATAAGCAAGCTTTCCACGATGCTCCAGGCGGTATTGGTAATCTCGGGGATGTGAGAGCGGACCACATTCCAAAAAGCAGTGAGCACCCCAGTATCCCAGATAATGGGGGCTGCCAGGCCAGCCAGAATGAGCGGTGGGAAGATGACGAGGATGCCTAGCGCCTGCACAATCCAGTTGTCTAGTACGGTCTTTTTAAGACGACGGAGAAGCGTCCGGCGTAGTAATAGACCGATGCCTATAGCCAGGAGTATGGTGAGTACAATTAAGACGACACGAATTAGTATATTCATCTCTATAAACCTGATCAAAAATAATGAAGTTCTGAGCACTGGCATTATATCACAGGGTTGCTCCGTAGCAGGCATCGTTCTGACCAGGGGCAGGCTGTTCCCGTGAGTCCCTGGGCCGTGGGATGCACATTGAACTCAGCCAGTAGATTGACCAGTACACACAACGGTAGTCCTACCACGTTCGGATAGCAGCCATTGATGCGCTCGGTAGGCTGAAATTCCGGGTGCTGGATACCATATGCACCCGCTTTATCCAGGGGATCACCAGTAGCGATGTAAGCTCTGATCTCCGCTTCGCTGTATGGGCGCATTAAGACAGGAGTGGTGCAGCTTGCGCTGTATATCTGTGGTGTCCCATCAACCAGGCGACTGACGGCGACGCCTGTTACGACGTGGTGCCAGCGACCACGCAGGGAGAGGAGTAACTCACGAGCATGAGCCTCGTCGCGAGGTTTGCCGAGTACTTCTCTTTCAAGGAGCACGGTGGTATCGGCAGTGATGACCAGGCGAGTGGCGGCCTCTGGTAATGTGAGAGTGGCAACAGCTTTCTGCCGGGCAAGCCACTCGCCCAAACCCTCAATTGGACCCTGGTAGTGTTCTTGAGCGGCATCTTCATCAAAAGGCGGGACCCCGACTATGAAGGGAAGACCCAGGAGGCTGACAATCTGCCTGCGACGGGGCGAGGCAGAGGCCGTAAATGTGTCATAGATGTCATATTATATCGTGTAGGGGCCACCCTCGTGGTTGCCCTGCTCTCTGTGATTGCCCTCCAGGACGGCGATGCACTCGATATGTGCCGTTTGGGGAAACATATCGAGTGGTTGCACCGAGTGTAGCCGGTAGGTGGATTTGCGGCGGCAGAGGATGTTCAGATCGCGTGCCAGCGTAGAGGGGTCACACGAAACGTAGACAATTCTTGCCACGGCGTGCTGTACAAGGGCATCGAGGACGGTCTGCTGGCAACCTGCACGTGGTGGGTCGAGAACGAGTCCACCGAGTTGCGAAGCCAGGGTCGGTAGCAGGTCTTCCACTTTGCCCTTGAGGATTTCCACATTGTTCACATTGCGCAGATTCCACTGAGCGTCTTTGATCGCGCTGGGTGACTCTTCGATGGCGATCACTTTGTCAGCATGGCATGACAGCCGCAAGGCAAAAGTTCCCACACCACAGTAAGCATCGGCAAGGGTGAAGCCATTTGTCGAATCCTCGCGCGTCCTGCCACTAAGCAATCCATCCAGAACCATTTGCGCCATTTTCTCAGCTTGTGCCGTGTTTGTCTGGAAGAATGAACTGGGGCGGATACGGAAGGTTTCCCCTGCCACTCTTTCCTCCAGTGTATCAGTTCTCAGATCTATTCCAGCATCGGTAAGCTGTTGAGCAACGTCTGGTCGAGGATGTGGCTGGATGAGCACCTGTCCAGTGGCGGCCCCGCAACGAATCAGCACCTGGGGTTGAGGATTGTGATGCTGGCTGAGAATGCTCAGTGCCCGGTTGATCTGTTCATCGGCAATCGGACAAGAGGTGAGTGGCAGAACACGATGCGTTCCACGAGCCGTCAGCCCAGGTTGCCCATTGCGGTTCACGGAGAAGCGCATATGATTGCGATAATGCCATGGGTCGTCACATGGTACGGTTGCCAGTAGAGGCGGATCGTCGAACCCCCCAATCTCTTGCAACAATTGTCGCACGACAGCCTGTTTCCATGCCAGTTGTGCTTCGTAGCGCATATGCTGAAGCTGACAACCACCACAGGTACCGAACACAGGGCAGGGTGCCGCAGTACGTAGTGGTGAGGCTTGCTGAATCTCTGCGATCTCCACGCGAGGAGGACGAGGCTTCCAGTGTCGTCGTCGGCGTCCTGTCGGTGGTGATGGTGGTGCCTCGACGGCAATAGTGACCCGTTCCCCTGGAAGACCGGCGGGGACATGGAGCGTACGAGTATGCTGTTCGCCTGCCTCATCTTGCCCGGTAATTTCGGCCAGGGCGTCACCTTCGCGGGTCAGGGCACCAAGCGTGACGGTGTGATAACTAATCGTGCGTTCCTGCTCTCTCATCTTCTCTTTTTGGGCTTTTTCTTAGGCTTCGGGGGCCGGGTGCGCTGGATGGTTGTATTGAGAAGCTGGCGCATAATCCGCACGATTGGCATATCCGGGTCAATCTCCTCTGCCTCTTCCAACACTTCTCTTGCCTCTTTGATCTCGCCGCTCTGGAAGAGCACAAGTGAGAGTGTTGCCAGTAGGAGGGCCGAGTCGCCTATCTCGTCCAGACCTTCTTCGAGCGTCTCACGAGCCTGCTCGAGATCTCCTGCCTCTGTATAGATGGCGGCCAGCTCGGCATAGGCTGATTCATTTTCAGGGTCAAGTTCAATAGCTCGTTCAAGGCTTGCCTTGGCATCTTCATCCTGGGAAAGCATCTTCTGCGTATGGCCAAGGTTGTACCAGATTTCTGCGGAGGTTGAGTCAAGTTCTGTAGCACGCTGATAGTGCTGCCGTGCCTGCTCATACTCCTCTCGTTCCAGAGCAATATCGCCCAGGAGATTCTGGACATTGGCCTTGTCTGTGTCTTCGGTGAAAAGTGCATCAGCCTGGTGCAGGTGCTCTTCGGCTTCATCGAGGAGTTCATCGTCCTCCATCAAGATCTCGGCTAAGACTGTGTGTGCATCCGCATCATCGACCAGGGCGAGCGACTCACGTATGTTTGCCTCTGCAAGTTCGGCGAAGTGTTCCGCGCGCTCGTCCATGTCCGCCTCATCACTCTCGTAGTAGATATCGCTGAGCGCCTGCTGAGTCAGGGAGAGGTGCTTCAGGGCCTCAGCACGCTCCTGGGGGAAGCGCTCTGCTATCTGCTCCAGGTAAGCGGCAGCTCGCTCGAAACTATCGATGATCATCGTATGCAGGTAGGCCTGTTTATAAACCTCAGCGTCGGACGGGAGCTTAGCAATGCGAGCGTCATTATAGTGCAAAGCTCGTATTGTTGATTTGATAACTTCTTCGAGAGCCTCTGCCAGTTCGTCTTCGTCCGCTTCTTCAGGGTTTTGTATATCCTGCTGCTGTATCAGGGTTTCCATGCGTTTGTGAATTTCGTCCAATCGCTTCTCTAGCTCTGAAGCGGATAAACTTTGTGCAACAGCCCCTTCATCAGTCATGTTCTGGATGCGCCACTCGTTCTGCTCCTTCGTCAGGGTATAGCTGGTCCAGAACCAATGCCGTCCTGTCTCTTTGTAGACCACAGTAGCCATTGGCAGCTCCTTGAGTGTGCTACTGAGAGGAGTGTCGGTCAGTTCGAGCGACCAGGCAGTTTCAAGCTCTTTCTGCGAGACTTCCTTCTTGCCCAAAATGGGTGTGGGAAGCCAGAGACCTGATTTACGTGCTTCGAGTTCGTGGATAAAGCCAGGTGTCAGGTTATCAGGATGAGCTTCTGCCGCCCATTTACGCCGTCGTTCAATCCACTCCTCGCGTGAGAGTCCTTCACGGATGCTACTATCGGTTGAGAGCAGGTTATAGGCCATCGAGTAGTCACCTTGTGCCCAGGCTTCAACAAAGTGAATGACGACATCCATAGGATTGAGATCAAGGAAAGTGCGCACAGGGCTTATGTCAGGGTCGGGAGCTTCCAGCACCAGTCGATTCACAAGTGAGATGTTACGCTGGTAGTCTTTGTGAGGTTTTGTGCCACGGAGGTTGTTTACAGTCAGAGCTTCCCGAAGCAACTGGCGACCCTCCGCCAATGTACAATTGGTCAAATTGACATCACGATAATGAGCGGTCATCTCTTCTATGTCAGCTTCGATGCGACGTTTGCTCCCAACACGAGTGAAGAAGTCTTTGACGCCATCATGGAAGAACTCAAGCAGGAAACCGAGCACGCGGGCTTCGCTATAATCCGGCCCTTGTTCCCAGAAGAGCATGAGTTGAACTTCACCCACATCCCTGGTCTGTGTGACCAGGCCTTTCCAGAAGCGTGGTGGGTTGCCTGCCAGGTCCAGGGTAAGTGGCTGCGTGATTGGTGGAGTCCAGCGTGGAAAAATCTTTGCGCCTTCGAGCCGAATCAGAGAGCGACGAGCCTCTTTACGGATTTCCTTGTTGGAACTGAGTGTATTGATGGCGAGCAAGACATCAGCAGCATCGAGGTGAGGTTCTTTTGACAAGGCTTTGAGCAGAGCCATCTGGGTACCTTCCGAGGTGCTGGTAATTTGGGTCAGTGCTCCTTCTGCCTCTTCTCGATTTTTGCTCTTACGCAGGTCTTGCGCGACCTGGTGGAATTGGGCAAGCAGGCGTTGCGCCTGGGTGTTATCTTCCTGGGATACAGGAATGTTTCTGTCTTTGTCTTTTTTTCCTGACATAATCTGTCTCCTCTCTGAACAGCGAAGTTATACTCTTATGCCCTCGTGCTCACCGTTTCCTTGCCTGGTTAAAAATTCGGCGTATCCCCTTCACGAGTTCCAAATCGGGATCGAGGCGCTCTGCTTCTTCCAGGTGCCTCATTGTTCCACGAGCATCCCCCATTTCCAGGTAGACCGTTGACATGAGAGCATGGAGGTAGCCCGAATCGGGATTGACGCGCAGCGCTTCCTCCAGCATCTGGTGTGCCCTGGCGTACTGCTTGCTTTGAGAATAGATGGTGGTGAGTGGTCCATAGGGACGTATATCTGTCGGGTCCATTTCGATAGCGCGTTTTAGACTCGTTTCCGCCTCTTCAGTACGCTTCAGTTCATGTTGTAGAGAGCCAATCGTGTACCAGATACCAGGGTAGTCCGGGCTGATTTCTGCTGCTCGCAGGTAATGGTTCAGTGCTTCCTCGTGTTGGTCGCGTATCAAGGCGATATCGCCCAGACCCGCCTCGATGATCGTCTCTTCAGGTCGGGTTGGAGAGAGTGTTTCGGCTTCGTGCAGCTCAGCCTCGGCCTCGTCAAGGCGTTCACCATGGTCAATGAGCAGACGGGCGAGCAGGAGATGCCCCATTATAGCATTGTCAACGGCAATTGAATCGCGCAAAGCTTTCTCTGCAAGGTTGAAGAAATGCTCAGCACGCTCGTTCAACCCTCTCTCACTGGCGAGGTCACTAAGAGTTGCCAGGGTTACGCCAAGTTGCCTTAAGGTGGCCCCACGCAGCTCGATGAAGCGTTGCGCCATCCGTTCCAGGTAGACGGCGTCACGTTCAAATGCTTTGATGGCTGATGCATGATTGTGAGCGCTCTCATAAACGGAACGGTCAAAGGGAAGCTTCACTATGAGGGCATCGTCATAGTGCATGGCCTGGGTCATAATCCTGAAGATTTCTTCAGTGAGTGTGAGGGCCTCGGAAGAAGTTGAGGGTTGCGTTTGCACAATTTCTTCCAGGCGCTCATTGTGGTCTGTCACTCGCCTTTGCAGTTCATCAATGGATAGACGTTGCGCATTTGCTCCCTGGTCGGTCATGCTTTGAATGCGCCATTCGTCCTGTTCCTGGATGAGCGTGTAACTTGTCCAGAACCAGTGTCGCCCGGTTTCTTTATAGACAGCCGTTCCCATAGGCATCTCTTTGAGTGTGCCGCTGAGCGGCGTATCGACCAGTTCCAGTGACCAGCCAGTCTCCACTTCTTTGCGAGGAGAGAAGCTGCTGCCGAAAACTGGCGTAGGGAGCCAGAGGGCTGACTGGCGAACTTCGCCTTCATGTATGTAAGTGAGCAACATGCGTGCAGGATGGGCTTCCATAGCCCAGGCGCGACGCCGCTCAACCCATTCGTCGCGTGAAAGTCCTTCGCGGAATTCGCTATTATTTGTCAGCAGGTCATAGGCCAGCCCATAGTCGCCCAGTGACCAGGCACCGACGAAGTTGCCCACGACGTCTTCTGGTTCTAGTTCAGGATTGATAAAAGTACGTCCACGGTCTTCGCCGGGGTCGGTGGCGTTGAATACCAGGTTATTGATTGTAGGCAGATGGTAGCGGTAGTCCTTGTGAGGCGTCGTGCCGCGCCATTTGTTGACAGAAAGAGCCTCCTCGATTAAACGACGTCCCTCCGCCAATGTGCAATCGGTCGTTTTGATATCCTCGTACTTTGTACGCAGTTCTGCAATGTGGCTATCGATATGTCGCTTACCACTGACCTCAGTAAGGAAGTCTTTAACACCGTCATGCCAGAAATCGAGCAGGAAGATGAGGGCACGGGCCTCACTATAGTCCACCCCTTGTTCCCAGCATAGCACAAGCTCTACCTCCCCTTGCTCGCGCATCTGTGTGACGACGCCTTTCCAGAAGCGCGGCGGATTGTTGGTGATAGCAGGTGTCTGAGCAGCGGCTGGTGGGCTCCAGTGTGGGTAGACTTTTGCAGCTTCGAGACGTATAAGTGATCGCCGCGACTCTTTACGAATATCTTTGATAGGACTGAATGTATTGATAGCCAGCAGAACGTCGGCTGCATCGGTGTCCTGGGCCTTTGAGAGTTCTTTCAGGAGTGCCATTTGAGTGCCTTCGGTGGCACTGGTAATTTGAAGCACTGCTGCTTCTGCTTGCTCCCGGCTCGTGCTGTTATGCAGGTCCTGCGCGACTTCGTGAATCTGTGCAAGTAAGTGCTGTGCCTGGATGTTATCTTCCTGTGAAACAACGGTTTCGGTATCTTTTTTTCGGGCCATGATCTATTTTCTTGCCTCTTTCCTCGCAATGAAGTCATTCCTTAACATGTTATGCGCTGTCCTGTCGATTGTACCACGAAGAGAGGCAAGAGAAAAGTGCTATCCGTTTGGGAGACGCTCCTTACGCTCGTCTCCGAAGCGGATGACCCTTTAGTGTGTAATAAAAGAGGAATTTTCGGGAGACATCCCCTATTACCTGCCCCCCAGGCAGGGTGCCCCGGCAAGGGGCTTCGCCCCCTGCACCCCCACTCGCATCATGTCGCTGGTTGTCTGTTTGGTCTGAGTGGAGCGACGAGTGCGGATGTGTGCGGCCATGAGGACGAACAGCGGGAATGCTGAGCAGTAGAAGTAGGAGGGCAGGCTGCGCCAGGCGAAGAAAAGAGGTACAACAGCCAGGAGAAAAGCAGCCTCCGGACGGGTTTTACTGAGACGCCAGTACCAGATCAGCGCTGCGAGCATGGCAATAGCCTCGAGGGTAGTGTATACCCAGGCTGGGAAGTAGGGCAAGAGATGAGTAGCACTCAAGTTGATGAGGCCGACGCCCAGGGGGAACATCGGGTCTGCTACAGGTGCGAGCACCCCGGCAAGCCAGGCCTGCGGGTTCCACAGGATGAAGGGTAGATTGAAGGCGAGAGCAATGCATCCAGCAACCGCAAGTCGCTGTATCAGTTGCTTCCAGCCATAGTGCTGCCAGACCATAATAACATAGAAGGGGATAAAGAACCAGGCAATCTGTTTGGTTGCCAGGGCCAATCCAAAAAAGAGCGCTGAGACCCACGAGCGATCGCGCAGGAGGAAGGCCAGCACCATCAGTAAAATATAAAAGATATCCAGGTTACCTCCTGCGACTGAGGTCCACATGGGAGCGTTTGCCATGGCGAGAAGCAATACCCATGGTCGGATTTCCGGTCGAGCAACTTTCCAGGCAATGAAGATCAGCAGCAGGTAACTCAACAGGTAGAGCGGGAGGACGTTGTAGTTATGGAACAGAACAAGGGGGACCAGCGAAAGGAAGGAGAGCGCAGGATAGCTGACCTTGGACTCGAATTCTGGCAGATCCCCTGCCTTCAGGTCTGTATCGAGCACACTTTGAAATTCGGCCATTGTTGGGTAATCGAGCCGATTGGCGAACTGTCCGCGCCGGAGCGGAGTTGTCCAATTGGCCTGGATGGAGAAACGTCGGGCCAGTTCTATGAGATTGGAGTCACTGTAGGGATTGCGTCCTTGCAGGAGGTTAATTGCGGCATTTGTATCAAGTGATGTGCCGTCATTCGAGAATTGCGGTGGCAAGAAGCTCATCACCACGGTGCGCCCACCCTCGATCATCCCTGAAAGAGCCAGGATCAGGGTCAGGATCAGGACAATGCGCTGCCAGCGGCGGGGATGTTCTTGCAAGGTTCGTGTCTGTTCTTTGAGTGCGGTTGGACGAAAGGCCATCCACATTGCCACAAAGCTACCAGCTATCAGGGCAAAAGGAATCAGGGAGCCAAAGGGCTGCAAATATGGGAAGTACCAGTTGTGATCGAATTCATTGAGCGACTGTAAAATAAGTGCGAGTGCGATCCAGACGGCTCGCCTTTGTAGCTCAACGACGGGGCGATTATCGGGTGAGATATCTTCACTGAAGAAATGCCGCATCCATCGCCATGGATATTTGGTTGTGGTTCGGTCTTCCTCTGGTCGAGTGGTCTGCATCTCTACAGATCGCTGTGCCATACGCTCCTGCACCTCCTGCCACTAAAAAACTATCCCACTGCTTACAGGGTAAAACTTGTGAGATGAAAAACAGGCAATAGCTTCCGCCCACCAAGGCTTACAACGAAAAGAAAGCAAGTTGCGTCACAAAATACAGAAAGGTTGGAAGGGTTAGTAGAAATCTGTCGAGTCAGTGGAGCTGGCTACAGGGGTAGATGGAGGTAAAGCTCGCGGCGTCTCGCAGGGCCGGATCGCCGGGATATTCTCTTGCCAGACATGCAATTCAAGAGCTTCCAGCTTGCGTTCGTTGTATAAGTCCTAGGGCTGTTTCTTTCGTGGGAGCAGCAGGATAGAGACGAATGCGTAACCGGCGCAGCCCAGGATGAGCAGGGCAAAGACGACAGTTTCAGCATCTTTGCCTGGTGTGACGAGCATAGAGACTCCCCACCAGAGGCAGCCAATGAAGACGGCAAATAACAAGATGGTGCTGAGCAGTTTCTTATTCATGAAAAACCTACCTCGGCGTCTGATTTCTGGCCCAGGTCTCTTTCCAGAGATAGGAGGAGGCCAGCATTTCCTCAGCGCTTTTCTTTGAATGCTCGGTGACATTTCCCCCCATAATGTGAGCGATTTCGCGCACGCGCTGGTCTGGATTCAATTCGTTGACAAGCGTAATAGTACGATCGTTAAGGATCTGCTTGTTTACATTGTAGTGCGTATCGGCAAATGCTGCAATCTGTGGCAGATGCGTTACACAAATTACCTGGTGATTACGGGTAAGTCCCCACAGCTTCTCTCCGACAACCTGGCTGCTTCGTCCACTGACACCAGCATCGATTTCATCGAAGATGAGTGTTGGGGTGGCATCTGCCACCGAGAGGATGGTTTTCAGGGCCAGCATGAGGCGTGATGTTTCGCCACCGGAGGCAATCCTGGCGAGCGGCTTAAACGGTTCACCCGGGTTGGGAGCAATCAGAAATTGTACGCGATCTACGCCGGTCAGGTCGCAGGCGTAATGTTGCTCTGGTTGCCCGTTGATGCTCGTGGGAATACCTTGCTCGTCAGGAACCTGCTCGATTTCAACATAGAAACGGGCACGCTGCATGTTGAGGTCGTTTAGTTGCTCCTCCATTGCAGAAGATAAGCGCCCGGCGGCTTCGTAGCGACGTGCAGAAAGTTGCTGGGCAATACGACCTATCTCGCGTTGTAATTGCTCATCCTGTTGCTGCAACTGGGCGATGTATTCTTCGCGGTTTACAATGTTGTCAAGTTCATCGCGGTCTTTAGCCGCCCGGTCAAGGATCTCCTGGGTGGTGGCACCATATTTACGCTTCAATTTAGCGATCAGGTCTAGTCGCTCTTCAATCTCGGCCAGGCGACGTGGATCATCTTCGATGTCGGTTTGATAGCTGCTAATACTGAAGGCCACATCTTCCAGTAGCGAGATGGCTTCGGACAAGCTGGTTTCGTGCTCTTTCAGGCTCTTGTCGAGTCGAACCAGTTCATTCATAGAGCGCTGGGCCTTACGTAACTGGTCCAGGGCTGGCTCGAAATCATCGCCACCAATATCGGTGCCTTTGATCGCACCATAGATGAGGGCACAGAGTTCACGCAAGCGCTCAGCGTTGTTGAGCACCTTCCGCTCCTGTTCCAGCTCCTCTACTTCACCAGGGATGAGTTTCGCCTTCTCGATCTCCTCGATTTCGAAGCGCAAAAATTCGGCACGGCGGACCTGCTCGCGTTCGTTCTGCTGAAGTGCGTACAGGTTTTTGCGTACAGTGCGCCAATCGGTGACTTTTGTGGCGAGTTGTTCGCGCAGGGGCAACAGTTCTGCATAGCGGTCAAGGAAATTGACATGCTGCTCAGGCCGCAGCAAGCTCATGTGCTCGCTCTGACCGTGAATATCGATCAGCCAGCTGGCTACGTGCTGAAGTGTCTGCTGGGTGACGAGCCGACCATTGATGCGTGCGATAGTGCGGCCAGTGCGGGAGATATCGCGACTGAGAATGAGTTTGCCATCGTCTGGTGTGATACCGTATTCGTGGAGCAGAGTAGCAAGAGCAACACTGGCGTCGGCACTGGTAGCATCAGCCTGGCGGTGGGCGCTTTGTTGCTCGGCATTGTCGAATGCCTCGAACATACTGCTGGCTCCATTGCTGGCTGTACTCTCCGATGCGTCCAGTGATTCCCACTCATCTGTAATCATTGGCAAGGGATCGATCGAGAAGACACCTTCAATGCTGGCGCGTTCGCAGCCAGCACGCACAAAATCGGCACCGATCTTGCTACCAAGCAAGGCGCTGACGGCATCAATGATAATGGACTTGCCTGCGCCTGTTTCGCCCGTAAAGACGTTGAACTGGCGATGAAATCGCAGGTGCAAGTTGTCAATGATTGCGAAGTCTTTGATGTGTAATTCTAGTAACATGATGACCGTTGTAGGGGCCCAATCTATTGCGCCCCGCTTTATGTGTCACTCTTTGGGGAACCGATAATGATGTTGACAAAAGAATCGGACAACCACTGGCCGATCAATCGGCGGTGGGCTGCGATAAATCGGCCCACGTGCTGGATAAATCCGCACTCTACAGACTGGTATGGCCACAGTATTTTGTCAATCTGCTTTATCGTGCTCCCTCATCATCTCCCAGTTTCGCATGAATAATCTGATAGAAATACGTTGGCGATCTGCGGCGCAGGAACTGCGTCACCTGCTCACTCTTGCGTACAGTGATCATGGCTCCATCTTTCACCTCGCGGTTCATCTGCCCATCCGCAGAGAAGACGCCTGGCTGTGAGCCGGTAGATATCGAGAGCCTGATAGTTGCCTCTGGCTGCAAGATCAATGAGCGGCCAGAGACCAGGTGCGGGGCAATTGGTGTCAGGACACAACTCTGCACCTGTGGATGCAGGAGTGGTCCCCCAACGGCCAGGTTATATGCCGTTGAGCCGGTTGCTGTTGAGACGATCATCCCATCGGCATGGCTGGTACTGTAGTAATGCTCATCAATCCAGATGCGCACCTTCACGACTCGGGGCCACATCCCACGGGCAATTACGATATCATTGAGGGCCAGGAATTCCTCTCTCTCTCCGTCCTGTTCAAGAACAGCCTGGAGCATCGAACGCTTATCAACCCATACCGATGCATCCCTCTCAAGATAGTAGGGAAGGTGGGCGAGCAGCTCACCAGGTTCCAGTTCTGTCAGAAAGCCCACTCTGCCAAAGTTGACACCAACGATTGGTATTTGCTCCGAAGAACAGAGGCGAGCAGCATGGAGAATTGTACCATCGCCCCCCAGGACAAGTACCAGGTCAACTCCCTTCAGGGAGGGATCAGGTATCTCTTCTGCTTCTTTTCTGAGGTCGATGCTGCGTACATTGTATCCCTGCTGCTGTAACATTGGAGCAAGAGTTCTGGCGACCTCCGAGGTGTCCTGTTTGCGGCCCTGATACAGGATCGCAATTGTCTTCATATCAACTCCACAGTCGGTGAGTGAGGCTTTGCTGTAATTTGTCTATCCCATACAGCCGCAATGTAATGGTACGCCATGGCACCGAGGTTGTCAACTATGTGGGAGCGTGAGGTTTCACCACAAACCTATGGCCTACGAGGGCGACCGCAAGGGCCCACCCTGCCCCACCCCCGCCCCTACCCAACCACGGTGATGCCGACCCCCAGTTTGTGGTGGAACCGGAGCGTGAGGGCACTCCTCGTTTTTTGCGTAGAAAGCCTGGCACCCACAAGGGATGCCACTACATGTCGCTTGGCCCCACCCCGCCCCAGGGCGCGATAAATCTGGCCCCTACGCACTAGGCATCGCTTCGCTCGCCTTTCGTACACAATTCGCCAACAAGCATCCAAGGGCGCCACTACATTTCGCGCCGGTCCTCCTGGTCAAGTTTCTCCTCGGCAAGCCAGAGGGCCTCTTCTTTAGAATGAATCTGGCCTTCTGCCTGGGCTTCGGCGATGCGTTCGAGAAGTTGTCCGATGAGTGGCCCTGGCTCGAGGTTAAGTTTTCGCATGAGTTCCTCTGGGCTGATAAGTTGAGGGGGCAGGATGCTTTCGCGTTCACGGATGTAGCGTGTGAGTAGTAAGCGTACGACGGTAAGGTGCCGCTCCCAGGTGTGGCTCGGTTGTGGTCCGTGGGTGGCGATGTGATCAGCCAGCGAAAACAAGGCGATCAGAATGCCTGTTGGGCCAAGATCAACGAAGTAGCGACGAGTAGCACGCATGGTCACAGGTTCATCATTCTGCCCAAGGTTCCCTGGGCGCATATGATGGTTGACGACCAGTTGCACCAGTCGGCGATCCTGCGTGCTGGCGCTCAGGCGTTTCATGATTTGCTGAGCAAGTGGCACACCGACCTGTGGATGTCCATAGAAATGAATGGAGCCATCTTCGTCGGTAGTATAAGTAGCAGGCTTACCGATATCGTGTAAGAGAGCGGCCAGCTTCATGCGAGGTGCTGTGAGGGCGGCAAATTGAAAGATGCCCTGCTGCTCCGCTTCACGCAGGAGTGTGCGTACTTCTGCAAGGTCTTCGGATTCTGGGGGCACAATCATGGATGTTGACAAAAGAATCGGAGAGTGACTGGCCGATAAATCGGCGGTGGGCTGCGATAAATCGGCCCCTACAGTGTGGCCGGATTCCTTTGTCAATTTACATAATTGAGATGGGACATGGGACAAAGTAGCTTCTCCATGTTCAAAAACGATAGCTAAAAGCTCAAGCGCCCCAACTGCTTGAAGGGAATGCTCTAACACATCCCAATAGTGCGGGCGAGGCTGGGGCATGCCTCGTGCCGGGATGAACTCCGGGATCAGGACGGTGAGCAGGCCAGGAGCATCGAGGAAATGCAGTTGCTCTGTTGCGCCGTTTGGTTCCAGGATGGCATACAGTTCATCATGAATGCGTTCCGCTGCGACTGAAGGGAGTAGTGGAGCATCTCGCCTGATGAGTCCCTGAGTCCAGGGATCAATGCTCAGTTGGTAGCGTGCTCTCAGGCGTACAGCGCGGAGCATGCGCAGCGGGTCATGGCGGAAGATGTCGTTATCGACTGCTCTCAGGCAACATGCCTGGATGTCGGCGAGGCCGTTTAGGGGATCGATTAGCTGTAAGGGGTCGCCAGTTTCAAGGTGGTGAACAACATCGGTAAGGGTGGCAGCCATGGCATTGATGGTGAAATCGCGTGCACGCAGGTCGTCCTCAAGTGTGTGTCCTTTGAGGGGGGAGATGTCGATGATGATGTCTTGCTGTTGGTGTTTAACGACGATGCGGCTGGCTTTTTCGTGCATGTGCGTGTAGTAGCCGCCAAGTTTGTCGGCAAGCTGGCGTGCCAGTTTGGGGGCGTCTCCAGTGGTAACGATGTCCCAATCAAGGGAGGGTTCGTGGAGCAGGAGGTTGCGGAGCGAGCCGCCGGTGAGGTAGGCTTGCTGGTGGTGGTCGAGGAAGTATTGGGTTGTTTGTTGGAGCAGGTGTTGTATTTTGTTGTTCAAGATGTGTGCTCTCATGTGACAGTTGGGACTGATGGGACATTTGTGACTATTGTATCAGGTGTCTGCAATGAGGGTATAGCAGATGTGTGCTCCTGTGCCCCTCGTTTGTTTGCGAGGCGCGTGGAATCCCTTCAGGGCACCCGCAAGGGGATGCCCCTACTAGGACCCCAGCTCACGTCTGGAATTCGACTGTGGTAAGGGCACCCCCTTGCGGGTGCCCTGCTCAGTCGCTGATCGGTGACTATTGTGACAGTTGTGACTACTGTAATAATTGCTTGTTGTGAGAAGATGGCGGTTGTGACTTGTTGGTGTGTCACAAAGTTTTTGTTTGTTCGAGGCGATGGTTTCAACTTGACTGATTGGCGACCGATGTGATTATTGTGACTGTTGTATTGGATGATTGGAGTGAGAATATGGTAGAGGTTACGGCTGGGACAGTTGGGACAATTGTGACAGTTGTTTTGTGAGAGTTCTCAGGGGGCATTTCTGCCTGGTGCTGTCCCTGAAGAGGCAACGAGTGGGCTGTCTCTTGTGAAGAGTATACCAGAAAATTTGTTGGCAAGCAAGGAGTAAAATGAGGGAATGAGGGATGCTTGAGGTTTATCCAGATTTGTTTGTGGGTAGCAGGAATGATTACGAGAGGATAGTTTCGGGTCAGGCTGGCTGGGCGATTGTTCATGCTTGCAAGGAGCCGTATCATCGTCAGGCGGTGGGGTACCGGTTGTGGAATGCTGCCAGGAGTCATCCTGAGTACCTGGTGGCTCGCCGGGAGAACCGGTTGATGCTGTGTTTGCTTGATTTGCCTGTTCCCTGGTTCATTAGGAAGGAGATGATTGTTCAGGCGTTGGATTTTATTGATGAGATGCGGGCTGGTGGGTTGAAGGTGCTGGTTCATTGCAGGATGGGGCGGTCGCGTAGTCCTTCGATTACTCTGTTGTACCTGGCGACGCGGTTGGGTGTTCTGCCGAGGGTTTCGTTTGAGGCGGCGGAGGAGGAGTTCAGGCGGGTTTATCCGTTGTATAGGCCGTCGAGGGGGATTAGGGTGCATGTGCGGAGGTTTTGGGGGGAGTATTGTGGGACGCTCTCTCCCTGATACATTTAGAATGAGGCCCCTTGCCCCTCCCCATGGCACCCCTTGTGGGCTCTCTCCCCGACACTTATTACAGGCGAAACGGGTATTAAAAGCGTAAACAGAGTCGCCACCCAGGGGCGTGCCGATGAAAGGGCAAACAGCGCGCTAAGGTCGCCGACGAAGGGGCGTGCTCTAAGATTTCGATGAACCACTGCCGACCCAGCCGCAACACGCTCTTGTCGCGACGATCGGCTCGATCAAAGTGCCGGAGCTTTCCGTGATGGATGCAAGCTGCCCCAAGTCGTGCCAACCACCAAATGGCCAGGCATAGTAGCAGCAGCAGGCGTTCCAGGTGGGCTCGATCCCGCACATGGGTCGAGTGCCTCCCAAAGCCACGGCTCTTCTTATCCTGGAAGGTGGCTTCCACGCGCATGCGCTTGCGATAGCGACACAGATAGTGCCGTCCGGCCCCTTCATCAGAGATCACTACCAACGGGGCGTCGTGGCCGACCTGCCAGATGGCTGTCAGCCACGTCTGGCGCTGATGGGTTTTCCAGAGCCACACCCGTCCTTGCCAGTACTGCCCAGGCGAAGTCAGGAGGCCTGTGAGTGGCTGCCAGATGGGTTGGCCCTGCGCATCGACGTCAGTGGCATAATAGCCCTTATCCAGTTCGATGCGCAAAAGGGAATGCCAGCCGTACTGCTCACACACCTGCACCAGCTTCTCCCGGCTTAATCCACTATCGGCCAACAACCGGCACTGCGCTTGTCCCAGATGCGGACTCACTGCTGGAAGACGAGTCGCCAATCAGGTCGTACTGACGCTCCTGCCAGCTGTGCTCGCCTGGCATCACCCGCCAGCCCAGCGGCCAGACGCGTGAATGAGACAGGATGCCAAACGAGACGAGGATCGCCCAGTTGCCCAACGGCATCGTATCCACCACAAAGGTCACCTCTGGCTGCCTGGCCCAGTCAGCTAAATGCTTCCAGGTTGAATTTGCGGAATTCCCAGGAAGGGATGCGCCAGTAACCTGGTACCTAACCACAGAAGGAGATGCCCATTCCACAACTATTCTCTGGAAGCATTTAGCCCTGATCGAGAGAAACCTCACCTGGACAACTCTCAAGCATTCAGATACAATATCCCTAAATCCAGGCTCTGGTGAAGTATTTTTGTCCATCCAGGACAGGAGGTAAGTATGAGAAACCGGAAGATCTTTCGATCCACAGCTGCCGCATGGTTCATGCTCGTCCCTCTGCTCACAAGCGTCCTCTTTATCTCACACCCCGCAAAGGCCTCGTCACCACCACCCAACGTCCAGGTAAACCAGCCCTTCGATGGGCCGTTCCCTACAAACAGAACAGCTGAGCCAAGTATTGCCCAGAACCCAACCAACCCGAAGAATCTCATTGTCGGTTCAAACGATGAGATCAAAGAACCGCCCTGTACAGACACCACCCCCTCGGTCTGTCAAGCCGTTGCTGGCATTTCCCTCTCCGGTTTCTATGCCTCCCTCGATGGGGGCACAACCTTTCCCTGCCAGGGACTGCTTGATCTCTCCGCCTTTGGCAAGTGGGCAGAAGGTGACCCCTGGGTCGCCTTCGATAGTCGAGGCAATGCCTACTACGGTACCCTGGCCTTCGATACGGTTGCCACACCCCCTCTTCCCCCAACGGCCGATGTCTTCGTCGCAAAGTCCACGGATGGTGGGTGTAGCTGGCCGACCGCCGCCAAGGTCAGTGGGACCTCCCCCTCCATCTACGATGATAAAGACGCCATCGCAGCTGATGCGCACGTAACCAGTCCCTTCCGTGACAACGTCTATGTTTCCTGGACAAAGTTTGCCGGAGGCAATAATGGTGCTGCTCAGATTATGTTTTCGCGCTCCACCGATGGGGGGTTGACCTGGGACAATCCGCAAGGGATTAGCAATGCAGAACCTGCACGTGGTCGTCAAGGAGCAAACATCCAGGTTGGCCCAGACGGAACGGTCTATGTCGTGTGGACCGACAACACTTCCCATGGTCAGTTAGTCCAGAAGATGGCCATCTCCTACGATGGCGGCAAAACTTTCCCAAAGTCAAACATCATTGTGGCGATAGTCACCGATGATGTCCCCGATGGCATTCTCCCAGGGACTCGTTTCGTGGCAAATGGCATCTTTCCCTCCATGTCGATTGCCCCAAATGGCAGCATCTATGTCGCCTGGAGCAACCACACCAACGGCCATGCGGTCGTTCTCTTCACCAAATCCACCGACGGAGGCCAAACATGGTCATCTCCCATCGCTGCTAACGATGTGACTGGTCGTAGTTCTGCCCTTCAAGCTGTCTCAGTGGATTCCAATGGGAAGATAAACGTGGTCTCTACAGCGCTAGACGATGTACCTGTGGGGACCCCTCCTGGTGCCGGTGTCGTCCACTATGACACCTACTGGACCCAGTCAACCGACGGAGGGGTGACCTTTAGTAGCCCGGTCAAGATCAGTAAAGTGACCTCTGATCCTGATGGCTCTTCTACTCACCGTTTAGACATGCAGTTCATTGGGGACTACATCTCTGCCGCCAGTGATGCTTCTCATGTGTACGCGGTCTGGACCGACTCTCGCAACGCCACTCCATGCGCTGCCGTAGATGCCTACCGAGCAGGCACCGGCCCCAAGCCAGATGTGATTACTCAGTGTCCGGTCACGTTTGGCAATACAGATATCTTCCTGGCAACGGTGTCGTATTAGAACCATTGAAGAAAGAGAGACCTCAGGTGAATGCGGCTCCCAACCGTCCGGTCTTCCTCTTGAGAGACAGCCCACAGCGCGGGCTGTCTCTCACAATGGCCTACTTTGGCAGCAGGGCATCCATCTGGATCGTCACTGCTGAATGCCGCCCTGGCAGACTCGCCTCCTGATCGCTGACCGGTTTTCACTGAGAGGAGGAACAAGGGGTGAATGGCTCTTCCTTCCGCTTCTTTTTTCTGCCGTGGTGTACTGAGGAATGTATCTCCCACTGCGGAGCAGACCACTCTTGGCGATGGCTATTCCGCAACTTCTTGCAGGAAGCATTTAGCAGCACTGGCAAGAACGACTGCCACAGCCCTTGTGGCTCGATCCCCTCGTTGGTGAGATCGCGGCTGATGGTGCGCTCCTGGCTACTGGCTTGCGTGCCTCGGATGCGCCGGAGCACCTCGGCCACTTGTGCACTGGCCACGCTCTTGGCCAGCATGATCCCGATCACCAACCACCCCAGCGTCTTGCAGCGATGCCCATGCAGCTCAGGCACCACTTGCTTGACAAGCCGGGCGAACTGTTGGCATACTGTGTAAACGGATGCAGACATCTCTGGTCTCCTTTCCACGGTGAAAGCTTGTGCGAACTCCTGCTTTCATTGTGAACGGAGACTCGTCTGTCTGCAAGCAACCCACCGCCTTTCCTCTTCCCCCTTTCGTCCTCAGACGCCTCGATGTGGGCCTTCGCACGGCCTGGTGCTCGTTTTTCCGCTTTTCTCTCCTTCCCAGCCTGCCTCTCTTGCCCTCTCAAATGTGTCGGGGAGAGAGCCCACAAGGGGTGCCACTACATCTCGGCAGGCCCAGCCTCCCCGCATATCCTTGCCTTCGCTTCACTCGGCACCTCAACCCTGCCAGAGTGTGCCGAGGAGAGGGAGAAAGGGCTTACACGGGTAGGTTCCTCTGAAAATCGCCTACTACTCCCGCTCCTGCACGAAATAGGCGATTTTCATTGCCTTCTCTGTCTCGTAGAGACATCGAGCTTTTTTCAGGAAAGGGCATGGGGAGCGGGCCCCACTCCCCCCCAGGGCGACCGCAAGGGTACGCCCCTACCAAGGCCGGGAGCCGCCTCTGTGGCTGAGGGGCTCCCAAACCTCCAAAAAAACCTACCCTTGAGGGGGGAGAAAGGGTGGGGGTTGGCCTAAATTCCTTGATCATCCTTTCTCGATAACAGTTTTGTCTGGTGGTAGAACACCCATATGCTGAGCTATTATCTCGGACAATCTAGGGAGATCTTCTGCGTCGATTACCCGATCTATTCCGTAGAATTCGGCCAACTTGTGGACAGCATCCAGTCTCTCACCTGAGCGTATAAAAAAGGATCGTCCATACAGTCCACCCCGATCACGCTGGAGAGCACGAATTTTTCCAAACTGGTCACTAAGCTTAGCCTCTGATTTGCATTCGATAATGGCGAGTTGAGCATTTACAGTGAGCATTACATCCCACTCACCGACGTCTTTTATCTTAACATTACCTCGCACGTCATGAAACAGTCCACTTGCTGCCAAACTGTCGAGTGCGAACACCTCAAGCCATATACCTTTGAGAAAGCGCCTTTGTTCTTCATCGCAAGATAGGATACGCTGAACAGGGTCCCAGGATAAGATATCGCTTGCATCAAGGCCTTTCAATGCATCCCGTTCAAGCTGCGTTAGGTCCTTCAATACTACTTGAACGGGCCAGATAACTGTTCCTGTTCTTTTATATATCTCCTTTATTTGATCTTCTAAATGTTTGAGGCACCTTCTCGATACTGGGTAGTGTTGAGCGATAATCCGTGCCTTATTAATTTGCTCTTGCCCCAAGTCCTTGAATTGAATGGATGTGTCAATTTCTCTTCCATAGAGAGCTATATATGAGGGGACATCAATCTCACGAAACAGTTCTTCCTGAAGAGATTTTCGCTCAGTTTCGAGTGAATCTGTTTCTATTGCATTTACAAGGTTCTCAGATGGAGGTATGCTGATCAAAAAACGATCACGACTTTCGACGTAGATGGCCTCTAGCTTTTTCTGTTGGGCACAGAGATATGCTGCCAGCGACATGATTTTGGTACCCCCAGTGATGTTAAAAACAACTTCATAGCCCTTCTTCTTGAGTGCATCTACGGCATCCTGACAGCCTTTTAGTGCGTTCTTAAGGTTGTAGGGATCAACAGGTGGTCGACGAGACACGATATATCCCCGCTTTTCAAAAAAGGCTTCGAGGCGTTTGCCAAGTTGATCAAATCTCTTGTCATATTTAGATGGGTCGTTCTTATCCGCTGATACGATGAATTCGAGGTGGGTGAAACGTCGATCAGGTTGCTCACCTTGTTCTGTTTGTTCAGGTTGCTCACGTTGGAGGACCGCCATTACGTTCGGCATAGGTTGGTCACTGACAAGGGAGATGAGTGCAAATTTTGGCATTTTGAAATTCCTTTCTGTTCTACTGTGGTTAGTATCTTCGAAGGCGAGCGTTTTCACGAATGGCCTGCAGGTTGATCAGTTCCGCCACTTCGTAGGCTGTTGGTGTACTACCGGCAATGGGGCGGAGTCGTATCAATGTTGGGAAGTGGCCGATGCGTCCGTGTAGTTCGGCGAGTAGTACAAACGCGGCGGGTGCGTAGCCTGGTGGGTTGATGAGGATTGGGCGTGTTTGCCAATCATGGGAGGAGAGGCCGATGGCGTCAACGAGAGCGGTGATTTGTGGTTCAAGTGGTTCGGACTGGTCAATTTGGGTGGGGATGGTGCGTATTTCTTCGACGGTGGTTTTGGCGAGCGCTTCGATTTGGGCTCGCTGGGTGTCGGTGAGGGGGTGGGCGAAGTTTAGGATGAGCATAGTTATTTCCTCTGGTACTTAGGTTTCGTCGCTGCTGTCTTCAGGATGTTACCAACGTTATGTAGTTCTTCTTTGGTGACAACTATAATATTGCGATCTTCGGCTTGGTGCCTAAATGTTTCATAGCTTTGCCCCTCACCAAGTTGGTTGGTAACGAAAACTTTACCTACGTATGTTCTGCCAAGCAGATCTGCCACAGCGTCTATATCACGTAGAAATTTATTGTCACCCCTGAAAGGTTTGTCAACTGCTTTGCACTCAGCGATCACTAACTGCGCATGATACATAACTGCAATATCGATTTCTAAGTAAAGTTTTGTCTGTTTGGGATTATCAGATAGCGGGTTAGGCATATCTTTGATGATAGAATATGCCCAGCGGCAGTCATCGGCGAGCTTTGCTATCTCGGTCTGATGTAACACGTAGATCTCAAGCCAGTCTCCCGTGCCTATAAATTGGGCGGAATTCGTAGACGCAAAATGGTAAGTACCTATGCTGCTGCGATATAACATTCCTCTATCTACTAGAAACTGCACTAATGGAGACTTTTCCAAATCTCCAAGTGAGATGGGAAGGTTGACAGCATCTGCCTTATCACTGTTCTTCTTGCTTGTGTACAGTATAGGCATGAGAAGCGCTGTATCTTGGGATAAAGCCATCTCCTGAGCAATATCTGTCCATTCTTGGGCTCTTTCTCGGTAATCGCTCGTAGGTCCTGGCTTCTTCTCGCATGTGCGCCCCTGTATTTTTACGTAGTCCTCGAAAGAGAGATGAAAAAACTTCTTCTTGTCTATATCTACCCACCTCGCAAGGTGTGCAATCTTATCTCGTTGTGCATCAAAGTGCAAGCATGGGATGTTCTTTTCTTTCGCAATTTCGTAAGCTGCTATTGCTAAAACCTTAGGGGCTGATGTGATAGTGAATGTCCATTCCCACTCAGTACCTGAATAGCGATCGCATAATTTCCTGCATGCTTTTATGCAAGTATCAAGGTCATATGCGTCCACGTAGACTGGTTTTTCTACTTTGCAGAATGGTAGTGCACTTGCAATGTCTAAAAATGGCTTTTCGCCATCCCAGCCGTCAGTAGATGTGATAGTAAGAACTAGCTTCGGCTGTAAATATAGCAAAGGTAATACATCTGGAACGCCTCTTCCTCCTGCTACTACTAATAACGCCTTCTCCATTTTGTCTCACTTTCCGGGTCTATCTACCCCTTCTTTTTCTTACTTGGTCGTGGCTGGCAGACCAGCACGGTACAGCCATCCCGCTCCTCTTCGTGTACAAACAAGCAGATGCGAGTCTCCCCAGGTTTCCAGTTTTGGGCTTCCTCCGCAGTGACAACGATCAAAACATCCTTAGTCTGGTATGACTGATACCTGAGGAATGCAGTTACATCAGGTGCCTTCCGACGTATCTCATCTGTGGGTGCAACCACTGCCCCTGTAATTTCCTGGCCCTCGTTGAACTTCGGAATGTTAGGGCGTATACGTTCAGTTGGCACGAGATTTTGTGATGGAGGAGGAGTTGATGTTGGTGTCGGTACCACTTGTGAAGGTTGCTGTGTCGATATTGATGCTTGCTCATCAGATACGTCGTGGACATCCTTGAAGTAGCCGTACCCGGCACTTGTCTTGCCGCCGACGCCGTATTTCTGTAATGCATTCTGAAGGAGTTTGCTGACAAGCTGTGCATCCTCGCGGTACTTTGGATTCCGTGGCGCAATTGCAAGTTCAAATGTTGTCTCAGCTACAGTCAAAAATGTGACAGGATTGGGATTCTGATCATTTGTGGGTGCTGAGGGCTGGCTACTCTGTTGTGTTCTATAGTAGTCGGGATAGTGAGGATTCATGATGTCGAGTACGAAGTTTATCTTACCAGGTACTGGCATAGCATCGAAGAAGATTACGCTTCCTGCTCGTTCTTGTGAGCCAAAGATACTATTGATGTCAGGATGATCAGTATCGATAGCTGTACTGGGTACACGTTCACTTTCAGGGGCGTTGTGTGGAATATAAAACTGTTTCTCTTCTCCGGCTGCATACGCTCTGGTTAGTCCCTTCAATGCACTGGCAGGGATATATGGAATGCTGTAGAGGTGGTGGAGTGTCAAGTCGGTTTCTAGAACTGTCTCGCCTCCCAGGCCGACGACCATGCGCCAATCGAGGGTTGCCTGAAAGCGTTGTGCTCCCATTGCTCTGGTCATATCAAACCAGCGTTGGTAGGCGCTTTGTGCAAGTTGCTGGTCAGTATATTGATTTTGTCCCTCTTGGGCTGCCATCAGACGCACCAGCCAGGGTGCCTTTCCTTTGTCTCTGTCTCTTCGATCAGGTTCCTCAAATACTGAGATGGGGATGTATTTGTCTAGGATCAGGCCTAGATTCTTACAACTGCCAATATGTTTATTTAACACCAGTGTTGTTTCACCAGGAAGATAATAGCCATTGCTCATCAGGCTTCTCCTTCCAGTTCAGCTTCAGCGAAGCGTCGAAGCCAGTTGCCGAACGCGAGGCATTCTGTTGTCGCGAGACGATACTCAGCTGTGTTCGCACTCCTCGTCACCCAGAGAAGTAATTTGTTATCCTCAGCACTTTGGGTAGGCTGGCTTGTAATGAGATGACCAAAGTATTCATTCATTTGCATCCATTGGGTGAGATGATTTAATAAATGAAAGTGTTCATCCTTTGTTTGCCGCCCCTTAGCGTAGAAAAAGCCTAATGTTTGCCCTAGGCCATTAGTCTGAATCATGGCGTTGAGTCCGCGAGCAAGGGACCGATACTTTTTCTCTAGATCTTTGTTCCTTTGCCTTTTGATTTCTCCAATGTTTGCCCAGGCCTGCCTTCCGCGCTGTTGCTCGATAGTTTGCCGACGTGTCTCTGGCTGCTGCGTCATAGTGTTCTCCTTTTCACAAAATGACTACTGATCTGCTCTGGTCTCCCAGCGCATCCGTACTATGCCACGTCCTACGGTCTCGTCTCCGCCAAGTTGAAGATAGCCATTGAGCGCTTTGATCTTTTTCAGAACAACAGTAGCATCCATTGTACGCCCGTTTTTGCGTGATTCTGTTGCATAGACGGGAACGTAGAGCAGTGTATCAGTAGGTAGATGTTCCTCAGTCCAGAGTGCACCAGTATCCACTGTTTTGGTAGTACGATTCAGTTTCACTCTCGTGATAACTTCTGTTGCGTATAATACAAAGTCGCCAAAATCATTATCAGGCAAAATCGCGAGTGACCTTTGCAGTTTGCCAGCCCAGTAGCTGTTCTTATCTATCTCAGGAAGTGTGTACTGTGCGATCCACTCGGCGATCTTTTGAGTTTGTTCATTAGTCTGAGCTGTGAAACTAAACTCTTCAAGCACTACCTTGAGCTTAGGTGGGTTGTCCGAGGTAGTAATAGATATTTCGCTCTGTGATGTTATCAAAGCCGAATCCTTTGCTACGCTCCCAGGCACAGTTGGTAATGGATTCTGAGGGCCTTCGCGTTCTAAATCGCGCTTGAAGCGATTGAGGACGTAAGAGGAGCTTGTGTATGCAAAGATGCCATTCAGGGAACGTACCGGAAAAAGCAAGATGCGTGCGTCACCGATAATAAGAGCTCCTGCGTGTTCACTTCCTTTGCCACTCTGAACGGATGGACCAAAGAGGATATCAATCTCCTCATCTGAAAATATCCTTTTCCCATCCTTATCTTTGGCCTCTTCTGCTGTTGCACGCAGCTTACCTTTGATTCCACTTCCCTGGATCATCGGATATTGTGTCGTTCGTTCGCGTTGAATAGGCAAGTCAATGCTGCTTAATCCAGAGCCAACACCTGCATGTAAAGGCGTTTCTACGTAAAGGTAAAGTACCGTTGCTGCTGTAATCATCTCTTCCACTCTCCTGTAAAGGTGATGCCATAGCCAATTTGCCAACCGTATTCCGTTAAGGGTTGTGTTATGGTTATGGGTTTGTCAAATAAGTAGACACTGCCTGCTGGGACACAGCGACGTATGCTCTTGCTTTTCCCAGCGCTCGTGCCAGGTTCGAGGAGCCAACCCCCATTCCTCTCGTAGCGAGGAATGGATGCTGCTATTGGCTGCGGAAGTGATTGGGGCCAGGGTTGGGGTTGCCAGCCACTCTGGAAGTAGGCTGGTGTAGAGAGATAAAGAAGATTGTCTTCCTTGCCTGGCTTCAGGAAATCTTCCGAAGTACATTCTGAGGGCTCTAGCACCTTGAAGCGTGCTGCACGTTGTTCACCCCCAAGGGTAAGCCATCCATCCTCTGCCTGTAGTCCTAGTTTTTGCTGTACCTGGGCTTCCAATTCTTCAGACTGAGGAGTTTCTGTTCCTCCGTATTCCGCTGTCTTACTCAGACAGATATCGACAATAAAGCCATAATCCGGCTGCATTCGAACCATTTGTACCTGGTACAAATATCCTTCACGGGTGGTCTTCGTAGCATTCTGCATGCCGATTCCTAGACGTGACTCATACTGAAAAATCCTGCTCTGCTTTACCAAATCACCTTCTGTCTGATCGTTTTCTTCTACTAGAAAATCGTCCGTTCTTAATGCCTTTCGAAGTCCTGCTGGGGTGAGCCAGCCAGAGATGGGGTCTGTCTTCCCATCTACTTTCTTCCCTTGTGGGATAGGCAGGAGAGGATATTGTATCCCTGCGGGGATATTGGTGCTTACTTTTTCTGCATCTACTGATCGGGGCTTGAGTCGCAATTGATAAGTCTGCTCGTCCTCTTTAAATTTGACCTGAATAATATGGGTTGGGGCAGGAAACAGTCGTTCAAACATGTTCCCTTTGCGCCTTCCCAAAGTCAGACCTGTGATGCGGAATCGTCCATAATTCTGCTGAATTCCAATAAGGTTTACAAGTGCTGATTCCTGGAACAATTTATCATCTTTGTTGCTGGGTTTGTTTTTTCTGCTCCAATTCACTGCAATGGTGGCTCGTAATGCACCCTGTATGGTTTCTGGTGTGGGTGGAAAGATACTTTCTGCGAAGACATCACTTCCAGCATCGAATGGTCGACCTGTACGAAATAAGAGAGGCTCGGTGGGTTCGATGAAGAGGCGCATCACTCTCCCTCCTTTCTTGCCAGGAATGCCATTACCAGTAACCAACCCAGTACTTCGATCAAGCCATAGCGTGGCTGATCTGAATGTAGTTCTGTGGATTTCTTAGAGTCGTTATGTGCTCTATCCATCGCTGCTGCCAGTTTGCTCAAACGCTGAGCCAGAGTCGCTATCTCAGAATCGGGAAGTTTATCGCGTTGTCTGTCGTCGCGTTGTCGCTTCAATACACGCTTGATCTCGCTTGCTTGAGCCTCACGGTCTAGCCAGACGAGTATGGATGCTTCATCAAGCAGGGTATGGACACACTTTGGAGAGAGGACATCCTCGATGAACAGGTCCAGAAAGCGTATGAAGAGTCCAATGGGTTCGATACGTTGGTCATGCTCTGTAGGTTCAGCATAGCTCCAGTGACAACCTACCTGGGTTTGCTCACCAGAGCGACGTATTACCGTCACAACAAAGGCATTTTTTCCATAGCGCTTCTTGGCAAGATCTTCAGCATCCTTGGCCTTACGTCGAACATAGGAGAGCGAGGTGTAGTGGTGCGCGATAGCGATACCAGTGCTAGCTGTAACGCGAGCTTGGCGCTCTTCATCCTTAGGTATGGCATCTCTGACCCGTTTGCAGTATTCTTGCTGAAGCTGATCTACCAGTTCTAGCAGATTTTTGAAAGGTGGCGGCTGTGCCTCTTGCTTGCGTGGAAGCGATGTTCTGACAAGAGGGGCGAGTGCAAAGACATCATCACCTCCTGCGTAGACAAGTCGACCAGAATACCTTACCTGTACCAGTGGAGGGACTATTGTGCGTGAAAAATCTGACAGAGCTTGACTGATGTCCCGGTGTTCATCCTTATCTTTTACCTCGCTTAGTAGTATTCCCATATTATCACCATCCATCTGAATGATGGCGTAGTAGGGGGTTGGCCTGGGGATGGAGAGAGCATTGGTGACTTCGAGTAGCTTCTTCAATGCCCGTCCGCCACTCAAGGCTACTCTCGCAGCTTCGTCTTTACTGGTGATCCCGTAATCTTGTTCCAGCCGACTTGGGACAAATGTCTCTGAGAAAAAAAGGTCTCCATCGCGTTGTAGAATCCATTTACGTTCACTCGCTGGTTGTGTATGTGTTTTCGATTCAAGATAAGGAAGAGAATATATGGCATCTTCGGGTAGGGCAAGTGGGCCTCTTGTTTCATTTCCCCATGATCTCAATGCATCCTCGAATTCTGCTGAGTCTGTTGCTTGCATGAGTAATTGCTCAATGAAGGAGGCTGTAGTAACTGAACTGGTTGAAGGAAAAGACTGTTTGGATATAAGTCCTGACCTTGTAGCAAAACGTTTTACGGTGTCAATTGCATCTAAACGTTCTGTCCCGTCTTGACTGATGTCCTTGGGGGAAAGGTGGGCGTATTTCACAAGCTTTTCCCAGAAGGCTTTTACGTCACGTCGTGTTTCTTGGCTACCTCGCAATGCTTCACGTTCGCCAGATGTCGTACTCTTTTCGCCCGGTTCATCTTGTTGTTTGAAATCACGGAGACGCTTTCGTGCATCGAAGACTCTCTGAGTACGTTCTAGCCAGTCTCCATAGCTCTCTTGAGAATCCCTCTCTACAATAACCCAAAATATCTCGAAGAAGGTGTCTGGCCTAATCTGTCGCTTCCAAATAGAGCGGGTCTCGCTTGGAACATCATCTGGAAAAATTGTTTTGCGTACATTCCTACAAAGCCTAATCCAGGCTTTAACAATTTGTTTTGTGCTTTGTGTTGCAGCCCTCTTCGCGTCTTCTGCTGTAGAAAAGATAGCAATATACTTGTTAGGCAAATCAGAGATGTTGGGGTCGAGCGTTCTATCTGCAGGAAAGATAAATTCTCCTGCTATGTTTTCCATTGCTGCATGTATCAGCCAAGAAAGAAGGTAGCTACCCAACCAAAGGTCCCGCGTCTTGCGGGCTTGGGCAATGAAAGATTGCACAGGGCCAAGGGAGAAGATGAGCATGTGTTGGCTCATAGTAGCACCACCTCCAATTTTCCTCCAAATGTATTGATCCAGTTTTCAACGGCCTGATGGTAGTATGATGGTACCAGGAAACTGGACAGGTCGAGAAGATAAAATGACTGTATCGAGAAGCCGAGGAGAAGGAGGAAAACCCACGAGTTGCGCAACGAGAGAAAGGCTTTTCCTTTGTTGAGAAAGGAAAAATTGGGAAGGAAATTGTCCTGTATTCAGCATAAAATAGAAACAGGATTCCATCTTGCAAAGACAAGGAGATGCCGATGTCTCACCA
>WNGG01000980.1_pt1 | contig 48375 bp, 41 predicted proteins | sample 5400661 | NCBI WGS metagenome assembly WNGG01 (sample SAMN13153372, study PRJNA577476) | soil metagenome | isolation source: 100 cm soil or saprolite under Garry oak tree replicate 1 | place: USA:California | collected 2016-06-15 | reverse complement strand
GAGAGCGAATTGCTGTGCGTCCAGAAGCCGAGGTCGAGGGACACCCCGCCGAGTCGCACGCCGCCGCCCCATCCGAACTCCAGCCGCTTGCGCTGGTCGCGTGACACGCCCCCGCGCAGGGCGACGAGGCCGAGCCGCTTCTCGCCACCCAGGTGCAGCGTCGTCCCCCGCCCGTTGTTCACCAGGTCGGCGGCCAGCGTCGTCGTGCCGATCGTGTAGGCGAGGTTCGCGACGTAGGAAACCGGGAGCTTGGTCTTCGTCTCGACGGAGGGCTGCACCGATGTCGTTCACGCCGACCCCGAGCTCGAGCGGGCCCGAAAGCCAAACCGCGCCGACGTCGCCGCCAACGCCATGACCCAGCTTGTGACCGGGCTTCGAGTACTGACTGAAGCCGCGCCCATCGAGCGTCACCGGGGTCGCACCGCCGAAGAACGGGGCGGAGGTGGTGAAGAAGCCGCCGACGCCGTTCACTGCGGCGTACCCAACGCCCAGATAATAGTGCACCGCGCCGCCGAGGTAGATGCCCCTCGCCGTGTCGCCCCAAACGCGGCCCGCATAACCTATGGTCGGCGCGAACCCGCCCTCTACGATTCCATCGGTCTGCACCTGGTAGGGCGCGTTGTGCTGCGCGGGCATGGAGTCGTGCAGGAACCCAAGCAGCGTGTCTCCCAACTGGAATCCCGCTTCGGTGTGGAGCCAGCCCATCACGCTCACGCGGACGCCCTTGATGTCGATCCCGGGGTCGAGGGGACGGCTCGAGAAGCCGAGGCCGAATTCGTCTAGCGGGACGAGCGTCGCCGACTGGCCCAGGTTCACCTGGAAGAAGTTCTGTCCGATGCCAATGGTCACATCGTTCGTGGGCGTCGGCGCCTTCTTCACCTCGTAGAACAGCGGCAGGTTCAACGCCAGGTTGAGGATCTCGACCGGGTTGAAACCGGTCGAGTCGGGGTTGAACGTCGGGTCGTCACCGAGGTGGGAAATGGGATGATCGTGGAAGAACTGGATCAGGCCGAGCGGAAGAGGGATCGTCAGTTTGGGCTGGCCCTCCAGCCCCGTGCGCGCGGGGATGGCGCGGTACGCGGGGTTGAAGCGGCTCACGCTCCCCGAGCGCCCGACCGAGACGCCGCCCATCCCGATGCGGCGGGCGTCTGTGAACAAGCCCTGCGCGGCGGCGGGCGCCGTGCAGCCGACGGCGAGTGCGACGAGGCCGAACCCCACGACCGATGTGCGCACGGGTCTCCCCGGGAAGGGTGCCGGTGACAAGGTTAATAAGGTTCGCCATTCGCGCCACGCCCGGGCGTGAGCCCGGTCACGAAATCAGCGGGCGGCGCCCGCCTGAAACCGAATCGCGACGGTCGTTCCCCGTCCCACGGTGCTCGTGAGCTCGATCGCGCCTCCCCAGCTCTCGACCAGCCGCTTCGCGATGGCGAGGCCGAGACCCGAGCCGCTCGAGGTGGTGGAGAACGACGGCTCGAACACCCGCGCGAGCGACTCTTCCGGAATGCCCCCGCCGTCGTCCTCCACCGCCACCCGGCGACCACCGTCGGTCACCCGGACCACGATGCGCCGCGCGCCGGCGTGACGGGCGTTCTCGAGCAGATTCACGAGCACCTCCTTCACTTCGTCCTTGCGGGCGAGGACCGGCGGGCCGGCGTCGCCCACCATCTCCACTCGAGCGCCCGCTTCCTTGCCGCCGAGCGCGTACAGCTGTACGACCTCGCGCGCGGCGGTGTGGAGGTCAACGGGCTCGAGGGGCGGGGCTTCCTCCGGCGCGACGGGCGACGCGAACCGCGCGAAGGCGCGGGCGATGGCGTCCAGCCGGTCGATCTCGGCGAGGATGCGCTCCGCGGTCTCCTCGAGCGTCAGGTCGAAATCCTTCGCCCCGCGGGCGGCATGCCGCGTGCGCAGCAGGTGCTGGATGCCGAGGCGGATGGGGGTGAGGGGATTCTTGATCTCGTGCGCCACCTGGCGCGCCATCTCGCCCCACGCGAGCACGCGCGCCGCGCGCGTGAACGCGGTCGCGTCGTCGAGCGCGACGACGCAGCCGTCGGGACTCGGGCCGAGCGGCGCGAGCTGAACCCGGATCTGGCGGCCGCCGATCTCGAATTCGCGCTCCGCGATCCGGTCGCCGCCCGCCGCGAGGAACCGGCTCACCGCTTCCCACACCGGGCGCCAGTCGGGGGGGGCCGCGGCGGGCAAGAGGTGGCCCGGCTCGAGCGGCGCGCCCAGCAGCTCGGCGGCGCGCGCGTTGGCCATGGTCACGCGTAACCCGTCGTCCACCGCGATCACGCCGGTCGCCACGTTGGCCAGCACCTGCGCGGTGCGGCGCCGCGCCTCCTCCAGCGCCGCCTGGCTGCGGCGCACGTCGGCCGCCATCCGCTCGAAGGCCGACATCACCGGCGCGAACTCCCGGGGCGCGCCCGGCGCGAAGCCGGGCGGCGCGGCGCCGCGCCCCACGGCGATCGCGGCGTCGCGCAACGCGGCGACCGGGCGGGCAAGACCCCGTCCCGCGAGGCCCGCGAGATAGACGGCCGCCGCGAGCCCGGCCAGCGTGGCGAGGATGAGCGTCAGGGTGAGGTCCTCCTGCTGCTGCCGCACCCCCTCGTCGTCGAGCAGCTGCGGCGCGGCGAGAACCGCCTGCTGCTCCGGCGGGCCGGCCCGCACCACCCGGTATCCCACCCGGATCGACCGGCCCGCGGTACGGCCGTCCGTCGTCAGCTCGAGCTCGTCCTGGAACGCCAGCGGCACGAACACCGCCGGGTCGAGAAACGCGTCCACGAGCCCGAGGTCGCCAAGTACGGGAGCGCTCGTGCCCGCGAGCACGCCGCTGCGGTAGAGCCAGAGGTCCGCCTCGTGCTGGTCGCCCAGGTCCACGATCGCGCGGGCAACCGCATCTGGACGGTCGAAGGGCAACGCACCCGCCGAGGGCGCGATGTCGTCCAGCGTCCGGCGGATCAACAGGTCCCCGGCCCGACGCGCCTCGTCCCCCAGGCGGGCGAAGCTCCACGCGGCGAACCCGAACAGGGGGAGCACGAAGAAGGCGATCAGCGCCGCCGTGAGCCGCGCCCGGTAGCTGGTGCGCAGCGCCGAGATCACCGGCGGCACCCGGGGCGTCCAGCCGTCGCCGAGCGCGAGCCCGGCGAGCCAGCACACGGCGCCAAGGGCGATGTCCAGCAGCACGACCAGCGCGCCCCGCACCAGGAGCGCCCAGGGCCCGCGCAGGTCCACGCGGACGTGCACGTGACGCACGCCGTCCGGCAGCTCGACCCGGCGGTCCCCCCGCACGGCCCATCCCTCCCGGGTCCAGTCCACGCGGGCACTCCGCGCCGGGCCCTGCTCCGGCAGCGACAGCGAGATTGCGTACGGGGGCGAGACCCGCCCCTGGCCTTGGAGGAACTGGGCGACGCGATCGGCCGGAATGAGGCGCGTCGGCGGGCCCACACCCACCGTGAGGACGTCCCCCGACGGGAGCGGCGCGACCAGCACGTAGTGCGTTCCCGGGATGCGCTCCAGCCGCTCCACCCGGGCGCCGCGCGCGGTCGCCGGGGAGCGCACCAGCGCGGCGACGAGCGGCGGCGGCAGGTCGAGGGGCGCCAGCCGCAGCTCGGCGCGCGGCAGCCCGCCGGGCGTCCACACGGCGAGGGTCGCGGGATAGTCCTGTCCCGCGAGCGGCGCGGCGAGCCAGAGGGCGTACAGGTCGCTCGCGGCGCGCGGTGCCGGCGGCACCGCGAGCTGGGCCGCCAGACGCTCCAGCCCGGCGAGCGCGACGGGGTCGCCTTCCTGGCCGAGCGCCTGCGCGTCCCGCGCCGCGAGAGCGAGGCGTCCTTCGACCGCGGCACCCCAGGTCACCAGGGCGGCGGCCGTCCCGGCCACCACGGCGATGCCGGCGACGGCCCAGCGGCGGGGCGCGGGGACGATCGCGCCGAGCAGCGCAGGCAGCCACACGAACGTGTACCACTCGGGCCACGCCCCATAGGGCTGCCACAGCCACAATCCAGCGACCGCCGCGAGCGCCGCCCAGCCGCACGCCGCGGGCAGCGTCCACCGCACCCGCTGCGGCTCCTCCCGTCCTCGGACCAGCGCCGCGGCCACGAGGACGAGCGCCATGCTCGCCAGGGCGAGCGCCGCCTCCCAGGAGAGCCACACCGGGAGACTCACTCCGCGCGCGGGTGGCGCGATCCCTCGCCCGAGGTAGCGCACCAGGTACGGCGCCTCCACCACGAGCAGCAGCGCCGGGGCCACCGTCCACCAGCGGCGTCCGATCCCCCGGCGCCACACCAGCCCGGCGGCCAGCAGCAGCACGAGGCTGAGCACGGCCAGCGATCCCGCCGAGGCGCTGAATACGCCCAGCAGGGGGCGATAGAACGTGGCGGGCGAGAACAGCGTCGTGGGTCGCAGGTACGGCCCGAGCGGGGCGCGCGCCAGCGCCCACGCGGCGGCGACCACGACAACCCAGCGCCACCGCCCCGGCGGCGCGGCGATCACGAGGCAGAGCAGCACCGCACCCAGCGCGAGGCCGGTGCGCTGGGCCGCGCGGCGCAACGCGGCGACCTTCGCGTCCCCCTGCAACGGCGGAACGGGCCGGACGCTGAACAGCGTCGGGCCGTTGGGGGAGGCGTAGTCGAACACGTTCGGATCCGCGGGCGCCGCGCTCGGTGCGTAGAAGCGCAGCGTGACCTCGTGCGCGCGGGCGAACGCCTCGCTCAGCGCGCCCCCGCCGCCCGCCGCAGCGGGCGCGGCGTGCAGCAGCACGGTCCCCACGGCGGTGCCGCCGTCGCGCGTCTGGCGCCGGGCCTCGAGAGACACGTAGAATGGAGTGATGACTGACCGCAGCTCGGCGGTGTCGCGCGCGGGGACGAAGCGATGCCGGCCGGCCCAGGCCTGCGGCTCCCCGTCCGCGCCGAGGACCATGACGCCCCGTTCGATGGCGGGCAGCCACCCCGCCGCGAGCGCGCTCGCCAGCGGCGCGAACTGCGCCTCCGCCGGCAGCAACGCCGCCGTTCGCCCCCGCTCCGCCAGGCGTCGCGCCTCCGCCACCGCCCGCCCGAGCGCCGCCTTCAGGTCGGCCGAATCGGCCGCGATGCGGCGCCCCAACAGGTCCGTCCAGCAGCATTCGATCCGGCGCGACTGGAAGAGACCCGCGAGCTGCACGGCACCGAGCGCGAGGCACGCCAGCACGGCCAGGACGCGGGCCCAGCTGGCGAGCCGCCGGGCGCGCAGGTCCCGCAGCCATCCGGCCGCCGCGCTCCGGGACGGACGCGGCGCCACGAGCGCGGCTGCCGCGAGGCCAGCCGCAGCCGAGGCCCAGGCCCACGCCGGAGCGCCGCCGTGCAGCCATTCGGCGGCCGCCACGGCGGCGAGGCACCCCGCAACCACTAGATGCGCGATCCGCTGCACTTGAAGACCCTCGTTCCGGACGAGGTGCGGGCCGCGCTGGAGCGCGACCCCCGCCTCCTCGTGCCCGTCGGCACCTGCGAGCAGCACGGACCCCATCTCCCGCTGGGGTGCGACACCATCCTCGTCGAGCGCCTCGCCGACGACCTCTCGGCCGAGTTCCGCATCCTGCGCGCGCCGACGGTGGAGTACGGCGTCAATACCGCGACCAAGCGCCCCTATCCCGGCAACGCGACCGTGCGGCGCAAGACGCTGCACCGTTGGATGAACGATCTGCTCGGCTCCTGGGAGCAGGCTGGCATCGAGTCGTTCATCATCCTCACGGCCCACGGCCACGACCCGCACCAGGAAGCGCTGTCCACGCTGCGTACCCGCCAGGCCCGGATCTTCACGGTCGACATCTTCGCTCTCGACTTCGCCGGCCACCTCGAAGACGCCGATGGCCCGATGCACGGCAGCGAGCTCGACACGTCGCTGCTGCTCTACCTGGCGCCCGACGCGGTGCGCATGGACCTGGCGCAGGACTTCGTCCTGCCCGCGCGGCAGCGCCAGCGCTACCGGCGCGGCGCCCGCGGCGCCCTGCCACCCGCCGGACCGGGGTCCGTCGGGCGCCCCTCCATCGCGTCCCGGGAGAAGGGCGAGCGGCTGTATAAGATGATTTACGAGCGCGTGGCCACGCGAGTGCTCGCCGGAGCCGCGGCGTGAGCGCCTGGCTCGTAGCCCTGCTGGCGCTGCAAGGCGCGGCGGACGAAGGCACCCTGGTGATCCGGGAGGACGCAGGCGAGGTGGCGCGCGAGGGGTTCCGCCTGAGCACGGTGCAGGTCGGTGAGCACGCACAGCACTGGAAGCTCGTCACCAACGTGCGCTACGGCAGGGGCCGCCCGGTGGTGGTGCTCGGCCCCGCGCTCGAGGTGGGGCCGGACTCACAGCCCGTGAGCCTGGAGTACGACGTGATCGAGCCGCAGGGGCCGGAGCGCATCCTCGGCCAGCAGGGCCGCGCGCGGTTCGTGGTCCGCACCCTCGGCCGCCGCACGGAGCGGGCGCGCGAGTTCGCGCTCAGCGGTCCGATGGTCGTGCTCGACGACTCCGTGTTCGCGCTGTATCGCTTCGTCGCGTGGTACGCCCGCCCAGCGCCCCGCACGCTGGCGGCCATCTATCCCCGGAGCGGCAGGCGTGAGGCGCTCACCGTGCAGGACCTCGGGCTCGCGGCGACGACGCTGAACCGCAATCCCGCGACGCTGCGGCACGTCACGGTGACGGGCGGCGCGGCCGGCGACGTCCACCTCTGGCTCGCGCCCGACGGCCGCCTCATGAAGATCGAGATCCCGTCCCGCCACCTGAGCGTGGAGCGTCTGCCCGCGGCTTGACCCTCGTTGTCGCAGGCCGTTACGTTACCACGACTTGGCCCCTCCGAAGGCGCACGCGCCCTGGCCGAAACCCCTGGTGGTCGTGGCGCGTATTCGGTGGCGACCTCACGACCCGCCCAAGGACTCGCATGAGACATGTGCTGTGCGCCGCCGGGCTCCTCGTCTGCCCGGCCGTCGCCGTTGCCCAGCAGCCAGTTCCGGCCGCCCTGTCGCTCGCCGACGCCATCGCGATCGCCCGCGAGCACAACCCCGCCTACCGCCAGGTGCTCAACAACCGCGGACCCGCCGCTTGGGGCACGCGCAGTGCCTACTCGAGCCTGCTCCTCCCCTCCGTCATGGTCTCCGGGGGCGTCGCCTACAGCGGTCCGGGCCAGCAGCGCTTCCTGACGTCGAACTTCTCGCAGAGCGTCGCGACCTTGTCGTCGAGCTACAATATCGGACTGAGCTACGAGTTGTCGGGCGCGGTGCTGTCGCAGCCCGGGCTCAGGGGAGCCCAGGAGAACGCGGCGGAGGCGGACGTCGGCGGGGCCGCGACGAGCCTCGCGAACGCGGTGACCCAGCAGTACCTCACGGTGCTGCAGACCCGGCAGAATGCGGACGTGGCGCGTCGCCAACTCGACCGCAACGAGGAGTTCCTGAAGCTCGCCCAGGCGCGCTACGCCGTGGGCCGGGCGACGTTGATCGACGTGCGCCAGGCGCAGGTCGCTCGCGGCCAGGCCGAAGTGGCCCTGCTGCGCGCCCAGACGCAGGTCAGCGTCGAGAAGCTCCGGCTGTTCGAGCAGCTCGGCGTGACGGCACCGGTGGACGTGGAGACCGTGCAGCTGACGGATAGCTTCGCCGTGCTGACGCCGACGTGGGTGTTGAACGACCTCTTGACGATGGCCGAGGCGCAGAACCCGCCGCTCCAGGCGCTGCGCGCCCGCGAGCGGGCGGCCGGCTGGGGCGTGAAGGTCGCCGCCTCGAGTTACGGCCCGACGCTGTCCCTGTCGGCGGCCTGGTCGGGGTTCACGCAGAAGTACACGCAACTCGACCCCATCATCCGCGGGCAGCAGGGTGCTTATGGGCAGCAGTACAGCAGCTGCCTCGACAACAACCAGATCCGCCAGAGCGCGGGGCTCGCGCCGGCCGACTGCAGCCAGTACGTGTGGGGCAGCGCCAACGAGCAGGCGCTGCGCAGCCAGAACGCGGAATACCCGTTCTCGTTCACGCAGCAGCCGTTCCAGGCGCGGCTCACGGTTTCCCTGCCCGTCTTCAGCAACTTCTCGCGTGAGACCCAGCTCTCCGAGGCGCGCGCGCAGCACGGCGATCTGGAGGAGCAGGTGCGGGCGCGCGGCCTGGCCGTGCAGACGGAGGTGAGCCAGGCGTTCCTGACTCTGCAGAGCGCCTACCGGGCCATCGCGATCCAGGACACCAATCACGCCGCGGCGCAGGAGCAGCTGCAGCTCGCCACGGAGCGTTATCGCGTCGGCTCGGGGACGTTCTTCGAGCTGCTCGACGCACAGGTCGCCGCGCTGCGGGCGGAGTCGGAGTACGTCACCGCCGTGTACGACTACCACAAGGCGCTGGCCGCGCTCGAAGCCGCGGTCGGACGGCCATTGCGCTAACGAGAGGGCCCCAGCGACATGTCCAAGCGAAACAAAGTGCTCGTGGGAAGCGGCGCCGTCGCGCTGATCGCGATCCTGGTCGTCGTGAGCGCCGGCGCGCGGCGCGACCGCGGCGTCGAGGTGCGCTTCGAGAACGTCGCCAAGCGGGACCTCGTGGCGGCCGTCACGGCAAGCGGCAAGATCCAGCCCAAGAAGAAGGTGGACATCAGCGCCGACATCACGGGCCGAATCACCAAGCTCGCCGTGCGGGAGGGGGACCTCGTGACCAACGGCCAGTTCCTGCTGCAGATCGACCCCACGATCTACGAGGCCAACCTGCAGCGCGCCCAGGCATTGTTGTCGGCGGCCCAGGCGGGGGCCGTGCAGGCGCGGGCGAACCGCGACCAGGCGCAGCGCGCCCTGGGGCGGACCAAGGAGCTGCATCAGCAGAACCCGAACCTCATTTCGGCGGAGCAGCTCGAGCAGGCCGAGACGGCAAACGACATCGCCGAGGCGAACCTCAACGCCGCCGAGCACCAGGTCGATCAGTCGCGCGCCGCGGTGCAGGAGGCCCGGGACAATCTCCGCAAGACCCACATCACGGCGCCGATGTCGGGCCGGGTCACGCGGCTCGCCGTGGAGGAAGGCGAGGTCGCCGTGCCCGGCACGTTCTCCAAGGACGTCGGGCTGCTGCTGACCGTCTCCGACCTCTCGGTCATCCAGGCGAAGGTGCGCGTGGACGAGACCGACGTCGTGCGCGTGCACCTGGGTGACTCCGTCGAAGTGTCGATCGACGCGTTCCCCGACACCACGTTCACCGGCCGCGTGACGAAGATCTCCAACTCGAGCATCCTCACGGCGACCAGCACGGCCACGGGCCAGAACGAGCGGGCCGTCGACTACGAGGTCGAGATCACCCTCAACCACCCGCCGGGCGACGTGCGGCCCGATCTCTCGGCCACGGCGCGCGTCGTCACGGACACGCGCAAGCAGGTGCTGTCGATCCCCATCATCGCCCTGACGGTGCGCGAGAACAAGGTGATCTCGACCGAGAATCGGCCCGTGGACACGAGCGCCTTCGCCCGCAAGAAGCGCGAAGCGGAAGGCGTCTTCGTGGTCGCGAACGGCGTGGCGGCCTTCCGGCCCGTGAAAGTGGGTATCGCGGGCGACGAGTACTTCGAAGTGGCGGATGGCTTGAAGGAAGGTGAGACGATCGTCGCCGGCCCCTACCAGTCGATCCGCGATCTGAAGGACAGCGCCCGCGTGCGCCCGATGAAGCAGGCGGCCGACACCACCAAGAAGAAGAAGTAGGCATGCCCGGCCTCCAGGAGTTCCGCACCGGCGACACGCCACAGCCGGACATCGTGATCCTCACGCACAAGCTCGCCCGCGACTACGACATGGGCGGGGAGGTCGTGCGCGCGCTGCGCGGCGTGAGCCTGCAGATCCGCAAGAACGAGTACGTGGCCGTGATGGGCCCGTCGGGATCGGGGAAGTCGACGCTCATGAACCTCGTCGGCTGCCTCGACACGCCCAGCGCGGGCGAGTACTGGCTCAACGGCCTGAAAGTGAGCGACCTGTCCGACGACGAGCTGGCGCGCATCCGCAACAAGGAGATCGGCTTCGTCTTCCAGACCTTCAACCTGCTGCCACGCGCCACCTCGCTGCACAACGTGGAGCTGCCGCTGATCTACGCGGGCGTGGCCGCGCCGGACCGGCGGCGGCGCGCGGGGCGGGCGCTCGAGCGCGTGGGGCTGGGCGACCGCATGGCGCACAAGCCGAACGAGCTGTCGGGGGGGCAGCGGCAGCGGGTGGCGATCGCCCGGGCGCTCGTGAACGAGCCGAGCATCCTGCTCGCCGACGAGCCCACCGGGAACCTCGACTCGGCGACGAGCGCCGAGCTGATGGGCGTGTTCGCCGACCTGCACCGCCAGGGCCAGACGATCGTGATGGTCACCCACGAGCACGACATCGCCGCGCACGCCGCGCGGGTCGTGACCCTGCGCGACGGCCTCATCGCCACCGACCAGCGCCAGGCGGCCTGAGTGCACTTCGCCGAGGCCGTCCGGCTCGCCTTCCAGACCATCCGGGCCCAGAAGCTGAAGAGCGTGTTCTCGGCGGTCGGCGTCTTCATCGGCGTCGCGTTTCTGATCGGTGCCTGGTCGATCGTCAACGGGATGAACGTCTACATGACCGAGAAGTTCGCGGGGACGCTCATCGGCGTGAACACGTTCCACCTGCGCCGGCGGCCGAACTTCACCCCCAACGTCTCGGACTCGACCTGGCGGGCGTGGCGGCGCCGGCCGCGCATCAGCTTCGAGGACGCGGATGCGGTGTCGAACGGCATCACCATCCCGGTGATCACGGCGTGGTGGTCCGAGGACCGCGGCGACGTGGAGTACGGCAGCAAGAAGGCGAAGCAGGTCTCGCTGCAGGGGGCGACGGAGCGCTACTTCGACATCCGCAACATCCGCATCGAGCAGGGCCGCGCCTTCACCCCGCAGGAGGCGCGCGGCGGCGCTACCGTGCTCGTGATGGGCCACGACCTCGCGGACAAGCTGTTCGAAGGGCGGGACCCGCTCGGCAAGTCGGTCCGCATCCACGGCATCCCCTACCGCGTCATCGGCGTGGCCGAGCGGCGCGGCAACCTGCTCGGCATCTCGCTCGACAAGTTCGTGATCGCGCCCGCGGTCTCCCCCATCCAGCGGGAGGTGAACCCCCCGGGGGTCATCGACGCGCTGATGGTGAAGGCGAGCTCCGAGGTCGAGATGCGCGAGGCGATGGGGCAGGTGGAGGGCATCATCCGGAGCCGCCGGCACCTGCGCCCGCAGCAGGACGACAACTTCGTCCTCGAGACCTCGGAGGGCGTGCTCGACTTCTGGGGCAAGATCAACCGCATCCTGCTGGCCGTCGGTCCGGGGCTCGTGCTCATCGCCCTCGTGGTGGGCGGCATCGTCATCATGAACATCATGCTGATGGCGGTGGCGGAGCGCACCCGCGAGATCGGCATCCGCAAATCGCTCGGCGCCCGCCGGCGCGACATCCTGCGACAGTTCCTCGCCGAGTCGGCCACGCTCGCCGCGATCGGCGCCGTGCTCGGCGTGGCCACGGGGATCGGGCTCTCGGTCGCCCTCAACGCGGCGACCCCGCTCCCCGCCTCCGTGTCGCCGGTCTCAATCGTGCTCGGCGTGCTGCTGGGCGCCGGTGTCGGCATCGTCGCGGGGGTGTATCCCGCGAGCCGCGCCGCCCGGCTCGATCCCATCGTCGCGCTGCGCCATGAGTAGCGCGTGACCCCCCTGCTGGAAGGCGTCGGCATCGCGCTCGATTCACTGCGCGCCAACAAGGTCCGCGCCGCGCTCACGATCCTGGGCGTCGCGATCGGCGTGATGGTCGTGATGGTGATCGGCGCGCTCATCAGCGGCTTCAACAAGGGCGTGAGCGACATGCTGGAGCAGTCGGGCCCGAAGACCTTCTGGGTGGGACGCCACTTCCAGGGCGGGGTCAGCATCTGCGACGACACGGACGAGAACTGCCCCTGGCGCCGCAATCCCCCGATGAAGGTCGAGGACGCCCGCCTCATCCGCCAGGTGGCGAGCGTGGCGTTCGTCGCCGTGGACGAGAACGCGGGCGCGGGCAGCAATGTCGCCTACGGCGCCCGCAAGACCTCGTCCGTGGACCTGAGCGGCCGCAGCGCCGACTGGGTGAAGGTCGCCGGGGGCGACGTCTATCCCGGCCGCTCCTTCACGGCGCTGGAGGACGCCGCCTCCTCCCAGGTCGTGGTGATCAACCAGAAGCTCGCCGACTGGCTCTTCGGGCACCTCGACCCGATCGGACGCGTCGTCCGGATCGCGGGCCTCCCCTACACCGTGATCGGCGTGTTCAACCCGCCGCCCAGCCTGTTCGGCGAGGAGAACAACTTCCAGGCCTTCCTGCCGCACGGCGCCTTCGTGAAGTACGTCCCCTACTGGAAGGGCTGGATGAGCTTTCTCGTGGGGCCCACCGACTCGGCGACCACGCTGCAGGCGATGGAGGACGTGACCGTCGCGCTGCGCGTGGCGCGCGGGCTACGGCCCGGGCAGGAAAACAACTTCGCCGTCGTGTCCCAGGAGAAGTTCCTCGAGAGCGTGAACAGCACGACGCTCGTGCTCCGCGTGGTGATGATCGTGCTCTCGATGGTGGGGCTGGCGGTCGGCGGCGTCGGCGTCGTGGCCATCATGATGATCTCGGTGACCGAGCGGACTCGCGAGATCGGCGTGCGCAAGGCCCTGGGGGCGAGGCGGCGCGAGATCCTGTGGCAGTTCCTGGTGGAGGCGGCGACCCTCACCCTCGCGGGCGGCGTGTGCGGCATGATCGCGGGCGGCGTGGTGGCGCTGCTGATCGCCGCGGCCACCCCCGTGCGCGCGCACGTCCCCATGGGCTCGATCGTCGCGGCGCTCGCGGCGGCGGCGGTCACCGGGATCCTGTTCGGCATCTACCCCGCCATCCGCGCCGCACGGCTCGATCCGGTGGAGGCGCTGCGGTACGAATAGGACCTAGCGCGACGCCATGCCCTTCTTCGAAGCCATCCGCCTCGCCTTCCAGACCATCCGGGCGCAGAAGCTGAAGAGCGTCTTCTCCATCGTCGGCGTGTTCATCGGCGTGATGTTCCTCATCGCGGTCGTCTCGGTGGTCCAGGGGATGAACCGCTACATGACGGACAAGTTCGCGGGCACGATCCTCGGCGTGAACACGTTCCGGCTGCGGCGATACCCCGACGTGCAGATGGGCAACGTCACCGACTCGATGCGGAAGTCGTGGCTGCGGCGCCCGCTGATCACATACGACGACGCGCAGGCGGTCGTGCGCGGCGTCACCACGCCGGTGCTGACCGCCTGGGAATCGAGCACGCGCGCCACGCTGACGGCCGGGCGCAAGCAGGCGAAGGACGTCCAGGTCACCGCCGCGACGGAGCCGTTCTTCGACATCCGCTCGCTGCGGATCGAGCAGGGCCGCGCATTCACGCCGCGGGAGGTGGAGGCCGGCGTCGCGGTCCTCGTGCTGGGGCACGAGCTCGCGGAGAAGCTGTTCGAGGCCCGGGACCCGATCGGGCAGGAGGTGAAGCTCTACGACATGCCCTATCGGGTGATCGGCGTGGTGGAGAAGCAGGGGAACCTGTTCGGACTGTCGCTCGACAAGTTCGCCGTGGCGCCGGCGGCGGCGCCGGTCAAACGCTACGTCAATCCCCCGCGCGTGGTCGAAGCGCTGGCGGTGAAGGCCAACTCGCTCCCCGAGATGCGGGAGGCGATGCTGCAAGCCGAGGCCGTCATGCGCAGCCGCCGCCACCTGCGACCCCGTGAGCCGGACGACTTCGCGCTGGAAACCGCGGACGAGGTCCTCGACTTCTGGGGCAAGATCAGCCGGGTGCTGTTCGTCGCGCTGCCGGGGCTGGTGGCGATCTCGCTCGTGGTGGGCGGGATCGTGATCATGAACATCATGCTGATGGCGGTGGCCGAGCGCACCCGCGAGATCGGGATCCGCAAGTCGCTCGGCGCCAGGCGGCGGGACATCCTGCGGCAATTCCTGGTGGAAGCGACGGCGCTCGCCACGGTCGGGGCGGCGGGCGGCGTCGCCACAGGCAGCGCGCTCGCCGCCCTAGTCGCCGCCACCACCCCCCTCCCCGCGGCGGTGGCTCCCTGGTCGATCCTTGTCGGGGTCATCCTGGGCGCGGGCGTTGGCATCGTGGCCGGCGTCTATCCAGCGAGCCGCGCGGCGCGCCTCGATCCGATCGCGGCGTTGCGACAAGAGACATGACCTCTCTGTTCGAAGGGGTGGGCATCGCGCTCGCGTCGCTGCTCGCGCACAAGGGGCGGGCGGCGCTGACCATCCTGGGCGTCGCCATCGGGGTGATGGTCGTGATGGTGATCGCCGCGATGATCAGCGGTATCAACAAGAGCGTCTCGAACCTCTTCCAGTCGCTCGCCCCCCAGACCTTCCTCGTGTGGCGCTTCTTCCAGGCGGGCGTGAACGTCTCCGACGGCTCGGACGAGGCGAGCCCGTGGCGGCGGAACCCGACGATCAGGGAGATCGAGGCGGACCGGATCGCCGTGCTGCCGAGCGTGCGCTACGTCACCCGCCGCGACGAGAGCTCCGCAACCGTGGAGTTCGGCGGCCTGCGGCTGGAGTCGGTCAACGTGTCCGGGCTGTCGTCGCAGTGGGTGGAGGTGAACGGCGGCGACATCTACCCGGGGCGCACCTTCACGCGCCTCGAAGACCTGGCGAACAGCGCGGTGGCCGTGATCAGCCAGAAGCTCGAGGATCAGCTGTTCCGCGGGCGGGACCCCATCGGCCAGACGATCAAGGTCGCGGGGGTGCCGTACAGCGTGATCGGGGTCTACACGCCCCCGGCGAGCCTGTTCAGCGGCGCCGCACAGCCGTTCGTCGGGATCCCGCACGGCGCGTTCGTGAAGTACGTCCCCTACGTCAAGGGATGGATGCGGCTCGCCGTCGGGCCGGCGCCCGGATACACGCAGCAGCAGTCGATGGACGAGGTGGTCGCGACGCTGCGCTCGCTGCGCGGGCTCAAGCCCGGCCAGGAGAACAACTTCTCCATCGTGACGCAGGACAAGCTGCTCGACTCCTGGAACAAGGTCACCGGGATGTTCTTCCTCGTGATGCTCGTGCTCTCATCGATCGCCCTGATGGTGGGCGGGGTGGGCGTCGTCGCGATCATGATGATCTCGGTGACGGAGCGGACTCGCGAGATCGGCGTGCGCAAGGCGCTGGGCGCGACGCGGCGCGCGATCCTGTGGCAGTTCCTGGTCGAGGCGGCGACGCTCACGCTGGTCGGGGGCGCGGCCGGGATGCTCGTCGGCGGCTTCGTCGCGTGGCTGGTGTCGCGCTTCACTCCCATCCCCGCCCACGTCCCCATCTGGTCCATCGTGGCGGCACTCACCGCCTCGGCCCTCACGGGCGTCGGGTTCGGGCTGTATCCGGCGAGTCGCGCCTCGCGGCTCGATCCGGTGGAGGCGTTACGGTACGAATAAGGGAAGAGGCCGGGGAAGGGGCCCCTCACCACACTTCCCCCTTCCCCGGCCTCTCACCGTTAAGTTTCCCCGCCATGCAACTTTCCGAAGCCATCCTGCAGGCCCTCCACACCGCGTGGAGCCACAAGCTCCGCTCCTTCTTCACCCTGCTCGGCATCATCGTCTCGGTGGCCTTCCTCGTGGCCGTCGTGGCGGTCATCCAGGGGATGAACGCGTACGTGCGCGAGCGCATCGGCGGCGCGATCGTCGGCGTCAACGCCTTCCAGGTGCGGCGCACGCCCATCGCGATCGGGCTGATCGACGACGAAGACTGGCGCACCATCCAGCGCCGCCCGATCATCGCTCCCGAGGACGTCCCCTACGTGCGGCGGGCGTTGCCCGAGGCGCGTGCGATCGCGCTGCAGTCCGGGTGGCCCACGCCGCAGGCCGACGTCGTGTGGCGCAACAAGACCGTCGGCGACGTGTTCGTGTTTGGCGTGACCGCGCCGTTCCAGCTGGTGCAGGATTACCGGTTCGCCGCGGGCGACCCGCTCACGGACATCGACGTGCGCGAGCGCCGCCCGGTCGCCGAGCTCGGCTACGACATCGCGGACAAGCTGTTCGAAGGCAACGTCGCCCTCGCTGTCGGCCAGCGCATCCGCATCCTGGGACAGCAATACCTCGTGAAGGGCGTGGTCGCGAAGAAGGGCACGGTGCTCGGCCAATCGTGGGATGGGTTCGTCATGCTCCCGCTGACGAGCTTCGAAGCGCTCTACGGGCGGCGCAAGACGACCGTGATCTCGGTGAAGATGCCCGAGGCGACGCTCGTGCAGCACGGCATGCAGCGCGCCGAGGAGGCGATGCGCATCGCGCACCGCCTGCGCCCGGGCCAGACGAACGACTTCACCGTCGATACCGCCGACGCGCTCGTGAGCTTCTGGAAGAACCTCACACGCATCCTGTTCACGGTGATCCCGGCCGTGGTGGCCATCGGGATCGTCGTCGGCGGCATCGTGATCATGAACATCATGCTGATGAGCGTGAACGAGCGCACCCGGGAGATCGGTATCCGCAAGTCGCTCGGCGCGCGACGCCGCGACATCCGCAACCAGTTCCTCGCGGAAGCGGTCACCCTCGCCGTCCTGGGCGGCGTGCTCGGCCTGCTCGCCGGCACGGCGCTCGCCGAGCTCGTGAACGCCCTGTCGCCTCTGCCCGCGCGCGTCACGGCCTGGTCGGTCGTCGTCGCGCTCGGCCTGGGCGCGAGCGTGGGCGTGATCTTGGCTGGCGCATCGCCCTCGACCAGCTGCGCGCCAACAAGCTCCGCTCGGCGCTCACGATCCTGGGCGTGGTGATCGGGGTCGCCACCGTGATGGCGATGGCCTCGATCGTCCAGGGAATCCGGGACCAGATCATCAATACCATCGAGGTCGCGGGGCCGACGACGTTCTACGTGGTACGCGTCTTCTCGCAGACGCCGCTCAACCCGGACGCCCTGCCCAAGGAAGTCCGCATCCGCCCCGTCGTGAAGGCGGAGGAGGCGCAAGCGATCGCGCAGCTCCCCGAGATCCGCTACTCGGGGATCTGGGTGCAGCTGTTCCAGAAGATGGAGTACCAGGGCATCCGCACCCAGATCATGACGCAGTTCGGCGCGGACGACCATTACATGGAGATCCAGGGCGGCCAGCTGCTGGGTGGGCGGTTCTTCTCAGCGGCGGAGCTGAACGGCGGCGCGCCGGTCATCGTACTGGAGCACAAGGCGGCCGAGAAGCTGTTCGGGCGCGTGACCCCGCTCGGCCGCTATGTGCGGCTCGCCGGCAAGTCGCTGCGCGTCATCGGGATGTACCAGAATCCGGAGAACATCTTCCAGCCGCCGTCGCAGGAGATCGGCGCCATCCTTCCCTTCGAGACGGCGCGCCGCTCGTACCGCTATGATGAGACCAATGCGCTCTGGCTCGTGGTGAAGCCCAAGGACGGAGTGGCGGTGACCCAGGCGATGGACGCCGTCACCGTGCAGCTGCGGCGCATGCGGGGGCTCCGCCCGGGAGACCCCGACACCTTCGACCTGATCACGCAGGACCAGATCCTGGACGTGTTCAACAAGCTGACGGGGGCGTTCTTCCTCGTGATGCTCGTGCTCTCGAGCGTGGCCCTGCTGGTGGGCGGGATCGGCGTCATGGCGATCATGATGGTCTCGGTGACCGACCGCACGCGCGAGATCGGCGTCCGCAAGGCCATGGGGGCCACGCGGCGCGAGATCCTGTGGCAGTTCCTGGTCGAGGCGGCGACCCTCACGTTGCTGGGCGGCGTGCTCGGCATCCTGCTCGGGCTGTCGACGGGCGAGCTGCTGAAGGCGGCGCTCCAGTTCGAGGCTCGGGTGCCCGTGTGGAGCGCCGTGGTGGCGTGCGCCGTCTCGATCGCGATCGGGCTGATCTTCGGAGTGGTCCCGGCCGGGCGCGCCGCGAAGCTCGATCCCGTGGAGGCGTTGAGACACGAATGACGGGGAATAGGGAGGTCGACCTTCTCGCTATCGCCGCCCATCGGGACGACGCGGAGCTCACCTGCGGCGGCACGCTCGCCAAGGCCGTCCGGGCGGGCCACCGGGTCGGCATCCTGGACCTCACCCAGGGCGAGGCGGGCACGCGCGGCGACGCCGCCACGCGAGCCGCGGAGGCGGAACGCGCCGCCGCGGCGCTCAGCGTGCACCTGCGCCTCAACGCCGGTCTGCCGGACGCGCACCTCGCGAACGACGAGGCCTCGCGGGCAGCGCTCGTCGAGCTCGTCCGCGCCACGCGGCCGCGGGTCGTCATCCTCCCCTTCCCCGTGGGCCGGCATCCCGACCACCGGGTCGCGTCCGAATTGGGCCGCGACGCCTGCTACCTCGCCGGCCTCGCGAAGTACGGGCCGCCCGGCAAGCCCCACCGGCCGTTCAAGATCCTCCACGCCCTCGCCTACCGCGAAGACCCGGTGAGGCCGTCCTTCGTCGTCGACATCTCCGAGACGTTCGACGCGAAGATGCGGGCGATCCGCTGCTACGCGTCGCAGTTCGACGGAGCGAAGGCGGCGGGCGAGATCCACCCCACGGGACAGGACCTGTACGAGCTGATCCGCGTGCAGTCGGCCCACTACGGCTCGCTCATCCGCCGGCCGTACGGCGAGCCGTACTTCTGCTACGAGACGCTGGAAGTGCAAGACGTGCTCCAGCTTGGCGTGCAATCTCTGTAGCCGCTAGATTCCTCCGCGATGCCCAAGCGACTGGTGTATCTCGACAACGCGGCGACGACCCCGGTGCGTCCCGAGGTGCTGGAAGCCATGCTCCCGTATTTGGGGAGGGAGGCGTTCGGAAACCCATCGTCCGCCCACCGCTTCGGGCGGACGGCGCGGGCGGGGCTCGAGGAGGCGAAGCGCACCATCGCCGAGTGCCTCGGCGTCGAGCCGGGCCAGGTGATCTTCACGTCCGGAGGCACGGAGGCGGACAATCTCGCGATCATCGGGTCGGCGCTCGCGGCGCGCGACCGCGGCGGTCCGTTCCGCGTCGCCGTGTCGGCCGTGGAGCACAAGGCGGTGCTCGCCGCGGCGCACGCCGTGCAGCACCTCGGCGGCGAGGAGATCCTCGTCGGGGTCAGCGCCTCGGGAATCGTGGAAGAGGAGGCGCTGGACGAGGTGCTGGCGCGCGGGGTCGCGCTCGTGAGCGTGATGTGGGTGAACAACGAGGTCGGCACCGTCCAGCCGATCGCGCGCCTGGCGGAGCGCTGCCGGGCGGCGGGCGTTTGCTTCCACTCCGACGCCGTGCAGGCCTTCGGCAAGGTGCCCCTGTCGCTCAGCGACGCGGGCTGCACGCTGCTCACCATCTCCGGGCACAAGATCGGTGCGGCCAAGGGGGTCGGCGCCCTCATCGTGCGGGACCGCAGGGCGGTCGAGGCGATCATCCACGGCGGCGGGCAGCAGTACGGCATCCGTCCGGGGACGGAGAACGTCCCGGGGATCGTGGGGCTGGGCAGGGCCGTCGAGCTCGCGGCGGCCGAGCAGGCCGAGTCGGCGGCGCGACTGGGCGCACTGCGCGACGAGCTGGAGCGGCGCGTGCTCGCCATCGTGCCCGACGCGGTGATCAACGCCTGGCAGGCCGAGCGGGCGCCGCACGTCTCGAGCGTCTCCATCCCGGGCACGGACAGCGAGGCGCTGCTCATGCATCTCGACCTCGCCGGTATCGCCTGTTCCTCCGGGTCGGCCTGCAGCACCGGGGCGATCGAGCCGTCGCACGTGCTGACGGCGATGGGCGTGCCCCGCGAGCTCGGCATCGCGGCGCTGCGGTTCTCCTTCGGCAAGGACAACACCGCGGAGGACGTGGACGCGGTGATCGGTGCGCTGCCGAAGATCGTGGAGAAGGTGAGGGCGCTGTCGGCGGTGCTGCACCGATGAACCACGACAAGTGCAGAATGCGGAATGCGGAGTGCGGAATTTCAGGGGAAGGTCGTGCCCCGCACTCGGGGTGGAGGGGCTAGGTGGCGGACCGCGTTCTCGTCGCGATGTCCGGGGGGGTGGACAGCTCCGTGGCGGCGGCGTTGCTCGTGGAGGCGGGGTACGACGTCATCGGCGCGACGATGAAGCTGTTCTGCTACGGCGACAGCGTCCCCGACCGGCCGTGCTGCTCGCTCGACTCCATCACCGACGCGAAGCTCGTCGCCCACCGGCTCGGCATCCCGCACTACGTCGTGAGCCTGGAGGACCGCTTCGGGCGCGACGTGATCGGTGACTTCGTGGCCGAGTACGCCCGCGGCCGGACGCCCATCCCGTGCGTGCGCTGTAACTCGTTCACCAAGTTCCGCGACTTTCTCCACCACGCGGACGCCCTGGACTGCCGCTACGTCGCCACCGGGCATTACGTGATCGCCCGGGACGGCGCCCTGTACCGCGGCCGCGACCCGCAGAAGGACCAGTCTTACTTCCTGTGGGGCATCGACCGCTCCGTCGTGGCGCGCCTGCTGGCGCCGGTGGGCGGGCTGACGAAGCGCGACACGCGGGCGGTGGCGCGCGGACTGGGCCTCGTAACGGCCGAGAAGCGCGAGTCGGTCGAGATCTGCTTCGTCCCCGACGACGACTACGTCGCGGTGCTGCAGCGGCACCTGCCCGCGGATGCGGCCGCCCTCGTGCCCGGCCCGCTGGTCACGGCGGACGGCGCGGTGGTGGGCGAGCACGAAGGATTCGCCCGCTACACCATCGGCCAGCGGCGCGGGCTCCCCGGCGGCTTCCGGGCGCCGATGTACGTCGTGGCGATCCGCCCGGAGACCCGCGAAGTCGTAATCGGACCGGGCGACGAACTGTTCGGCCACGAGGTCCGGCTCGAGACCGTGAACTGGCTCGCCGACCCCATCGCGGCGGGCGACGAGACGTTCGTTCAGTGCCGCTATCGCGCCAAGGCCGCCGCGGCCCGCGTGCGCGAGACGGGTCCCGGAACGCTCGTCCTCGACCTCGCGGAGCCCGTGCGTGCCATCACGCCCGGGCAGTCGGGCGCCCTGTACGACTCAGCCGGCCGCCTGCTCGGCGGCGGCGTCATCGCTTAGCCTCCCCTTCCCGCGCCGTTCGTGCGCCGGGTCACAGTCCCTTCGGCACGTCGCGCCCTAACGTTCTGTCCGGAACACCGTCCCTGACCCCGGGTACCGGGCTCAGCGCCCCCCGGTTCACACCTCAGCAGGAGCCGTTATGCCGACGCACCGTCGCACCTGGTTGGGCCTCGCCTTCGCCGCCCTCGTCGCGGCGTGCGGCGAGAGCACCAGCCCCCCGCTCCCCGATTCGCAAGGCCTCAACTCCGACCTGCAGACCGTCAGCGCCGTCTTCCAGACCGAGGTGTTCAAGAGCTTCGGCGCGATCGGCACCGCGCCGGGCTCGCCCGCCGCGACCACGACCCCGCCCGGCGCGCTGCTGCGCGCGACGAGCCCTCTCGCGCCGAGCTCGACGAAGCAACCGTATGCTGCGACGCCCCAGCGTCTCCAGGCGCTGCGCGCTGCGGCCGCTGGGATGAGCGCGGCGGCGACCGCGGTCATTCCCCAGACCCTGTGGGGCAAGACCTACGTGTGGGACGCCGTGACGACCCACGGGTACGTCGAGGACCCGAACCAGTTCGACGGCACCCGCCAGGGCATCCGGATCATCCTCTATCAGGTGGACGCCAACGGGCAGGTCCTCGAGAATCCGCTGACGATCGTCGGCCACGTCGATCTGCTGGATGAAAGCGACGCGAACACGAGCAAGCTGCACGTCATCGTGCAGGACGCGTCCGCGTCGCCGGTCACCTACGCCGACTACACGATCAGCGCCACGGTGGTCGGGAACCCAGTGTCCGAGTTCACCGGCACGGCGAACGGCTACGTCAGCGACGGAGCGCGCACCGTGACCTTCAGCGCGTCCTTCCACGCGACGCAGCTCGACACCCCCGCTCCGGACCTGCAGTTCGACGTCACCTGGGACCTGGACAATCCGCCCGTGAGCGTCGCGCTGCACGTGACGGTCACCACGTCTGACGCCGACCACGCCACGCTCACGATCGATCTCAGCGTCACCCGGGGCGGTGCGACGGTTGCTCTCACCGGGACGATTACGATCGGGCCGGGCACCGTGACGGCGGATCTGACGATCACGGTTCCTGGAGGCACGTTCGCCCGGATCATCGGTACGAACGAAGGGATCACGATCCGACATCCGAACGGCAGCGAGCTGTCGCAAGGCGAGCTCGAGGCGATGCAGCATTTGTTCGAGCTGCCCGAGCACCTCCAGGAAGTGCTCGACGACCTGTTCCACCCGGCCGAGCATCTCATGGGCGGGTGAGCGCGCGTCGCGCGCACCGCAGCACATCCCCCGCCGGGCTGGCCCGGCGGGGGATTTTGCTGTATTAGGGGGACTGGTGAAGATGACCTATCGCGTGCTGGCGGACCTCGTCGTGCTCGCCCACACCCTGTTCGTCGTGTTCGTGGTGGTCGGCGGATTCATGGTGTGGCGGTGGCGCTGGGTGGCGTGGCTGCACGTGCCCTGCGCCGTGTGGGGCGTGATGATCGAGTACCAGGGCTGGATCTGCCCCCTGACGCCGCTCGAGAACGCACTCCGGACGCAGGCTGGGCTCCAGGGCTACGAGGGCGGGTTCGTCGAGCATTACGTGTTGCCGGTGCTCTACCCTGCCGGTCTGACGCGGCCGACGCAGGCCATCCTGGGGAGCCTGGTGCTGGCCGTGAACCTGATCGCCTACGCAGTGGTCGTCCGCCGCCTGCTCCGAGGAGGTTGACCCTATGCTGAACCGCCGACGGTTTCTCGAGACGATGCTCGCAGCAGGCGCGGGGATCCCCGTCCTCAAGGACGACGGGCTCGAGCGCCTGCTCGGCCTGGCGCGACGGGTGGACGGCCGCCTGCCTGCGGAGGTCGCTCGAGACGAGGACTTCTGGCTCGGGATCCAGCAGGCGTTCACGCTCGACCGCACGCTGATCAATCTCAACAACGGGGGCGTGAGCCCGTCGCCGCGGGTCGTGCAGGAGGCGATGCGGCGCTACCTCGAGTACTCGAACACCGCGCCCGTGTACACGATGTGGCAGGTGCTCGAGCCCGAGATCGAGTCGGTGCGCCGCCGGCTCGCCGCGAGCTTCGGGTGCGACCCGGAGGAGATGGCGATCACGCGCAACGCCAGCGAGGCGCTGGAGATCGTGCAGCTGGGGCTGCCGCTCGAGCGCGGCGACGAGGTCCTCACGACGACCCAGGACTACCCCCGGATGCTCACGACTTGGCACCAGCGCGAGCGGCGGGAAGGCATCGTAGTGAAGGAGATCAGCTTCCCCGTGCCGCCCCCCTCGCAGGACGATCTGGCCGAGCGGATCGAGCGCGCCATCACGCCGAAGACGAGAGTCATCCACGTCTGCCACATCACGAACCTCACCGGGCAGATCTTCCCGGTGAAGCGAATCTGCCAGCTGGGCCGCGCCCGCGGCATCGAGGTGATCGTGGACGGGGCCCACGCCTACGCGCACTTCCCGTTCACGCGCGACGAGCTCGACTGCGATTACTACGGGACGAGCCTCCACAAGTGGCTGCTCGCGCCCCACGGCACGGGGTTCCTCTACGTCCGCAAGGCGAAGATCGAGCGGGTGTGGCCCATGATGGCCGCGCCGCCCGAGATGAACGCCAACGTCCGCAAGTTCGAGGAGATCGGCACGCACCCCGCGGCGAACCACAACGCCATCGCCGAGGCGCTCACCTTTCACGAGGGGATCGGTCCCGAGCGCAAGGCCGCCCGGCTGCGCTACCTGTTCCAGCGCTGGGCGAAGCGGCTCGAGAAGCTGCCGAAGGTGAAGATCCTCACGCCCTACGATCCGGCACAGTCGTGCGGGCTCGCCAGCGTGGCGGTCGAGGGGGTGGACGTGAACAAGCTGGTCGCCTCCCTATGGGACAAGTACCGCATCATCGTGACCCCCATCGTGCACAAGGAGTTCTCGTGCGTGCGCGTGACGCCGAACGTGTACACGACGGCCGCCGAGATCGACCGGTTTGGGGATGTGATGGAAGAGGTGATCAGGAAGGGGCTGCCCGCCTGACGTCGTGGCGCAACGCCGGCAGTCGCTTCATGGCTTCTCCGCGATCACGAGGAGCGAGCTCCCGAACGGCACCGGCAGCGCGCCGTGCACGAGCTGCTCGCTCCGCGAGACCAGATACAGGGCGCGATTGATCCACGGCGGGGGGACACGCGGCGGCGCCGGCGGGCGCCGCCACAACGCCTCGAGCAGCCGCACGCCGAGCTTCGCCGGGAACAGCCACTGGAAGAAATACCGGCTGCGCACGACCCGCAGCCCGGCGGCGCGCGCCGCGCGCGCGAAGCTCGCCGTGGTGTAGCGCGCGTAGTGATGGTTCAGCACGTCGTGGTTGGTCCAGAGGAGCGGGAACGCGGGCACCGTAACGAGGAGGATCCCGCCGCGCTCGAGCAGCGCGAGCGCGTGCCGCAACGCCTCCACGGGCTCGGGGAGATGTTCCAGCACGTCGAGCATCAGGATGAGGCCGTATTGCCGCCCCGGTCGGAAGCTCCGGTCGAACGGGACGACGTGGATGCGGTCGCGGTAGGGACCGTCCGAGGCGACCAGCGAGGCGTCGGGCTCCACGCCCTCCACCGGGCCGAACTCGGTGAGCCGTTCGAAGAACAGCCCGTCCCCGCACCCCACGTCGAGAATGGCCGACCAGCCCGCCCCGGGGCGCAGGCGCCGCAGCACATCGAGGATCAGCCGCTCGCGGGCCCGCCACCACCAGTGCCGCCGGTACAGGTCGCGGTATCGGACCGCGTACTCCGGCTCCACGAGGCGCCTACGCCACCGCCGACGGGGGCGGGGTCTGGGGAGGGGGGGGGCGGCGTCGAATCACCCTGCCCACGACGTATAGCGGCCGCGCTTTCACCTGCTCGTACACGCGTCCCAGGTACTCGCCGATGACGCCGAGAAAGAAGAGGTTCACGCCCGACAGGAACGTGATGACGAGGATCAACGCGGTGAATCCCTGCGGCGATCGGTGCAGCACGAGCTTCGCGTACAGGGCATAGGCCGCGAAGGCGGCCGAGGCGACAATCGCGAGACCCCCCACCAGGGCCGCCGCCCGCAGCGGCACGGTCGAGAAGGCGAACAGGCCGTCGAGCGCCAGGCCGACGAGCTTCGTGAAGCCGTACTTGCTGCTCCCCTGATAGCGCTCGGAGCGGGCGACCGGGATGCCGATCTGCCGGAAGCCGGCCCAGGCCCGCAGGCCCCGCAGGTAGCGGTGCCGCTCGGGGGAGCGGCGCAGCTCCGCGACGACGCGCCGCGACATCAGCCCGAAATCCCCTGCGTCGAGCGGCAGGCGGACCTGCGCCATCCGCGCCAGCGCGCGATAGAACAGGAAGTAGCAGAACCGCAACCACCACGGCTCGGTTCGCTTCGCCCGCACGGCGTACACGACGTCGTAGCCCTCGCGGTGCCGCTCCAGGAACGCCGGGATCGCCTCAGGCGGATCCTGCAGGTCCCCGTCCATCAGCACGGCGACGTCGCCGCTGACGTGGTCCAGGGCCGCCGTGAGGGCGGCCTGGTGTCCGAAGTTCCGCGACAGCGAGACGACGACCACCCGCTCGTCTTCGCGCGCGGCCTCCTCGAGCAGCTCGAGGGTGCGATCCGCGCTGCCGTCGTTCGCGAACACCATCTCGTGCGGGCCCCCCGGCAGCGCGTCGAGCACGGCGCGGAGCCGCCGCAACAGCTCCGGCAGGCCGTGCTCCTCGTTGTAGAGAGGGACGGCGACCGAGACGCGTGGGGGGCTCATCGCGTTCGCGCGCGCCCTTTGAAATAGACCATGTGCCACAGTGTCATGCCGAGCGCACCCAGCCGGTACGGCTCGAACACGACGGGCTCGAAATGGGTCGCGAGCAGCGCGCGCCACGCCCCGAGCGGCCGCGCGTGCGCGCCCCGGTCCAGCCGGGCGAGCAGCCGCGCCACGGAGCGGCCGACCGGCCGGACGAGCTCAAGCGCGTGCAGGTGCCCGTCCGGGGTGAGGAGCGGCGCCAGGTGGCGAAGAACGCGGTGGGCCTCCGCGTCGTCGACGTGGTGCAGGAAGCTGTTGACGAGCACGCAATCGAAGCGTGCGCCGAGGTCGGGGCCGGCGGTGACGTCCGCCACCAGGAACTCCCGCCCGTAGCGCCGCCGCGCGTAGGCGATGTAGCGCGGGTTGATGTCCACGCCCACATAGTCGGCGTGACTGAAATGGCGCGTGTTCGTTCCCGGCCCGCAGCCCACGTCCAGCACACGCCGCACCGCCCGCAGGTCGTTGTGCGCGAACAGCGGCGCCAGCTTCTTGTCGGCGAAGGGCGCCTGCCACAGCCGGTAGGCCAGCGTGTGCTCCAGGGCGGCCGCGCCGAGCCTCATTCCCGCCACCTCACGTGCAGCCACCTCGCGTCCAGCGTACGGGGAAACCGCTCGACCAGCGCCTCCACGAGATCGCTCGGGGGGGCCCCGGAAAACGGGGGCCGCCGGTTGAACACGACGACGCGCACGTCGTGCCGCTCGATGGCATCGAGCACCCGGACCGTGCGGCCGGCGGGCTCGTCGAAGAAGTCGAACAGTGTGCGCGTCGGATTGCGCTTCGCCGCGAGGAAATACACCTCGGGGCAGTCGGGCCCGGCCCAGATGTAGTCGCCCTGGGCGTGCGCCCCGACGGCGGTGACCGCCTCTTCGTACATGGCCTTGTCGATCGCGCTCACCCGCACGCCGCCGCGCGCCAGCGCGAGCGGCTCCGTCTGGCGGTCGGGAAGATAGCTCAGCCCCATCGCGTAGATGAAGCCGGTGTTCACCCAGAGCAGCGCGAACAGGAGGTAGAACCCGAGCAGCGCGCCCCCGATGGGGTGCGGCGCCGGATCCCACGTCGCCACGACCGCGATCGCGGCGAGGAGCCCGAGCGGCGCGACATAGCAGAAATAGATCGGGGCCGCGAACGGAAACTGCACCAGGCTGCAGAGCGCCGCGACGCCGAGCAGCAGCACCAGCTCCTGGCGCCGCCGGGTGGGCGGCGCGCCGAGCGCCGTCCGGCCCGAGAGCAGGGCCACCCCCGCGAGCACCGCGAGCGGCACGAGCGGCCGGGCGGCGTACCAGACCCCGCGATACACCGGCAGGCGGTCGCCGTACACGAGCGCCGCGAGCAGGCCCAGGCCCAGCCCGAGCGCCGCCCGCTGGCGCCACGCCGCCGGCCAGCGTCGCGCGCGCCACACGAGCGCCGCCGGCGCGAGCGCCACGAGCGTCGTCCACAACGCCGGAAAATCCATGGTGGCGAAGCGGAAGCGCTTCTCCGGCACGATGAAGACGCCGGCCCACAGCGCGCCGAGCGAGCCCGAAAGCGCGTATGGCGCGAGGAACACGAGGATCGGCCCTGCCGCGCCAAGCGCGAAGGGAAGCACGAGCCGCCCGAGGCGCGCGAACCGGTCGCGGCTCGACCCGGCTGGCTCGGACCAGAGCTGCCAGGTGAGCCACGCTGCCAGCGCCGCCACCGGCACCACGAAGTCGATCAGCTCGACCGCTCCGGCGCGCCGCCTGATCAGTCCCGCGACGAGCGCCACGAGCGCGAGCAGGCCGGCGCCGACCGCGCGCACGTACCCGCGTCCTCCCGGCCGCGCCTGCTCGCGCGCCAGGCAATGCTCCCGATAGACGAGAAACAGCAGGACCGCCGCCAGATAGTAGAGGCCTACGATCTTCGCGAGGCACGACAGCCCGCCCGCGACGCCCGCGGCGACGAGCCAGCGCCGGCCCCCTGTCTCGAGATGACGCAACAGCGCGGCCACTCCGAACACCGCGAGGAACAGGTTGTACCAGGACGGCACGGCCTCCGAGTAGTTGGGCACGGTCCAGAGCGCGGCCGCGAGCGTGGCGAGGCCCGCCGCGAGCGGCGCCACGAAGCGCCCCGCCACGTAGTACACGGCCGGCAGCCACGCCAGGAACGCGGCGAACAGGACCAGCCGCAGCGACAAGAGGCTCGTCCCGAACAACCGGAACGCGAGCGCGTGGAGAAAGCTCAGCCCCCCGGTATAGATGTCGTCGAAGTCCCGGTGCGGCAGCTCGCCGGCGAGCACCCGCTCGGCGCTCTGGGCGAGGCTCCCCGCATCGTGGGGCACCCAGCCGCGCGTCAGGTAATGGCCGCCGACCGCGGCGCCCAGCACCCACACGACACCGAGGACGAGCCACCATGGGGGCCTCCACCGCGACCGGGTCTCGTACACGCCCCACAAGTTGCAAGCGAACGCGCGCGGCGCCAAGTTGCACGCCGTTCCCGAACGAAAGAGGACCGTGAAACGCTATCTTCTCCTCGGACTGCTGCTGGTGCCCGCCATCGGCTGCGGCGGCGGCCAGACCCGGACCTCGGGCGCGGCGCGCGGCGACACGCTCAGCGAGCGGCAGCGCGACAGCATCCTGGCGCAGTCCCGCATCCCCGGCGCGACCGGCGTGGGCAAGGCGATGCGGGTGGCGGACTCGACGAGCGCGAGAGTCCGGGCGGCCGACAGCGTCGCGCCCTGATGCGACCCGCGCCCCTGGCGGCGATCGTCGTCGCGCTCGCGGCCTGCGGCCCCTCCGATCCGTGCCAGGCGCCGGCCATGCGCCTCGTGAGCCGCTACGCGCGGCACTACGCCGGCCATTGGGTCGTCGCGCGCGGCGACACGCTCACCCTCGTCCAGACGGGCGACCGGTTCAAGCTGCGCGACGTCGTCCTCGACACGGACCGCGTCGCCGTGGGGCGGGCCTGCCGCCTCCGGGGCGCCGTGGTGTTCCAGTCCCCGCGCGCCGAGACGCTCGCCGTCACTTGGGTGGGCAGCCCGGAGCAGGCGCTGATCTACGGTTGGCCGACCGATCTGGGGCCGTTCGGCGGCATCGGCGCCGCAGTGTCCGGGGACTCGCTGCGCGGCGCGATCCTGTTCGAGCAGCGCGTGGGCATCCAGGTGACGCCCGGGACGACCGCGCGCTTCGTCGCCGGGCGTGCGCGCTAGCGGTTATCTTTCCGCCATGCAGTTCACGGCGGGGCAGCGCTGGGGCCTGCTGGGAGCGGTCGCCGGCGCGATTCTCGGCGGGCTCATCTGGGTCGTCGTCGCCGGAGTCGTGCTGGGCGACTGGCGCGTGTGGGCGACGGCCTGCGCCCTCGCGGTGGCGCTGTGCTGGGGCGCCGGGCGGCTGTTCGCGCGCCGCCCGGAGCGGTTTGCGACCATTCTGGGCTGCCTCATCCTGTGCGTCGTGGTCATCGATTGGCTCTATGTCGGCATCGTCGTGCCACGGCTCCCCGCGCTGCCTGCGAGCCCGTTGTGGGACATTTCACAAACGTCGCTCCGTCCCGTCCGATCCATCCTGCTCACGGCGAGCGTCGCCGCGACGGCCCTGATCGTCTGGGACCTGGTGTGGCGACAAGCAAAGGAGTGACATGCCCCTGTCCGCTCAGGAACGCACGGCGCTGATCGATCGCTACGCCCGCGGCACAGCGCTCCTCAAGGCCGCCCTCGCCAAGATCCCGCCCGACGCCCTCAAGTGGCGCCCGGAGCCCAAGCGGTGGTCCGCGCACGAGATCATCGTCCACTGCGCGGACAGCGAGAGCAACGCCCACATGCGGCTCCGCTACCTCCTCGCGGAGGACAAGCCCGTGATCCAGGGCTACGACCAGGACCGCTGGGCCGCGCGGCTCGACTACCACGCCCACCCCCTCGACGCCGCCCTCCTCACCGTGGAAGCGGTGCGCGCCAACACGGTGCCCATCCTGCGTCGCATGACGGACCGGGACTGGCAACGGGTCGGCACGCACAGCGAGTCGGGGCGTTACGCCGCAGAAGATTGGCTGATGATCTACGCCGAGCACCTGGAGAAGCACTCGGGCCAGCTCGAGCGCAATCTCGCGGCCTGGAAGGCTCGGTGAGAGGGTTCTTCTTCCGGCTCATCATCACGGCCCTGGGCCTGTGGGCCGCCGCCACGATCGTGCCGGGGGTGCAGATCACGGGCGTCGGGAACCTCGTCGTGGCGGCGCTGCTGCTCGGCATCGTGAACGCCGTGATCCGGCCGATCCTGCTCGTGCTGACGCTCCCGCTCACCGTGGTCACGCTCGGGCTGTTCATCTTCGTCGTCAACGGCGTGTCGCTCGCGCTCGTGGCGTGGATCATGCCCGGGTTCACGCTCAGCGGGTTCGGAGCGGCGATCCTCGGCTCGATCGTCGTCGGCCTCACGGGGTGGTTCGCCTCCATGTTCGTGGGCAGCGCGGGCCGCATCGAGCGCATCAGGCGGGTCGAAGTAAGCGGGCGGCGCCCGGAGTGACGCCGCGGGAACGGCGCGTCCTCCTGGCCGTAGGCGCCGTCTACGCCGCGGTCGTGATCCCGATCGGCGTGCACAAGGGCGGTGACTTCACGCAGGAGCTGGAGCAGAGCGAGCGGCTGCTCCGCGGCCTCCCCTTGTACGAAGCCAATCCGGAGAAGGGCATCTGGTGGCCTCCCTTCACCGCGCTGGGGCTCGTCCCCTTCGCGCTGGTCGCCCGCTCGAGCCTCACCGTCGCGAAGGCGTGCTGGGCCGCGCTCAACGTCTGCTGCCTCGGCTGGGCCCTCGTGCTCGCGCGGCGCTGGACCACGGGCTGGCGCCCCATCGTCCTCGCGGTCGCGGCCGTGGGCAAGCCGCTCCAGAGCAACTTTGAGCACCTGAACGTCACGCCCATTCTGCTGGGGCTGATCGTCGCCACCGCCGCGGAACTCGAGCAGCGGCGCGAGGCACGCGCGGGCGGCTGCTTGGGGCTCGCGACGGCGATCAAGGGGTTCCCCGCTCTCGTGTTCCTGTATTTCCTCGTGCGGCGGCGGTGGCGCGGGCTCGCCGCCGGGCTGGCCGTCGCCGCAGGCCTGACCGTCGCCGCGATGCTGCCGTACGGACCGGTGGGCGCGGTGGAGTCCGTCGCGCGATGGCTCCGGCTCAGTCAGCAAGGCACGACGCTCGGCCGGATGGGCACGCAGTCCCTCGCGGGCTTCGCGTTCTTCTTCAAGTGGCCGTCCACCTGGATCGCCATGGCGACCGGCCTGTGCGTGGGCGCGGTCCTGCTCGCACTGCGGCGGCCGGCGCGCGCGCAGGACTCCCTGTCCGACGTCGGCCTCGTGACGCTGCTCGCCGTGCTGGTCTCGCCGGTCGCGTGGCTGTACTACCACACGCTCGCCTTCCCGGCGTGGGTCGCCGTGCTGTCCCGCCCCACGCCCGACCCGGCGCGCCGGGAGATCTGGAGATGGGCGCTGCTCGGCGTGGCCGGGATCCTCACGTCGGGGGTTCTGACCTTCGGGCTCTATCCCAGCTGGTTATGGTTCATTGGCCAGGCCAACTACACCTGGGGCAGCCTGCTGCTCCTCGCCGCACTCGTGATCGAGCGCGTGCGCCGCCCGGTCCCCGTACCGTCACCCACATGATCATTGAGTCCCCGCCGGTCCAAACGCCCGCTCTGCTGCTCCACCTGGATGTGGTGAAGCGCAATGTCGCCCGGATGGCAGAGCGGGCGCGGCGCCTCGGCGTGCGGTTGCGCCCCCACGCGAAGACCCACAAGTGCGTGGAGCTCGCGTGCCTGCAGCTGGAGCACGGCGCGCACGGGCTCACGGTCGCGACGCTCGTCGAGGCCCGGGAGCTCGCGCGTGGCGGGCTGACCGACCTCACCTGGGCTTTTCCCCTCGACCCGACGCATCTCCCGCACGTGCGCCGCATCGTGGACGAGACGGGGGCCACGCTGCGGGTCGTGGTGGACGACCTCGCGACGGCCCGAGCCCTGGCAGGCTCCGGCCTGCGCGTCTGGCTCAAGGTGGACTGCGGCTACCACCGCGCGGGCGTGGATCCCGCGTCACCCTACGCGCTCGAGGTGGGCCGGGAGCTCGCCCGGGAGCGCGGCCTCGTGTTCGAAGGCATCCTGAGCCACTCGGGCCACGCCTACCAGACCGCCAACAAGGGCGAGGCGGCGCGAGTCGCGGAGGAGGAGCGCCGCGTGATGGTCGGGTTCGCCGAGCGGCTCCGCAGGGAAGGCATTGCCGTGCGGGAGATCAGCGTCGGGTCGACGCCGTCCATGGCCGCCGTGGAGGACCTCACCGGGGTCACCGAAGCGCGGCCGGGGAATTACGTGTTCTACGACCGCACGATGGTGCTGATCGGGTGCTGCGCGCCGGAAGACGTAGGGGTCACCGTACTCGCGTCCGTGGTGTCGCATCAACCGGGCGCCTCCCATTTCATCGTGGACGCCGGCGCGCTCGCTCTCTCCAAGGATGCCGGGCCGGGTCACGTGGGGCCGCCGGCGATGGGCGCGGTGAAGGGTCATCCCGAGCTCAGCGTGGCCACGCTGTCACAGGAGCACGGCCTCATCCGCGCCGAGTCGCGGGCGACGATCGAAGGGCGGTTCCAGGTGGGCGAGCGGATCGAGATCATCCCCAACCATTCGTGCCTCACGGTGGCGCACTTCGACGAGTACTGCGTGGTAGAGGACGGGCGGGTGGCGGACCGGTGGAGAATCGCGCGAGGGCGGTGATGGCGCCGCCGCAGGCCGTCGCGGGGCTCGTCTGGGCGATGGTCGGACCGCCGCTCATCGCGTACGCCGCGACGCGGGTGCGCCGCGGGCGGCTACGCCTCCACGCCGCGTTGATGATTGCGTGGGTCGTGGTCGAGCTCGGAGTCTTCGTTTCATTCGTGTTCCTGATGCAACCGAGCTCGCGGCGCCCCGCGCTCGCGGCGCTGCCGATCTTCAAGATCCATCTCGCCTTCGCGATCGCGACGCTCGCCGGCATCGCCTGGCAGCTCACGAGCCGCGCGGTCCCCACCCTCCGCCCACTGCACCACCTGACCGGCCCCTACGTCGCGCTGGTGTGGTGCGTCGCGCTGCTCACGGGAATCTTCAACTATGTCTTCCTCTACGTGATGAGGGCGCCATGAGAAGAGTCATGCTACGCCATCTGCTCCTCGCCGCGCTGCCCCTCGTGCTCGGGGTCGCGGCAGGCCAGGGGTTCTGGCTGACCCAGAAGCAGTCCTGCAGCCGGCTCGTCGGCCCGCTGTTCGCCGCGAAGTGCCACGGGCGGCAGCTCGAGTACCAAGGCCTGTTCCAGACGGTCGGGACGGCTACGGGCAGCCTGCTGGCGACGCTCGTGGGCGGCTGGCTGGAACTCCGGCGCCGGCGGGTCGTACAACAGCCGGACCCGACAGGAGAGTCCTCATGAAGCCCATCAGCATCGCGGTGCTGACCCTGCTCTTGGCGCAAGGTCTCGCCGCGCAAGACACGACGCACGCCGCCGCACCCGCCGCCGCGCCAGCCGCGCCAGCCGCGCCGGCCGCGCCGGCCGCGCCGGCCGCGAGCGTCAGCGTCGTCGAGGCGGTCGTCGCACGGTCCGTGGTCGACCGGGTGCCGCAAGACACGGGGACCGCGTTTCCGGTAGACGTGGGCCAGGTGGTGCTCTGGACAAAGGTCAGCGGTGCGACCGCCGCGACCGCGATCCACCACGTCTGGTTCCACGGCGATACCCAAGTGGGCGACGTCGAGCTGGCCGTGGGTGGCTCGCCCTGGCGCACCTGGAGCAAGAAGACTGTACCCGCCGACCGGACCGGCGCCTGGCACGTGGAGGTGCGCGACGCGGCGGGGACGGTGCTGAAGCGGATCGACTTTACGGTAGGGCAGTAGGCAGAAGACGCTGAGGTAGACGCTCAGGCGCCGAGACGCGAAGTGGATACGAGGTTTGAGGAGCGAGGGCCTCTCTAACTCCTCGTTCCTCAGATCCAGTCGGCGTCTTCGGCGCCTCGGCGTGTCCCCCAGCGTCTAGGCGTCTCTTGCCGAACGTGATATAGTTGTCGCGACTCTCACCGCAACTCGCATGGACCTCGTCCAGCAAGTCATCGGGAACCTCGAAATCAGCGAGGACAAGGCCGAGAAGGGCATCGGCGCCCTGCTGATGGCGCTGCGGGCGAGCCTCGACCGCGTCGCGTTCGACGGCGTGAAGACAGCCCTGCCGCACAGCGAGCGGCTGATGGGCCGCGCGCTGATGAGCGGCGCGCGCACCGGGGAGATGGCCGCGGTCGCGGGGCCCGCGGGGTTATATGCGGCGCTCGCCGCCGCGGGCTTTCAGAAGGACGATGTCCCGCGACTAGGCCGGATCGTGCTCGAGTACCTGCGACCTGCGATCGGCAGCGCGAACGTCGAGAAGTTCCTCGCCAGCGCGCCAGCGTTGCGGGGGTGACTCGCGCCCCTCACTGCACCACGCGTACTGGCATCAACCGGTCGGTCGTGGTCCCGTCGCCGAGCTGGCCGCTGCCATTGGCGCCCCAGCAATAGGCGACGCCCGCGGCCGTGACCCCGCAAGTGTGGGCAGTGCCAGCCGTCACCGCCGCGAAGCTCACACCGGCCGGAGCCTGCACGAGCACCGGGCTCGACTGGCTCGTCGTGGTCCCGTCGCCGAGCTGGCCGCTGACATTGCCGCCCCAGCAATACGGGGCGGCGCCCGCGACGGTCGCGAGCCCGCAGGTGTGTGAGTAGCCGGCTGTCACCGCGGAGAAGCTCACGCCCGGCACGAGCACTGGGCTCGACCGGTCAGTAATGGTCCCGTCGCCGAGCTGGCCGACGGAGTTGCTGCCCCAGCAATAGGCGGTGCCCGCGGCCGTGACCCCGCAGGTGTGGAGGCGGCCGGCCGTCACCGCGGCGAAGCTCACACCGGGCGCCACGAGCACCGGGGTCAACCGGTCGGTCGTGGTCCCGTCGCCGAGCTGGCCGCTGCCATTGGCGCCCCAGCAATAGGCGACGCGCGCGGCCGTGACCCCGCAGGTGTGGGCAGCGCCAGCCGTCACCGCAGCGAAGCTCACACCGGCCGGAGCCTGCACGAGCACTGGGCTCGACCGGTCAGTCGTGGTCCCGTCGCCGAGCTGGCCGATGCCATTGCCGCCCCAGCAATAGGCGGTGCCCGCGGCCGTGACCCCGCAGGTGTGGAAGTCGCCGGCGTCGACCGCGGCGAAGCTCACACCAGCCGGAGCCACCACGAGCACCGGGGTCAACCGGTTCGTCGTGCTCCCGTCGCCGAGCTGGCCGAAGCCATTGCCGCCCCAGCAATAGGCGGTGCCCGCGGCCGTGACCCCGCAGGTGTGGAGGCGGCCGGCCGTCACCGAGTCGAAGCTCACACCGGCCGGAGCCTTCACGAGCACCAGGGTCAATCGGTCAGTCGTGGTCCCGTCGCCGAGCTGGCCGCTGCTATTGTAGCCCCAGCAATAGGCGGCGCCCGCCGCCGTGACCCCGCAGGTGTGGGCGTCGCCAGCCGTCACGGCTGTGAACGTCAGCGTGACGGCAAACGGGGTGCTGCTCGCCCCGCTCAGCCCGGCCGCGCTCGCGCCGAGCGTGTAGCCGCTGCCGGGCTGATCGATCCGCAGATCCGCGAAAGTGGCGATGCCCTGGACCGCGCTCACCGTCATCGTGCCCCCCAGGGTCCCCCCGCCCGGATTCGAGCCGAGCGCCACCGTCACCGCGTTCGTTGCCGCCGACACCGTGTTCCCGACGGCGTCCTGCACCGCGACCTGGACCGCCGGGGTGATCGGCTGGGCCCCCGCCGCGTTGGTGGGCTGCACCGTGAAGGCGAGCTTCGTGGCCGCTGAAGGGGGTTGTTGGGCCGGACCCGTCGCGCCTGCACAGCCGAGGAGGCCGGCCGCGAGGGCGGCGGGCAGCGTCCAGAGGAGGTGACGGCACCGCATGACACGCATAGGATCCTCCCGGGCAACAGCGGCACGTTCCACGTCGCAACATGCACGCCAAATGGGATTGGTAAGGGCAGTCCAGTGCTGCAGTGACGCCCGCGCTGAGAGGTTGAAGCAGTGAGCTAGCGCGGCCGTCCGGTCGCGCGCACTACGGCGCTGCGGGCTCCCGCCGCCCGCCACGGGCCCCCCGGGAGCACCATACCATGCAGCTCCGCTGTGGGCGGCTGCGCAGGGGGCGGCTGTGCTGCGGCTCCGGCGCCACCCACTACGCTCGACCGCGCCAGCGGCCGGACCCCGAATGGCGCCGCCATGCGCACCGGGACTCCCGACGGAGTCGTCACCGCGGCGCCGGGGCGCGCGAGCGCGGGAGCATCGGACCCCTGCGGCAGGGCGATCAACTGCACACTGGCGCGCGCCTCGCCTGCCGGCTCCCCTCTCACCGGAGTCGGTGTCAACGTGAGTCGCGCCTCGCGAGCCGGCATTGGTGCCGTGTAGCTGGGCGCGGCCCGTCTGCGCGGAGCAACCGCCCCCTCGCTCCCCGGACCGAGCGGGATCGCGCGCATCGCGACCGGGGCGCGGGCGCGAGGCTCGATCGGACGGCTCGGCCCGGCTCCAGCCGGCGGCTTGAACACGAGCCGTGGGCTCCGCGGCACAACTCCGGCCGTCGCGGCGGTCCGCGCCGGCCCGAGCGACAGCGCGATGACGTTCATCGGCAGGTCGACGCTGCGGATTCCGGAGTCGGTGAAGCGGTCCCGATGCGCGAAGCGTCGGACGCCGACGCAGGGGGCGAAGAACGCGTCGCAGCCGAACAGGGGCTCAGCGATGATCACCTGGACCCCGACGAACGAGCAGCCTACACAGGACGGGTAGAACGGGGACTGCGGTGCCGTGTCCTGCATCGTGTAGAGGCGCGGTGCGACGGTGTAGGTCACGAAGTCATAGTTGAAGTATCCGTCGCCGAGCATGCGCTGCACGATGTCAGCCAGCGTGCCCTCCGCGTCCGCGCCGGACCACGACGGCGCCAAGGCGTCCCGGTCCCAGGACGCCGCGCGCACGAACTCGTCGAAGCGGTACGACGCGGGCGACAGCGCCGCCAGCACGAGCCCCGTTCCATCCGGCTCCTCGACGACGAACGACTCGCGGTCTCCGGCTCGCTTGATCTCGTAGGTGCCGGGGCGCACCAGAGGGTCGTCGGCGGGATTGGCGGGGAACAGCACCTCGATGTGGCCGTCGGTGCGGCGGTGCAGCACGACGACGTGTCCGTCTTCCGTGGTCTGGACGTAGACGCGGACACGATCGCCACGCAGCAGCGAGCCGCCCGACCCGAGCCACACGCGCACCGGTTTCGCGTCCCGCTGCGCCGGCCCGGCCGTGGCCGAGGGTGTCGACGCCGGGGCGGCCTGCAGCAATAGGGTGAAGAGTGAAACAATCACGCGCGCCGCCTTCCGACTCCCGAAACTAAGCCCGGCGGCGCCGGGAGAGTCAAGGCTGGGCCCGCGTCACTGCACCACGAGCACCGGGCTCGACCGGTCGGTCGTGGTCCCGTCGCCGAGCTGGCCATAGCCGTTGTAGCCCCAGCAGGACGCCGCACCCCCGGACGTCACGCCGCAGGTGTGACCGGCACCGTTACTGCCTCCGGCGCTCGCCGCGGCGAAGCTCACGCCGCCTGCCACGAGCACCGGGCTCGACCCGTCGGTCGTGGTCCCGTCGCCGAGCTGGCCATAGCCGTTGTAGCCCCAGCAGTACGCCGCACCCCCGGTCGTGACACCGCAGGTGTGAAGGTCCCCGGCGCTCGCCGCGGCGAAGCTCACGCCGCCCGCCACCGACACCGGGCTCGACCGGTTGGTCGTGGTCCCGTCCCCAAGCTGGCCGTAGCTGTTCGCGCCCCAGCAGGACGCCGCACCCCCGGCCGTGACGCCGCAGGTGTGACCGCCCCCGGCGCTCACCGCGGCGAAGCTCACGCCGCCCGTCACGAGCACCGGGCTCGACCGGTCGGTCGTGGTCCCGTCGCCGAGCTCGCCGTCGCCGTTGGACCCCCAGCAGTACGCCGCGCCCCCGGCCGTCACGCCGCAGGTGTGAAAGCCCCCGGCGCTCACCGCGGCGAAGCTCACGCCGCCCGCCACGAGCACCGGGCTCGACCGGTCGGTCGTGGTCCCGTCACCGAGTTGACCGTAGTAGTTCAAGCCCCAGCAGTACGCCGCGCCCCCGGACGTCACGCCGCAGGTGTGAATGTCCCCGGCGCTCACCGCGGCGAAGCTCACGCCGCCCGCCACCGGCACCGGGCTTAACCGGTCGGCCGTGGTCCCGTCGCCGAGCTGGCCGTAGAGGTTGTAGCCCCAGCAGTATGCCGCACCCCCGGACGTGACGCCGCAGGTGTGCTCAAAGCCAGCGCTCACCCTGGCGAAGGTGCGCGCCGCCGGCTGGGTGGGACTCGCCTCCCCACTGCAGGCCGCAACCACGAGTGCCACGGCTCCGGCGGCCCACCCCCTCCACTCCTGCGACATCGACGTCAGGCACATGGGGGCCCCCTTGGCGATAGCAGTCACCGATAGGCTCTGAAGCGTCAGAAGATCATCCAGGGAGGTGGACTTCGTAAGAACCGCTAGTGCCATGGAGTGCGTACCACGATGTCGACAGTCAGGCTTCCCAACCTGACGCACGTGTTAGAGTCGAAAGGCACCTGCCGCGCCGTGGGATTTCCAGCTTCGAGCCTACGCATCAACCGTCCGTTGTCAAGATTCTGCGTGCGTCGTCGCGGCGCGAGCGGGGCGCCACATCTCGTTGCACGGGGAAACGGACGGGGAAGCAGCTGTACTGAGGATGCATCCCGAGGGGGGACGACTTGGTGAAGCACCCTACGAACGCGCAACTCCAACTGGGGCGGGTGGATTCGAACCACCAACTTCCTCAGTCGACCGCTCCGCCCGCCAAGCGCGTCTCGCACGAAGACAACGAGTTAGCTGACGGCCGTTCCGCCGGCACCGGGCGGAAACCGGTGAAAACCGACCCCGAAACCGTCACGCAACCGTCACGCGCGTCGGCGCCGTCGGAGGACTTGTGAGCCAGCGCAGACCAGCGCTGGCGGTCGTGCTCTCAACGACTTTCGCGGTTCGAGCGCCTACCGGCGCCGGCGCGAAAGGTCCGCCCTGGCACTGTTCTTAGCGTTGCGGCGTGCGATCCACCAGGGTTGGAGTGGAACTCGCAAGTCGGCGAGTTTGGCTTGCCGCTGTTCAATCTGCTGCTCCCGGCTGCGAATCTCGCGCAGCGCAAGCTCGGCCTCCTCCTGGGTGGCGAACGTGCGCTGCATTGCTGCGGCGATCCACGCGCGGTCCGCGGCGGTTTCCTTAATGAGCGTACGGCGCTCGGTCGCTCGTTCGCCGAGTTCCGCCAGGCCCGCGAACTCTCCCACACGCACCAATTGCCACTGCACCCACGCCGCCCGCGCGATGTACAGCGCGAGGCTGAGCCATAGCAAGACTCCAAAGACGCCGAGCCCTACAAACGCGTGGTAGGCGGTTACGAGGACGCCTCCATCTGCTCCATCCGGGGCGGCGGGCCCCGGCACGACCGGCAGCACCCCTAGTGTGACGGCACAGCTCGCGACTGTGCCGAGTGACAACAGTCGAGCATAGGCCCACTCCCGGCCGCTGGGGCGCGCGGCGACGGCGTACACCATAAGGGCCGCAATGCCGCATCCAATGAGAAACCCGACCACCCGCAACTCCTAAGCTCGGTGTTCCTGCTCGGTGGAGCGGCGCTGCTCAACCGATCAATATCGTACTCGTGGAATTGCAGTTACAATGTGCCTTGTTGGCACTCAGTTACAATGTCCTTATTTTTGGCACTGATTGACGTACTCGCCGCGCTACCTGTAGCTTTGGGCCGCCTGATCAGCCCGTGGCGTTCTCTCGAAGCAGTTAACGGATCGGATGCCGAATTCCCTTACCGCGAAGCAGGTCCCCGAGTACCTGATCCGCAGGACGGAAGAGGTGCTCTTCAGCCTCCCCGTCGCGTCGAGTTAGTCCACATGCAGTTGACGGTCCGCGAGGCGGCCTCGTACTTGCGCGTCGACGAGGCGACGGTCCGCCGCTGGATTCTTCGCCGCGGTCTCCCCGCCCATCGGGTGAATGAGCGGCTCCATCTGAACGCGATCGAGCTCTGGGAGTGGGCCACGGAGAACGGGATAGCGGTCTCGCGGACCCTACTCGAACAGGCGCAGCGGCAGCCCGAGCAAGTCCCCCCGTTATCTGAGTTGCTATCCGCCGGCGGCATTCATCATGACGTGGGCGGCCAGGACAAGACGAGCGTCCTGCGGGACATCGTCCAGCGCCTCCCGCTGCCGGCCGAGATCGACCGGGAGTTCTTGGCGACGACGCTCGAAGCGCGGGAGGCCATGGGCTCGACCGGGATCGGCGACGGCATCGCCATCCCGCACGTGCGGAACCCGATCCTGCTGCACGTGACCGCTCCGTTCGTCACGCTGTGCCTGCTGCGCCACCCTGTGGAGTTCGGGGCCATGGACGGGCAGCCGGTCCATGCGCTGTTTACGGTGATCAGCGCGAACGTGCCGGGACACCTCCGCATCCTCGGGCAGCTCGGCTTCGTGCTGCACGACGAGGAGCTCCGGCGCCACCTGATTCGCCGAGCGCCGGGTTCCGACATTCTTGCCCGAGTGCGGGCGGTGGAGACCCAGGCCAGTGGCGTATACCGGTCCGTGGGCCGCGAACCCTGATGCTGGCTCCCCGCGTCCCCGCGACCCTGTGACGCTCTTCTTCCTCGGAATCGCGCTCATCCTGGCCGGTGGGCTGAGCGCGGCACTGCTGCACCAACGACCCGCGACGGCCGACCGGGCCTTCGGCCTCTTCGCCGCGGGGGGTTGTGCGGTCGGCGCCACCCCTGCGATGCAAGTCCTCGCGGGGCGGGGCGCGCCGGGCCTCTCGTTCGCCATGCCGGTGCCGGGCGGGCCCTGGGCGTTCGCCATCGACGGCCTGTCGGCTTTCTTCCTCCTCGTTGTCTTCGGCGTCGGGCTGGCGAGCGCAATCTACGGCCTCGCCTACCTTGCGGCGGAGCGCGGCCATCGCCCAGTCGCCACGTCACATCTTCTCACAGCCGTGGTGATCCCCGCCCTCGCGCTGGTGGTGACCGCACGGGCCGTCGTCCCGTTCCTGATCGCCTGGGAGAGCATGGCGGTCCTGGCCTACTTCCTTGTGGTCTTCGAGAGCGAGAACGCCGACGTGCGACGCGCCGGACTCATTTATCTCATCGCGACCCACACGGGCACGTTGGCGCTGTTTGCCATGTTCGCGTTCTGGGGCGGGTTCGCCGGCACGTTGTCGTTCGATGCGCTCGCGGCGAGCGCCGCTGCACTGCCGGCGCAGGGAGCGTTAGTCCTCGGGCTGGCCCTCGTCGGGTTCGGCCTTAAGGCGGGTCTGGTGCCGTTGCACTTCTGGCTGCCGGAAGCGCACGCCTCGGCGCCGTCGCACGTTTCCGCGCTCATGTCCGGCGTCGTGATCAAGATGGGGATCTACGGACTCTTGCGCGTGGTCAGTCTGCTGGGAGCGCCGCCGCCTTGGTGGGGCTGGCTGGTGCTCATCCTCGGACTCCTCTCGGGCGTGCTGGGCGTCCTCTGGGCGCTCGCCCAGCACGACCTGAAGCGGCTGCTCGCCTACCACAGCGTCGAGAACATCGGGATCATTCTTCTCGGGCTAGGGCTAGGCGCGCTCGGTGTCAGCTATCATCTGCCGGTCATCGCTGTGCTCGGGTTTGCCGGGGCGATTCTCCACACCTTGAACCACGCGCTCTTCAAGAGTCTGCTGTTCTTCGGGGCGGGGGCCGTGTATCGCGCGACGGGGACACGAGCGATCGACCGCCTCGGTGGCCTGGCGAGGCGAATGCCGCTGACATGGATCGCTTTCCTTGTGGGTTCAGTGGCCATCGTCGGCCTACCGCCGCTCAACGGCTTCGTGAGCGAATGGGTCGTGTACCAGGCGCTGTTTCGGAGTGGCGCCACCCACCCGCCCCTCCATCTGGCCGTCCTCGGTGTCGCCGGTCTGGCGTTGATCGGAGCACTCGCGCTCGCGTGCTTCGCGAAGGTTGGCGGCGTTGTATTTCTCGGTTCGCCCCGCAGCGTCGATGCAGAGCAGGGAGGCGAGGCGGGGACGCGTATGCTGGGCTCGATGTTCGGGCTAGCCCTGGCCTGCGGCGTGATCGGAGTGGCCCCGGTGCTGGTGGTGCGGCCCGCGCTCGCGGCGGGAGCGCTGGTGGCGGATCTCCCTGCCGACGCCGTCGGTTCTGCCGGCATCGAGGTGCTCCGCGCAATGACGTGGATCGCGGTGTTGTCCGTCGCACTCCTGCTGCTGCTCGCGCTCGGCTGGAAGGCATGGGCCGCCGTTGGACGGCGCCGGCCGGTGGTTCGTCAAGAGACGTGGGGTTGCGCGTACCCTCATCCGACGCCTCGAATGCAATACACCTCCTCCTCGTTTGCGGCACCGCTGCTCGCGAGCTTCGGTCCCGTTGCCGGAGTGCATGAGTCCCACGACGGCGACGTATTCGACACCCACCCGAGGGAACTCGTCCTCGAGAGCGTGATGCTCCCGCTCTGGTCAGCGGTCCGGGGGTTCGCCTGGCGGCTGCGGCCGATGCAACAAGGGCGCCTGTGGGAGTACCTCGTCTATCTGATGGCGGCTTTGCTCTTGCTTCTCCTATACCTCGCGGCGTCAGGAGGAGGACCGCCGCCATGACCTGGACGCCACTCGTGGCGCTCGCGACGCTCCTCCTGGTGGCCCCGTTGCTGCCGGGCATCGCCGCCAAGACCAAAGCGTTGCTCACCGGCCGCCGCGGCACGCCGGTGCTTCAGCTCTATTGGGACCTGTACAAGCTCTTGGGAAAGGGAGCGGTCTACAGCACGACGACCACGTGGCTGTTCCGCTTGGCACCGGTGGTCGTCGTGACGACCGCCTTGCTCGCGGCGTGTGTCGTGCCGCTGGATGGGCGTCACGCACTGGTGAGCTTCACGGGCGATCTCGTGGCGTTCGCCTCCCTGCTGGGGCTGGGACGCTTCATGCTCGTGTTGGCCGGGCTCGACACCGGCTCGAGCTTCGAGGGCATGGGCGCGAGCCGTGAAGTCACATTCTCTTCATTCGCCGAACCAGCGCTGTTCCTCTGCTTCGCGGGTCTGGCGCTGGCCACCCGGGATCTCTCCCTGACCGGGATGCTCGGCAGTCCGCTGGCAGCGGCCTGGCCGGCGGCCGCGCCGTCCTTGGTGATGATCGGCGTCAGCCTGTTTCTCGTCCTGCTCGCCGAGACGTCCCGCGTGCCGGTGGACGACCCGGCGACCCACCTGGAGCTGACGATGATTCACGAAGTCATCGTCTTGGATCACAGCGGCCCCGACTTTGCGCTCATCCTCTACGGGAGTGCCCTCAAGCTCGCGCTCTTCGGCGCGTTGCTCATCGGTGTCCTCGTGCCCCGCGCCATGCTGCCTGGGCCAGCCGCGATCGGGCTGCTCGTGCTCGGGCTCGTGGTCGTGGCCCTGCTGGTCGGGGTCGTGGAGTCGATCATGGCCCGGCTCCGTTTGAGTCGCGTGCCGCAGTTCCTCATTGCTGGGTCAGTGCTCGCGTCTCTGGGCGTCATCCTCCTCCTCATGGCCTAGGTCCACCGTGGAACGCGCCGCCGACTCGCTCCTGCTCCTCGTGATCCTCTCGAACTTCTTGGTGCTCGGGACCACGCGGCTCACGACCTGCATCCGGGCCGTCGCGTGGCAGGGGGCGCTGTTGGGGCTGCTCCCGCTGGCGCTCAGCTCCACGTGGTCGGTGCACACCGTGGGACTGGCCGTGGGCACGGTCATCGTGAAGGCCATCGCGTTGCCACGGTTTCTGGCCTGGGCGATCCGCGAAGTCGCTGTGCGACGCGAAGTCGAGCCCCGAGTCGGGTACGTCGCCTCACTCCTGCTCGGCGTGGTGGCCGTGTCGATCGCGGCCGCCATCGCGCAGCGGCTCCCCGTGCCAGGCGATCACCCCCTGCTGCTGTTGCCGGCGTCTCTTGCCTCGGTCATCATCGGACTTCAGGTGCTGTCCACACGGGCTAAGGCCGTCACCCAGGTGGTGGGTTATCTCGTACTGGAGAACGGCATCTACCTGTTCGGCCTGACCCACGTCGATCGAGTGCCGTTCCTGGTCGAGGCAGGTGTCTTGCTCGACGTCTTCGTCGGCGTGTTCATCATGGGCATCGTCGTGTTTCACATCAACCGCGAGTTCGACTCGCTCGATTCAACCCGCCTCACGGAGCTCGGGGACTGAATGCTGCTGCTCGCGCTGGTGTTCCTACCGGCCCTGGGCGCACTCGGGGCGTACGCTCATCGGGTGGTTGCCTACCGCACAGCCTGGCTCGTCTCGGTGGCCGCGTTACATCTAGTGCTCGTGGGCGACGCGTGGATCGACCCACCGCCACCCGTGCTCAACGGGTGGCTGGCGCTGGATGCGCTGGGGCTCGTTGTGCTCACCACGGTGAGCGTGCTGTTCGCGGTCGTGGCCGTGTACGCCGTGGGATACCTGCGCCGCGAGAACCCGCGCGGCGGACGCGCGTTCGTCAGCTGCCTGCTCGCGTTTCTCGCCAGTGCCTCGCTCGTCTCTGTGAGCCATCACCTCGCGCTCCTGTGGGTAGGGATGGAAGCGACCACGCTCGCGTTCGCCCCGTTGATTTTTCATCGGCACGACCGGCGATCGCTCGAAGCAGTCTGGAAGTATCTCGTCATCTCCTCGGTCGGCATCGCGCTGGCACTCCTCGGAACGTTCTTCCTGGCGACGGCCCAGGCGAGCGCTGGTCCGGCCGTGCGCCCGCTGGTCTTGGAGGACCTCGTGGCTGGCGCGTCGCGACTGCACCCGGCGTGGCTCAAGGCCGCGTTCGTGTTCCTATTGGCCGGGTACGGTACCAAGATGGGCCTTGCGCCCATGCACACGTGGAAGCCGGACACCTACGGCGAGGCGCCGGCGCTGGTGGGCGGCCTCATGGCTGGCGGGCTGACGAGCTGCGCCTTCCTCGGGCTGGCGCGGGCGACGCAGGTCGCCATGGCAGCGGGTCAAGGATCCTTCGTGCAACCGCCGTTGATCGCCTTCGGGCTCGTCTCGCTCGCGGTCGCAGCCGTGTTCATCATCGGGCAGACCGACGTCAAGCGCCTGTTGGCCTACTCGAGCGTCGAGCACGCCGGCCTGCTGGTCTTGGGACTCGGCCTCGGGGGAGTGGGAGTGTACGGCAGCGTCCTCCATGTGATCAACAACGCGCTGGTCAAGGGGCTCCTCTTCCTAGCCGTGGGCAACGTCGTGCTCGCAACCGGGACGGCGACGGCGGCGTCCGTTCGCGGGCTGGTGCGAGGCCTTCCCGCCTCCAGCCTGCTCTTGCTGGTGGGCCTGTTCGCCGTCACCGGCTCTCCGCCGTTCGGCCCGTTTCTGAGCGAGTTCACCATCCTGCGTGCCGCGATGAGCGGGGGGCACTGGTGGGTCGCCGCCGTCATGTTGACGCTGCTCGCAGTGATCTTTATCGGGCTGGCCGCGATGATCCTGGAGATGGTCTACGGTCAGCCGCCTACGAACGAAGGCGTGCGTCGCGAGAGCGGGTGGCTCGTGGCAGGGCCGGTCGCGCTCGGGTTGGGTGTCCTCGCACTCGGCATCGTCATTCCCCGGCCCCTTCAGGCGCTCTTGTCACTCGCCGCGTCGGCGCTCGGCGGAGCTGCTCCGTGAGCCGGTTTGATGAGCTGGGGCTTCGCAACCGGCGGGCCATCGGGTGGTCGGCCATCCCGCGCGAATCCGTGGAGGCCTTCAGCGCCACGGTTTGCGGGGCGGTCGCTGACGGCTGGCGCATCGTTTCGCTCTTCGGCATGCCGGAGGGGAACGACCGCACCTGTCTCGTCGCGTTTCTCGCCGATGACGCCCGCAGCGCACTCGGCGCCACGAGCACGCTCGTCGGGGAGCAATACCCCGCGCTCACGCCGGCCTGCCCCCAGGCTCACGTTTTCGAGCGCGAGATCGCCGAGCAGTGCGGCGTGGTCCCCGAGGGCCATCCCTGGCTCAAGCCGCTCCGCCGGCATCCGCCGGATCACCGGCCGCCTAGCCACCAACCAGGCACGTTGAACCGCGACGCGTACCCGTTCTTCCAGATGGCAGGCGACGAGGTGCACGAGGTCGCGGTCGGCCCCGTGCACGCAGGTGTCATCGAACCAGGGCACTTCCGCTTTCAGGCGCACGGCGAGCGGGTGCTGTTCCTCGAGATCATGCTCGGCTACCAGCACCGGGGCGTCGAACGACTCCTGGAGCAGCTCGACCGCGACCGTGGCGTGCTCGTCGCCGAGTCGATTGCGGGAGACACGGTCATCGGTCACGCGGGCGCATACTGCGGCGCGGTCGAGGCGCTCGCCTGGAGCCGGAAGACCCCGCGGAGCCAGACGGTCCGCGGGATTGCGCTCGAACTGGAGCGCCTGGCGAACCATCTCGGGGACCTGGGTGCGATCGCGGGGGACGTCGCCTTTCAGCCGGCGGCCGCGTATCTGGGCCGGATGCGGGGCGAATGCCTCAACCTCCTGATGATGCTTTCCGGCAATCGCTATGGCCGGGGCCTCGTCCGACCGGGTGGGGCGGCATTCGACATCACGCCCGCCATGGCCGACGAGATGCGCGACCGGCTCGAACGCCTCGGTGGGGAGCTCGAACCGGTGCTCGCCTTGATGTTCGAGAGCGCGTCCGTCCAGGCCCGGCTCGAGGGCGTCGGCGTCGTGCCGCGCAGCGCGTGTGTTGAGTATGGCTTCGTCGGCCTGGTCGCCCGGGCGTGCGAGCTGCCGCGCGACGTGCGGCACGATCACCCCTGGGGGATCTTCCGCTTCGCCCACATCCCGGTGGCCACGGCGTGGGCCGGCGACGTCCTGGCGCGCGCGCTGGTGCGGCGGCTCGAGATCCAGCGGTCGCTCGAGTTCACGATTGAGCAGCTGCGAGCACTCCCCAAAGGCCCAGCACGGGTGGACTGCGGCCCGCTACGACCGAATGAAGTGACCGTGGCGATGGTCGAGGGATGGCGGGGCGAGATCGTCCACGTGGTGATCACCGACGACAGCGGGCGCGTCCGCCGGCACAAGGTTATGGACCCCTCGTTCCACAACTGGACTGCGTTGGCGTTGGCGATGCCCGGGAACGAGATCTCGGATTTCCCGGTCTGCAACAAGAGCTTCAACCTGTCCTACGCCGGCCATGACCTCTGACCCAAGGACCTAAGCAGTGTTCGATTGGCTGAAAACGCGGCTCCAACAGGGCATCCGCACGTCCCGCTTTCCCCGCGAGGGCGCCGATTTCCCAGAGCGCTTTCGGGGCCTGCCGATTCGTGATCCGGCGAGATGCGGGGACGGATGCCGGCAGTGCGCGGGGCGGGCGCCGTCAGCCTTCCTGAAGATGCAGCCGCATGGGCTCGTCGAGCTGGATCTGGGTGCGTGTCTGTTCAGCCCGGAGGAGGCCAGCGCCTGCTTGGAAGGGGCGGTCACCTACAGCCGCGACTATCGCATGGCCACGTCTACGCGTGAAGCGCTGGTCACCCCGACTGGCGAGGTTGAGCTAGCACGGGCCCTCGATGAGCGCACCCGGAAGTTGTTTGGACGCTCCCTTCGGCTCCGTTCAGTCGTCGCAGGGAGCTGCAATGGCTGCGAAGCAGAGCTCGTCGCCCTAGGCAACGTCGTCTTCGACCTCGGCCGCTTCGGCGTGCAGTTCGTGGCCTCCCCGCGGCACGCCGACGGCATCGTCGTGACCGGCGCGGTGAACACCAACATGCGGGGCGCGCTCGAGAAGACGTACGAGGCGGTCCCGTCCCCGAAGCTCGTCATTGCGGTCGGGGCGTGCGCGCTCAGTGGAGGGCCGTTTGCGGGCAGCCCGGAAGTCGCGGGCGGCGTCGGTGGGATCCTGGCCGTGGACCTTTGGGTCCCCGGGTGCCCTCCCCATCCCCTCACGACACTCGACGGCCTCCTGCGGTTGTTGGGCGCTATCGAAAGCGGCAACCACAGAGCAACCCGATAGCGCTAGGCATGAGGGCGACAAAGCCCGGCTGCAACACAGCCGGACTTCGTCTCACCCTGCGCTCCCTGCTACTTCTTCGGCGGCTGCCGGGGCGGATCCCTAGGCCTTTGCGGTTGGGGTGGTCCAGGCTCCTTCGTGCCAGGCTTGGGCTGGCCGGGGGTCGGCGACTTCTGCGGTAGCGGCCAGGCGGGTGGCGGGCTCCCCTTACCCGGCTGGCCGGGGCTGGACGGGTTAGTCACGGTGGATGGTCCTCCTTGCCGGGGGCGCGGCTGGCGATCCTTTGCCACGCACTCCCGAGTGAAACCAAGTAAAAGAACGTACTCCTTGACCGCCACGGTAACGCTACGTATGGTAGTCGGGAGTGGTCAAGTGTGGTGCGCGGGCGATGGTAACGTATTGACGGACGCGGGGATGGACATGGACGATCGCCTGATGACCGTCAAGGAGCTGGCCGCCTATCTCCATCTCAACGAGCGGACTGTGCTGAAGCTGGCGGCGGAAGGCCCGCTCCCCGCGGTCAAGGTGGGCAATCAGTGGCGGTTCCGGAAGGCCATGATCGACACCTGGCTTGATGACCAGATGCTCGGCATCAGTCGCCGCTACGTCGACCCGCCTCGTACGGAGCGAGCCGGTCGGCTGCTGCTCGACCTCGCGAGCTGCTTCGCGCCCAGCCACATCCTTCCTGATCTCGCGGCCCGCACCAAGACCACGGCAGTGGAAGAGCTCGCGGCTCACGCCCACTCGTTGGGGCTCGTGCGCGACAAGACGTGGTT
>WNGG01000358.1_pt1 | contig 48445 bp, 42 predicted proteins | sample 5400661 | NCBI WGS metagenome assembly WNGG01 (sample SAMN13153372, study PRJNA577476) | soil metagenome | isolation source: 100 cm soil or saprolite under Garry oak tree replicate 1 | place: USA:California | collected 2016-06-15 | reverse complement strand
CTCGGGCCGGAGCCGTCCGCACAGATCGCCGGCCGCCAGCGCCAGGCCGAGGAGCGGCAGGTAGAGGAAGTTCTGGGCGTAGAGAGCCGCGATCGGCACCAGGAGGTTCGAGGCCGGCAGGAAGCTCGCGAGGGTGAAGGCGAGGAGGACCAGGGCCTGGTCCTTCCGCCTCCAGAGCATCCCGAGCAGCCAGGCCCAGCCGCACAGGAGGAGCGCGCCGAGGATCGTCCAGGGATCGACGAGGGAAGGGAGCGCCGATCCGGGGGAGTAGCCCCGCGGGTCGCCGAAGCGAGCGGGCAGGAGCAGGTAGAGCAGGTACCGGCCGGCCAGCGCCAGCGCCCCCCAGAGCCGCTCCGGAAGGGGAAGCCGCGACAGTGGATTCATCAGCGGATCGATCTGCTCCGGGCCGAGGAACAGCCCGATGCCGAGCCGGCTCCGGATCGCGACATAGGCCACCGCCGCGGCCCAGGTCGAAACGACCGTCCCCCAGCGATCCCACGTCGACGCCGAGCGCGGGATCGGCTGCCCGTCGTCGCTCCTCCCATCGAATCTCCGCCCGAGACGCAGGTCTAGAAGGGGGACGGCGAGGAAGGCGACGGCCGACTCCTTGCAGAGGAGGGCCGCGAAGAAGCACAGGCCGGCGAGGATGACGGAGGCGAGCGCTCTCACCGGCGATCCGCCGTAGTCGGCGGAGGCGTGTGCGATCCAGGCGAGGAGGATGAACAGGGCGGGGAGCAGATCGACGCGCGCGACGATCGACGCGACCGGCCAGGCGGCCGCGGGGTGGACCGCGAAGAGGGCGGCCGCCAGCTCGGGGCCCCATCCCGCCAGGCGCAGGCGGCGGCCGAGCGCCAGAACCAGGCAGGCGTTCAGGGCGTGCAGGAGCAGGTTGACCAGGTGGAACCCGGCCGGTCCCCAGCCGAGCAGGCGTCCGTTGAGCGCCAGGCTGGTGATCACGATCGGCCGGTAGTACCCGGTCCCCGACGGCGTGCCGTGCCAGAAGTGGTGCCCGAAGGCGAGGACCGGGCTACAGGGCTCACGCAGGAAGCGGTTGTTGACGATCAGGTGCTCGTCGTCGAAGACGAATCCGAAGCGCGGCGTCTCCGCGAAGATGGCTCCCGCCAGGAAGGCGACGGCGGCATAGGAGAGCCAGCGGCGGCGGGCCATGCCGCGCTAGAATAGCACGCGCCATCGGGAGAGGAGGCTCACCTGGCCGACGACCGCGTGATCGTCGTCCTTCCGGCCTACAACGCGGAGAGGACGCTCGAGAAGACCTGCGCCGAGATCCCTCGCGGCGTCGTTGACGAGATCATCCTGGTAGACGACGCCAGCCGCGACGGCACCGTCGCCCTGGCGCACCGCCTCGGCCTGACGACGATCGTCCATCCTCGGAACCTGGGTTACGGCGGGAACCAGAAGACCTGCTACCGGGCGGCGCTGGAGAGAGGGGCCGGTATCGTGGTGATGCTGCACCCCGACTACCAGTACCCCCCGCAGCTCATCCCGGCGATGGTGGAGCTGCTGCGCTCGGGCCTGTTCGACCTGGTGATCGGCTCGCGCGTCCTGGTGCGCGGGGCGCTCAAGGGCGGGATGCCGCTCTACAAATACGTCGCCAACCGCTGCCTGACCCTGACGCAGAACCTGATCCTCGGGAGAAAGCTCTCGGAGTACCACACCGGCTTTCGCGCCTTCACCCGGCGGGTGCTCACGACCCTGCCCTTGCGGGAGAACTCCGACGGCTTCGTCTTCGACAACCAGATGCTCTGCCAGGCGATCTACTTCGGGTTCTCCGTGGGGGAGATCAGCAGCCCCTGCCGCTATTTTCCCGAGGCCTCCTCGATCGGCCCTCTGTCGAGCATGCGGTACGGCCTCGGGGTCCTCGGCACCGCCCTCCTCTACCGCCTGAGCCGCTGGGGGCTCGCCTCCTCGCCGATCTTCGATGCGGCGGGGCAGAAGGTGGACCCAGAGCGATCCGCCGAAGGTGCTAGAATCCGCGAACCATGAGCGACTCCGAAAGCCCGGCGGCCGGCGTGAACCCGGTGGTCGGCGCGGGCCCGGCGGCCGGCGGCGGACTCCTGGTCCCGGCCCTGCTCTTCGGTTTCTACCTGATGGCCGCAGCCTCCGGCGGCGCCCTGCTGGCGGCCGGGACGCGGATCTACGAGCTCACCGCCGGCTGGACCGCCTCCTCCGGCCTGGCCCTCGTGGTGACGATCGCCCTCGGGGCGATCCTCGGGAGCTCGACGGCCGGGCGGCGCGCGGGACGGACCGCGGCGCCCGGGGCGACCCTCGCTCTCCTGCAGGCTTCCTTCGGGCTGGCGGTCCTCCTGTCGGTCCTCCTGTTCCGGGGCGCTCGGGCCGGGTACCTTGAGCTCTGGCCATCGATCGGAGGGAGCGATGCAGGGGCGTGGGGGCTGCGCTTCGTCCTGGCCCTGGCGCTCCTCTTCCTCCCGGCGACCCTCTTCTTCGGGATGCAGCCGATGCTGGCGCGTTTGATCGTCGCCGGGCGCCAGGGGTACGGGATCGCGTGCGGGTTCGCATTCGGGCTCTCGCTCGCGGGCCTCGCCCTCGGGACGGTGGCCGGCGGCGGCCTCTTCCTGCCGAACCTCGGGATCCACGGAAGCCTCCTGATGGGGGTGGCCCTCTCCGGCCTGGCGGCGGCCGGCACGACGCTCGTCCGCCAGCGTGGGCTCGAGGGGCCGGGCGCCCTCGGCGCCAATCTCTCGGGGGGGGAGCCGGCGCCAGGCGTCGCTCCGCAGGACGAGGAGGCCCTGATCGATGACGAGATCATCGCCGGGGGAACGCTCGCGGCCGCCAACATACTCGTCGGCTTCGCGGCCTGGGGCTACCTCATCGCCTGGAGCCGCACCCTGACGTTCATCGTCGGGGGCACGACGCAGAGCAAGGCGACGATCGCCGGAATCTACCTCCTCGGTCTGGCGCTCGGGGCGTTCCTGATCTCGGGGATCGTCGAACGGATCGGGCGCCTGCTGATCTCCTTGACGATCCTTCTGATGGCCTCCTCGATGGTCGCCCACGTCTCCATGTACCTGGCGGCGCCGGCGGCGATGCTCTACCTCAGGTTGTCGCCCTTCCTCGACCGGCCGGGCCTGTCGGAGCTGCCCACGGCGCTCACCGCGGCGTCCTTGATGCTTCCGGCGTGCCTCCTCCTGGGCGGAGCCCTGCCGCTCCTCCCGTTGGTGGCCCGGGAGAAGGGACGTCCGATGGCCGGGACGATCTCCTTCCTGGCCATCGGCGTGATCCTGGCCGATCTCACGATCGGCATGTTCGTCGTCCCGGCCTTCGGACTGCGGCGGACCGTGTCGCTGGCGGGAGCGGTCGGGCTGCTGTCGGCGATCCTGTTCGTCGGGGCGGTCCCCTTCAGGAGGCCGGCGCTCCGCACCACCTGTGCGGTCGGTCTGCTCGGCCTGATGGTCGTCCTGGGAGGTTTCCCTGCCAGCTGGGATCCCCGGGTGATCTCCGCCGGCCTGTATCGCTACGGCGCGCGCGCGCTCGAGCGGTTCCGGACGCCGGAGCAGTACATGGCGGCGCGGCGCACCGTCGAGGTCCTCTTCTACCGCGAAGGGCGGAACGCCTCCGTCATGGTCGAGCGGACGATGCAGTCGCCGGCCCCCGGCGCGCCTCCGAGCGAGACGATCGCCCTGACGGTGGACGGGAAGGTCGACGCCACGACCGGCGAGGACCTGAGGGCTCAGATCCTGCAGGCGCACATCCCGATCCTGATCCACGGTCCGGCCAGGAGCGTCCTGCTGATCCGGTTCCTGACCGGCGTGAGCGCCGGGTCGATCCTGCGCCATCCGGTCACCGCGGTCTCGATCCTCGAGCCGGAGCCGGTCCTGTTCGAGGCCGCCGCGGCGTTCACCGACTACAACCGCCGGCCGCTCGAAGACAGCCGGGTGGCGAGGCTCGTCGACGATCCGCGCGCCCGATTGCTCGTCGAAGGCACGACTTACGACGTCATCATCGTGGGCGCCATGGATCCCTGGCTGCCGCAGAGCGCCGCCCTCCTGACGGACGAGGGGTATCGCCTCCTCGGATCGCGGCTGCGGCCGGGCGGTCTGGTGGCGCAGAGGATCTCGGTCTCCTCGACGTCCGAGGAGGCCCTCAAGGCGGTCCTGAGGACCTTCATGCGCGCCTTCGGCTCGGTCCTGGCCTTCCAGACCTCGCCGGAGGATCTGCTCCTCCTGGGTTCCTCCGAGCCGCTCGGGATCGATGCCGGATGGATCAGGAACGTCCTCGGGTCGAGCGCCAGCGTGGCGCAGGACCTGGGGCGGGCCCTGCCGCTCGGCGTCAACGGTGTTCTTCTTCAATTCCGGGGAGGGGGGGAGACGCTGCGCGCGCTGATCGGGGACGGGCCGATCAACGACGACGACCGAGCGATCGTCGAGGTGGCCTCCTCCAGGGAGATCACGGTGCACGACAACGGGCCCCTCCTGGGCCAGATCCAGAGGTCCGGCGCCGGGGTCCTTCCGTTCCTGAGGAACTATGGGGCGGCGCCCGAGGAGAAGGCGATGTTCCTCTACAACCTGGCGAAGGCGTACCTGGGGGCCGCCGGCGACCCGGCGCGGGCGCGGGCGATCGCCGTGGAGCTGTCGGGACTCGGCCGCGCCTCGATGGCGCGCTGGGTGACCGGGGAGTGTCTCATCCAGCAGCGCGACGTCGAGGGGGCGCTGGGCGAATGGCGCGCCGTCCTCGAGATCGATCCGGGCAACCTGGACGCCCTGTTCAGCCTCGGGACCTACTACATCGACACCGAGGACAACGCGCAGGCGGAGCGCTACCTCGAGCGCGCGGCGCGCCTCAGCGCCGACACCGCCGCGGTGGTCTACACGCATGGCCGCAACCTTTACTCCCTGGCGCGCTACCGCGAGGCGATCGAGGAGCTCCGCAAGGCGCGCGCCCTGCCGCGAGGGAAGGACGACTACCCGGTCATCGACTACCTGATCGGTGTCTCGTCGCACCGGCTCGGGAAGGAGCCGGAGGCGGCCGAGGCGCTCGAGACCTACCTCAAGTGGGCGTACTCCCAATCGGCCCTGACCCGCCTCGAGGTCGACGCGCACCTGAAGCTGGCGGAGGTCTACGACAACCAGGGGAAGCGGTTCAAGGCGCAGCAGGAGCGCCAGAAGGGGGAGACCCTCCTGCGCCGGATCCAGGAGTATTCGCAGCGGATGAGCGGGGGATCGGCGGGAAACGCGATCGCTGTGCCGCACGCGACGGACGCCTCTCCGGCCGGGGGGCCGCAGCCGTCGGCGAGCCCTGCGGGCGCGACGGCGCGGCCGCAGATCCGGATCCCCTGACCGCGCCGCGCCGCCATGAAACGACGCGACCCGACCCGCCTGGAAGAGCGCCTCGGTCATCGGTTTCGTGATCCTCTCCTACTCGAGCGCGCCCTGACCCACTCCTCCTACGCCCACGAGGAGGCGGGTGGGCAGGACAACGAGGCGCTCGAGTTCCTGGGGGACGCGGTGCTCGGCTACCTGGTGGCCGAGGCCCTGCTCGCCCGCTTCCCCGACACCGATGAAGGCGGGCTCTCGAAGTTCAAGGCCTACCTCGTCAGCCGCGCGAACCTGTCCCTGGTGGCGCGCCGGCTCGGCCTGGGAGCCCACCTGCGGCTCGGGAAGACGGCGGAGAGGGGGCAGGGGAGGACCAAGGAATCGCTTCTGGGCGACGCCCTCGAGGCGATCATCGCCGCGGTCCACCTGGACGCCGGTGACGAGGCGACGCGAGGCGTCGTCGGTCGTCTCTTCGGCGACCAGATCGCCGGCCTCGATCGTCTCGAGGTGGAAGGGAGGGACTACAAGACGACGCTGCAGGAGGCGCTTCAGGCGGGAGGCCGCCCGACCCCGCGCTATCGAGTCGATGCGACGGAGGGGCCGCCGCACCGCCCCGTCTTCCACGTCAGCCTGACCGTGGACGGGAGCGTGCTGGCGCGCGGCAGCGGAGGCAGCAAGAAGGAGGCGGAGCAGAAGGCTGCGCGGCAGGCGCTGAAGGGTCTGCGCCGCTCAGCCTCCTGACGGTGCCGCGGCCTTCGGCGCGAGCGGGGCGCGCGGCGCGTCGTAGAGATCGTCGGAGAGCGGCTGCGTGCCGCGTGCCCTCAGGTCGAAGATCGCCTTCCGGACCCGATCGGCCTCGGGGTACGCCGGGTCGATCTCCAGCGCCTTCTCGAAGCTGTAGAGGGCCCGCCCCGGCTCGTTGATCCCGTGGGAGAAGATCAGGCCGCGGTTCACGTAGATCTCGGCCAGATCGTGGCTCGCGAGCGCGGCGTTGAGCCGGCGGACCTCGTCGAGCTCCTTGAGCGCCCGCGTGAACTCGCCGTTGTTGTACAGCGCCTCCGCGAGCTCGAGGCGGGCCTGCAGGTCGTCCGGCCAGAGATCGGTCGCCTTCTTGAGCCAGTCCACGGCCGACGCATTGTCCCCCTTCAGCGTGTACGCCTGGGCGATCTTCCTCTGTGACAGGAGGTACGATGGGCCGAGCCTCAGCGCCTCGTTGAACTGGGCGACGGCGCGATCGAGGAGCGGCATCGCCGCCTGCCGGTCGCCACGGGCCATGAGGCTTTGGGCCTTCTGCAGCCACGCGATGCCGAGGCCGTGGTGGATCCCGAGATGGATCCACTTGAACTGCGGGCCGCGCGCCACCGACTCGACCTCGAGCTCGCGCGCCAGGCTCTCGCGCGTCACGCCGGTGCCCAGGCGCCCGAGGAGCCTGTCCCCCTCGAGGCCGGGGGGCCCTTCGCCGAGCAGGATCAGGCCGGTCATGTAGCTCTGCAGCGCCTTGTCCGGCTCGGAGTCGGCGTAATAGGCGTTCCCGAGCGTCAGGGCCTGCTCGATCGCCGGGATCACGCCGCGCGGCAGCTCGACGTTGACGCCGACCAGGAGCAGGGCGAGGAACGCGGCGGCGATCGCGCCCTCCCGGCCGGGGCGGAGGGCTCGAGCCCGCGCCGCGATCTCCCCCGAGCGCGCCGCGAACGCGATCGCCAGATCCCCGAGCCGCCGAAAGTAGAGCAGGAGGGCCGCGAGGGTCTCGGCGGCGAACAGCGCCAGAATCGGGACGACCGGGACGCGGAAGCGTGAGAAGTTGAAGAAGAGGAGGACCGTGGCCATGTAGCCGAAGAGGAGGACGTGCAGCGGCAGGAGGCGTCGCCAGGCGCGTCGGCTGAGGTAGATCCCGGCGAGTCCGAGCGGCGCGAGCGTCCCGAACGTCATCAGGAGGTGGAGGCGGACCGACATCCACCCGCCGCGCGCGGGGACCATGAAGGTCGGCCAGGGGAGCGGGGGGAAGACGCCGTTCAAGAGGCCGAGCAGGGACGAGAACCGCTGCATCACCTCGTAGTCGAGGTTGTCGGGCAGCTCGAAGTAGTTCCAGAAGTGCACGAGCTTCAGGAGCAGCAGGCGTCCCCAGGCGAGCGGCTCCTCCACGATGAACTGGATTCCCTGGCGGAACCAGAACCAGGACGATCGCATCGGGGTCAGCGTCTCCCCGGTGATCTCCGAGGCGCGGGCGATGAAGTCGGCGTGCTCGTACTTCGGGTCGGGGCGGACGAACGGCGGCGGAACGTAGAGGCCGTTCGCGTCGGCGTTGTTGCCGATGAAGAAGACCTCGCCCCCTCCGGTCGTCAGGAGAACGAACTCGTGGGCCACGGCCCAGTTGCGCAGCGTGACCGGTGCGATCATCAGGGCGGTCCCCAGGGTGAAGGCCCCCGCCGCCCGCAGCCCGCGCCGGCTCGGGCCTCCGCCCATCACGAGGGCCAGGACGGCCAGGGCCGGCGCCAGCAGGATGAAGTTGTCGCGATCGAGGGTCGTCAGGCCGTAGACCAGGCCGGCGAGGCCGAACGCCGTCCAGACGCGCCCCGCACCGGCCGGATCCGCGGCGGTCGTCTCTCGCGCGCGGTCGAGGAGGATCACGAGGAGGATCGTCAGGAGGGGCGAGAGGCAGGTCTTCATGACCATCCCCTCGTAGAAGATGAACGGGCCGTACAGCGCCACCAGGAGGCCCGCGAGCAGGCCCCGGCGGTGGTCGAACAGGCGCCGCCCGGCCTCGTACGTGAGGAGCACCGTCCCGCACCCGAGGATCGACTGCACCAGCAGGATCCGCACGACACCGCTGCCGATCACCTTCATGAGAAGGCCCAGGAGGTAGGCGTAGAGCGGGCTCTGGACGAACGGGTCCTTGCCGAGCCACGCCCCGGAGGCGATCTCCCGGCCCCACTGGTAGTAGAAGGCCGGATCGAGCTCCTCGGGCCGGATCAGGGAGGCATGGCGCACCTGAAAGACGTAGGTCAGGCGCAGCGCCAGCGCCAGGAGGCCGAGCGCGGCGACGGAGGCCCAGCGCGGAACGGGGCGTCGCGCCACTAGATCCGCTCGTCGCGCATCTGGTTGAGGCGCTCGAGGAACTCGGGCTCGACCAGGACCTCGCGCGGCTTGCTGCCGTCGGCCGGACCGACGATGCCGTTCTGCTCCATCATGTCGACCAGTCGCGCCGCGCGCGCGTATCCCAGCTTGAGGCGGCGCTGGATGTGGGAGACGGAGATCTGCCCCATCTGGACCGCCAGCCGCACCGCCTGGTCGTAGGCCGGGTCGATCGCCTCCTCGGGGCGTGCCTCACCCCCGGCCGCGCCGCCCTGCGCCTCCTCGCGCGTCACCGACTCGTCGTACTGCGGCTTCGCCTGCTTCTTGAGGAAGGAGACGATGCGGGTCGCCTCGACCTCGGTCACGAGCGGCCCGTGCAGCCGGATGAGGCGGGCCGATCCGGGCGGGACGAAAAGCATGTCGCCATGGCCCAGGAGCTGCTCGGCGCCGTTGGCGTCGAGGATCGTGCGCGAGTCGACCTTGGAGGAGACCCGCATGGCGATGCGGCAGGGGAAATTGGCCTTGATCACCCCGGTGATGATGTCGACCGAGGGTCGCTGGGTCGAGAGGATCAGGTGGATGCCCACGGCGCGCGCCATCTGCGCGAGGCGGGTGATCGCCTCTTCCACCTCGGGGCCCGTGGTCATCATCAGGTCGGCCAGCTCGTCGACCAGGATCACGATGTAGGGGAGCGGCGCCGGCAGATCGCCGCGCGCCGCCGGGCCGGCCGCGACCGCGCCCGCCACCGGCACGGCACCCGCGGCGGCCCGTGCAGGGGCGGAGAGATCGCCCTCCCGGGCGGCCGCCCCGCCGTCGCCGGACCGTTCCGCGGGCGCCCGGGCGGCCGCGTCGCGCTCCTTGATCTCGCGCTGCGCCACCAGGTTGTACTGATCGATGCTCCGTACCCCGACCTCGGCGAGCTGCTTGTAGCGCCGCTCCATCTCGAAGGTGGCCCAGCGCAGGGCGTTCGAGGCCTTCTTGGTCTCGGTCACCAGCGGGGTCAGGAGATGGGGGATGTTCTCGTAGACCCCCAGCTCCAGGCGCTTCGGGTCGATCATGATGAACTTCACCTCGTCCGGGCTCGCCTTGTACAGGATCGAGGTGATGATGCTGTTCAGACAGACGCTCTTCCCCGACCCGGTCGATCCGGCGATCAGGAGGTGGGGCATCCGCGCCAGGTCGGCGTAGTAGGGCTCGCCGTTGATCTCCTTGCCGAGCGCCAGCGTCAGCGGCGGCTGGGCCCGCAGGAAGCGGTCGCTCGACAGGAGCTCCCGGAGGGAGATCGTCTCGCGCGTCCGGTTCGGCACCTCGATGCCGACCGTCGACTTGCCGGCGATCCGGTCGATCCGGATCGACTCGGCCTCGATGGCCAGGCAGAGGTCGTCGGCCAGCGTGACGATCCGGCTGTACTTCACGCCGGCATCCGGCTTGAACTCGAAGACCGTCACCACCGGCCCCGGCTGGATGGCGATCACCTGGCCGTTGACGTCGAACTCGCGGCACTTCTCCGTGATGATCCGGGCCGTCTCGACCAGCTCCTTTTCGTCGACCTGGTCGCCGTGCTGCGGCGGGTTCAGGAGGGAGAGGGGGGGAGGGGTGTAGCGGGCCGGAGCCTCGCCCAGGTCGAGCTGAGGCTGGGCGCCGCCGGACGCGCCGGCCTCGGCGCGCCTCGCTCCCGATGCCCGGGCCGCCCGGCGGGCGGCCCGGCCCTCGGTGGTGCTCTCCGGCGGCACGGCGGCGCGGACCGCCACCTGGCCGTCGTCGGCGGCGGCGGGGATCGGGGTCGGCGCATGGGGCTCGACCGGACTCTCGCCTTCACGCTCGAGGGCGGCGGCGCGCGCCTGCCGCTCGCGCTGCCGGAGCGCGATCTCGAGTCTGAGGCGCTCCTTCCGGCGCGCCTCGCGATAGCGCACCACCGCGAGATAGAGGTTGCGCGCCAGGGAGGCGGAGCGCGACCAGAGCGCCTCGACCGCCTCCACGAAGGAGGCGCGGGTCACCAGGAGCAGGCTGGTGCCCAGCAGGGCGAAGCCCGCCACCAGTCCCCCCCAGCGGTTCAGGAGGCGTTGCAGAAGCCGGCCGGCCACCGACCCGAGCCAGCCCCCGGCGCGCGTCGACGCGTCGGTCGCCCCGGCGTCCAGCATCAGGTGAAGGCAGGCCGCGGCCGAGAGGATCAGCAGCGCGTACCCTGCCAGGTGCGACAGCCGGCGCCCGCGCCGTCCCCAGAACATCCGCCAGCCGAGCAGAATGAGAAGGGGCGGGGCGGCCCAGGAGGCGTGGCCGAGGATCTGCCTCAGCAACTCGGCCAGGAAGGCCCCGACGATCCCGGCCACGTTGTCGACCGGCTCGCCGGCCCAGTGGCCGAGCGGCCAGGGGACCGGGTCATCGGGCCGGTAGGAGGCGAGGCTCAGGACCAGGAGGACGGCGAACGCCATGACGACGATCGCCAGGGCCTCCGCCCAGAACCCGCGCTCCGCCGGGGGATCCCGGCGGGGAGAGACGGTCCGTCTCCGGGCGCTCATGATGCTTGATCTTATCAGGTCTCGATGATCGCCGGAATGATCATCGGCCTCCGGTCGAGGCTCTTGCGGAAGTGCCGCTTCAGGTCCTGCTGGATCAGGGCCTTGATCACCCCGCGGTCGGCCCGCTCCTCCGGGGTCGCCGACTCGACCGACCGGCGGACGACGCGCGAGGCCTCGCGCAGGAGGTCGCCGCGCGCCTCCTCGTGGACGAAGCCGCGGCTGACGATCTCCGGCTCGCCGTCCAGGGCCCCGGTCTGCTTGTCGATGGCGACCACCGCCAGGACGATCCCTCCCTCGGAGATGTGCCGCCGGTCGCGCACCACGATCTCGTCGACCTCCTCCGCGGTGCCGTCGATGAAGACGCGGCCGGCCCTCACCTTGCCGGCGATCCGGGCGCTCTTCTCGTCCACCTCCAGGACGTCCCCGTCCTCGACGAGGAGGATGCGCTCGCGCGGCAGTCCGGTCCTCTCCGCCAGGCGGGCGTGATTGTGAAGCTGCCGCAGCTCGCCGTGGATCGGGACGAAGTAGCGCGGGCGGGCCAGGGTCAGCATGATCTTCAGCTCCTCCCGGCTGGCATGCCCCGAGACGTGCAAGGGCGGGCCGCCGCCGAACAGCACGTCCGCGCCGCGGCGGTAGATATGGTTGATCACCCTGTTGATCGCCTTCTCGTTCCCGGGAATCGGACGGGCCGAGAGGATGACCAGATCCCCCGCTTCGATCGACGCCTCGCGGTGATCGTCCAGGGCGATGCGGGAGAGCGCCGACATCGGCTCCCCCTGGCTGCCGGCGGCGACGATCACGACCCGGTGGGGGGCGAGGCGCTTCAGATCGGCCGGGTCCGCCAGCAGCCCGGCGGGCGCCTTGAGGTGCCCCATCTCCTGCGCCACCTCGGCGGTCGAGACCATGCTCGACCCGACCAGCGCGACCTTCCGCTTGTGGATCGCCGCCAGGTCGATCACCTGCTGGATCCGATGCACGTTGCTCGAGAAGGTGCTGACGACGATCCGGCCCGGCGCCCTGCGGAAGACGCCGTCGAGCGCCTCGCCCACCCGCCTCTCCGACTCGGTGAAGCCATCCACCTCGGCGTTGGTGCTGTCCGAGAGGAGGGCCAGGACGCCCTGATCGCCGTAGAAGGAGAAGCTCTGGAAGTCGAAGCGCCGCCCGTCCACGGGCGTCTGGTCCATCTTGAAGTCGCCGGTGTGCAGGACGGTCCCGGCGGGAGTCTTGATGGCCAGCGCCAGGGCGCCGGGGATGCTGTGAGTGACCTGGAGGAACTCGATGGCGAAAGGGCCGAGCGTCGCCTCGTCGCCCGCCGCCACCCGCTTCAGGTTCCGCTCGTGCGGCAGGCCGTGCTCGCGCAGCTTGCGCGCGGCCAGGCCGAGCGTGAAGTCGGTGCCGTAGATCGGCGCGCGGATCGCGCCGTAGAGATAGGGGAGGGCGCCGATGTGATCCTCGTGGCCGTGCGTCAGCACGATGCCCCGCACCTCCTGCGTACGCTCGAGCAGGTACGACAGGTCGGGCGTGACGATGTTCACGCCGAAGACCTGCTCCTCGGGGAACATCAGGCCGGCGTCGACGACGATCAGATCGCGCTCGAAGCGGAAGACGGTGCAGTTCATCCCGAACTCGCCCACGCCGCCGAGCGGCACGATCTGCAGCGCGGATTTGTGGGAGGGGCGGGCGGGGTCGCTCCTGCCGTGGGTCGTCACGCCGGCATTATAGCGCGTCGCCCGGCGGGCTCGGCGGGGCCCGTCTCAGGCGCGCCCGGCCCGCCAGGAGTCCGTGAGGGCCAGGAACCCCTCGACCGGCACGGTCTCCGGGCGGGCCGCGGGATCGAGGCCGGCGCCGCGGATCAGATTGGACGCCGCGGCCGGGCCGAGCGAGGGAGCGGACGGGGGGGCCCCGGGGAACGGCGGCAACCGCGCCAGGTTGTTCAGCAGCGTCTTGCGGCGCTGCTCGAAGGCGACCCGCAGGAGCCGCTCCAGGCCCTGGCGATCGGCCATGGCCGCGCGCCCGTCGCGATCGCGGAGCGTCAGACTGATCACCTCGGACTCGACCTTGGGGCGCGGCCGGAAGGAGCCGGGCCGCAGCCGCAGCACGCTCTCGACCCGGGCGCAGGCCTGGCACAGGACCGAGAGGCCGCCGTACGTCTTCCGGCCGGGGGGGGAGAGGATCCGGAGGGCGACCTCGCGCTGGACCATCACGAGCAGGTCGCGGAGGAGCGGAGCGTGGCGCAGGAGCCTCAGGATGACCGCCGTGGCGACGTTGTACGGCAGGTTGGCGATCACCCGGGCCGGCCGCCCCGAACGGGCCCCGAGGCCGGAGAGCAGCGCCGGCAGGTCGATCTCGAGGATGTCCGCCCGGACGATCGTCAGGGTGCCGGGAGGGGCCTGTCGAGCCAGGTCGCCCTCGAGCCGCGCCGCCAGATCGCGGTCGATCTCGACGGCCGCGAGGGCGGCCACGCGCCCGATGAGCAGGCGCGTCAGCGCCCCCTGGCCCGGCCCGATCTCCAGGACGAGGTCGTCGCCGTCCGGCCGGAAGGCGGCGAGCATCCGCTCGATCGCACCGCGGTCCACCAGGAAGTTCTGCCCGAAGCGGCGGCGGCGCCTGAATCCGGCGGGAGGCTCCTGCATCTAATCCTCGTGCGGGTCGTCCTTCTTGGAGGGCCCGCGGGGAGTATGGTATAAAAGTCGCTCGCGGCGGGCACGCGCCCGCTGCGCGGCAGACACGGAGAGACGATGAGCAAGAACATGCTGACGCTGACGAATACGAACTTCGACGCCGAGCTCAAGAACGCCGACAGCCCGCTCCTGGTCGATTTCTGGGCCGAGTGGTGCGGTCCCTGCCGGATGGTGGCTCCCGTCCTGGAGAAGCTGGCGGAGGAGTACGATGGCAAGGTGCGGATCGGCAAGGTGAACGTCGACGAGCAGAGCGGGCTGGCGACGAAGTACGGCATCCAGAGCATCCCGACCCTGCTGATCTTCAAGGGAGGGAAAGTGGTCGAGCAGTTCATCGGCGCGACCACGCGCGACGTCCTCGCCAGGATGATCGACAAGCACCTCTGATCGCCGCCCCGCCGTTCAGATCACCCGCGGGCTCCCGCGCACGGTCCGGATCGTCAGGCTGCCATCGCTGAGGTCGGCCTCGATCGTCCGCCCGCACTCCCCGCCGATGTCGGTTGCGACCACCGAGACCTTCTGATCCTCGAGCGCCCGGAGCGCCGCCTCCACGTTGCGGTCGCCGATCGTCGGCCGGCTGGCGTCGGCCTCGAAGCTGAACATCCTCGACCCGCCGGTCACCTTCGCCAGAAGCGCGGCCCGCCGCGCGCCGCGCCCGAGCGACGCCTCGATCATGGCGGCGACGGCGGTCGTCGCGTAGCGGCCGGCTCGGTCGATCGTCCCGCGCGGCGGCGAGGGCAGGAGGATGTGCGCCAGTCCCCCGACGCGCGCGTCCGGATCGTACAGGAAGACGGCGACGCACGATCCAAGGCCATGGATCACCAGTCGGCCGGGCGCCTCGGCGATCCTCAGCTCCCCCGCGCGGAGAGAATGGGAGCGTGTCACCGGCTTCTCCGCCGGCGCGCCCGCACGACGTCCGCCGCCCGAACCCGTGATGGGAGCGTCCCGGGGTCGGGCAGGAAGAACAGCTCTCCGCGCAGGCCGCTCTCGGGCTCGCGGATCTGGCTGGCCAGGACCAGGGCGGTGTCGGAGATCGGCGCCTGCTCGATCAGGAGGAAGTCGGTCACCGCGCCGACCATGTCGAAGGCGAGGCCGGGGATCGACGGAAGCAGGCTCACGCCGAGCAGGCGGCTCACGGCGTTCAGATAGGCCCCGGCCAGGATGTTGGCGATTTCGCGCAGGGCAGAGCGTTCGGCGTCGCCGAGCGGGGGGGCCTCCCGCCCGTGCCCGTCCCGCCTCCCCCGGACCAGGAGGTCGAGCAGCAGAGGGACCTGGTCCTCCCCGAACACCAGGAGGAGGTTGCCGCGCGCCCCTCCGTAGACGCGCAGCGACAGGGCGCAGACGACGCGCCGGGCACCGCCGGCGATGTCGGCCACCTCCTCCAGGGGGATCGGTCGCGCCCACGGCACGTCCAGATGGACGGGGCGGCCGATGATTTGCGACAGGGCGGTGGCGGCGTTGCGAGCCCCCGCCTCGCTGATCTCCTGGAGGCGGCTCAGATCGGGCCTTCTCCGGGTGCGGGCCGTCACGCCGCCCTCGAGAACCGCGCCAGGTTCGCGGGGTCCAGGATCAGGGCGATCTGCCCGTCGTTGAGGATCGCCGCGCCCGCGTACTGCGGCAGGAGCTCGAGCGGGTGCTTGAGCGGCTTCACGACGATCTCCTCCTCCCCCAGGATCTCGTCCACCGCCAGGGCGTAGGGCCGCCGTCCCTCGCGGTAGACGAGCGCGGGGAACATGGCGGGAAACGCGGCGACCGGGTCGCCCCGCAGCAGGCCCGACAGCGGCAGCACGGTGACCACCTCGTCGTCCCGCTGGATCACCCGATCGCCGTGGCTCTCCTGCAGGCCCTCCCGCCGCACATGCAGAGTGTTCTGCACGACCGAGACCGGGACGGCGTAGACGTCACCGGCCGCGCGGCACAGGAAGGCGCGGGTCACGGTCACCGTGGGGGGCAGGTCCATCTCGAAACGGGTGCCGGCCCCGACCCGCGAGCGGACCGTCAGGCGTCCGCCGAGCCTGCGGACCTGCGTCAGGACGACGTCCATGCCGACGCCGCGGCCCGAGATATCGGTCGTCCTGGCGGCGGTCGAGAAGCCGGGCAGGGTGATCAGCATCAGGGCCTCCTCGTCCGAGAGGCGCTCGGCCGCCTCCCGCGTCAGGAAGCGCCGATCGACGGCGACGCGCCTCAGCGCCCCCGGGTCGATACCGCGGCCGTCGTCCTCGACCGACAGGTGGACCCGCCCGTCGCGCGGCGCGAGGACGATCTCGATCCGGCCCTCGGAGGGCTTGCTCGCGGCGCGCCGTCCCGCCGCGTCCTCGATGCCATGATCGATGCTGTTGCGCAGGATGTGCTCCAGCGGATCCATCATCTCCTCGAGGATCGATCGGTCGAGCGAGACCTCGACCCCCTGCACCGCGAGCTCGACCGGCTTGTCGAGCCGGCGGCCGAGATCCCGCACCATGCGCTGCAGGCGGGGCACGAGGGAGGCGAACGGGATCATCCGCATCGCCACCACTTCGTCGCGCAGGGCGTCGATGGTGCGCCCCAGGTTCTCGAGGATCGCCCGCTCCGGCGACCCGCGCCGTGAGTCGAGGGCGCGCTTGAGCCTCTCGCGGTCCAGGATCAGCTCCCCGATCCCGTCCAGCAGACGGTCCATCCTCTCGGTCGCCACCCGGATCGTCCCGATCGCCTCCGGGCGGGCGGCGCCGATCACAGCACCCGCCTCGGCCTGCGGGGCGATCTCGCCTTCGGCCGCGGCCGCCGGGACGCGTCGTTCGGCGCTCCGCCGGTCGCTCGTCCTGCGGTTCTCGCGGGCCGCGTCCGCGTCGCAGTCCGCGACGTCCGGCAGATCGAGAACGAACCTCCGGACCCGTTCCGGCGCCACCTTGGTCGCGAGCGTCACGCGGAGGCCGCCGTCGAAGCCCCCCGCGGAGATCGCCTCCGGGGCGGGCGAGACCTCGATGACACGGCCGACCTCGGCCAGGCGCTTCAGGATCACCAGCGCCCGCGCCGCCGGAAGCGGCGTCTCTTTCTGCAGAAAGACTTGAAGATGGAGCCGATCGTCCCCCGGGGCGGTGGGCGCGGCCGGTTCGCTCCGCGGCGGAGGCGCGGGTGCGGCGTCGTGCGGCTTCGCGTTCCGGGCGGCCGGGCGGTCGGCGCGGCGGCCGCCGGCGGCACGGCGCCGGCCGCGCCGGGCGCCGGGGGAGCGGGAGGGTACCGCGCGCAGGGCGGCCGTCAAGGCGTCCTCCGGCTGGGGGTCGCCGCCCGCCGCCACGAGGTCGACCTGCGCGGCGAGGCGATCGCTGCCGCGCTGCAGGAGCTCGAGGGTCCCGGCGGCGGGCGGATCGCCGCGATCACGCCAGGCCTGGAACTGGTCTTCCATCGCGTGCGCCAGGTCCGCCATCGGCCGAAAGCCCATGGAGGCGGCCATGCCCTTGAGCGAATGGGCGTGGCGGAAGAGATCGTTGATCTCCTCGGCGCCGAGAGGGTGGGCGCGGGCCCGCTGCAGGAGGGCGTTCATCCCCTCGACGTGCTCGCGGGACTCGGAGAGAAAGATGTCGAGGAACTCGCGCACATCCACCGCCGGGAGCCCTCAGCGGGCCGCGGCGTTGGCGTCGCCCGGCAGCACCTTCGCCAGCACCTGCAGGACCCGCTCGGACGTGAACGGCTTGACGATGAAGTCCTTGGCGCCGGCCGAGATCGATTCCACCACCAGCGCCTCCTGGCCCATGGCGCTGCAGATGACGACGACGGCCGCGGCATCGACCTTCAGGATCTCGCGCGTCGCCTCGATCCCGTCCATCTGGGGCATGACGATGTCCATCGTCACCAGGTCCGGCTTGAGATCGCGGTAGCGGGCGACGGCCTCGCGCCCGTTGTTCGCCTCGCCGACCACCTCGTACCGTCCGCTGGCGTTCTGGAGGATGTCCTTGATCATCGAGCGCATGAACATCGCGTCGTCCACGACCAGCACGCGTATCGCCATCAGGCCTCCCCGCCCGCGCCGGCGCGGCCGGGCCTAAATGCCTCGCGGATCGCCTCCTCCACGCGGGAGACGAGCGCCGGGAGGGAGAGTAGATTGAGCAGCCTCTCGCCGACCGGCAGGCACCCCAGGAGGAGCCCGCCGGACTCCGGCGGCTCCGGCTTCTCCTCGTCGCCGCCGCGGGCCACGTCCAGCTCGGAGCGCACCAGGATCCCCAGGTGATCCTGGGGCGGCGCCAGCACGACGCCGTATCCGGCCGCGGGGCCCTCCCCGGGGCCGGTCTCGAGCAGCCGGTCGAGATCGATGAGCGTCACCACGCGTCCGTGGATCTCCGCCAGGCCGGCCACGATCCTCGGGGCGTGCGGCACGGGGCGCACCCGCCCCAGGTGCGCCACCTCCAGGACCTCGGCGGCCCGCACCCCGTACCAGCCCGAGCGCGATTCGAACGTGATGATCGGTCCCTGCATCGCGATGTCCCTCATCCCACCTTGAAGATCGAAATCAGGTCCTTCAGCGTGTCGGAGGTCTTCGCCAGCTCCTGCGCGGAGGCCGACATCTCCTGCATCGAGGCGGTCTGCTCCTGGGTCGCCGCCGAGGCCTCCTCGGTGCCGGCGGCGTTGTCCTCGGCGATCTTCGAGATCTCCTCGATCGCGCGCACCAGCCCCTCCGCCCCCTTGGCCTGCGTCTCCGAGAGGGCGGAGATCTCCTCGACCCGCTCCATGCTCGCGAGAACGGACTGGGTCATGCTGTCGATCGACGCCTTGGCCTGGCGGATGACCGCTTCGCCCTCGCGCGCCGCGCTCGTGCTGTCGGTCATCGAGACGATGACGTCGCTCGACTCGGAATTGATCTCCTTCGCCAGGCGCGAGATCCGGTCGGCGAAGGTGCGGACCGCGTCGGCGAGCTTGCGGATCTCCTCCGCGACCACCGAGAAGCCGCGGCCGTGCTCGCCGGCCCGCGCCGCCTCGATCGTCGCGTTGAGCGCCAGGAGGTGCGTCTGCTGGGCGATGTGCGTGATGAAGTCGACCGATTCGTTGATGCGCAACGCCCGATCCTTGAACCCCTCGACGTTGGTCGTCGCCTTGTCGATGCGCGCGACGATCTCGGCCACCTTGCGCGACGCTCCCTCCATCTGCTCGCCCGCCTGGCGCGCCCGCTCGCCGGCGTCCTTCGAGGCCCGGGCGGCGAAGCGCGCCTTCTCGGAGATCCCCTCGATCGACGTCGCCAGGTCGCGCGTGATGGCGGAGGTCTTGTTCACCATATCGGCCGTTCCCTCGGCCCCCTTGGCGATGTTCTGGACCGTGGAGGAGATCTCCTCGGTGGTCGCGTTCATCTCCTCGGCCGTCGCCGAGAGCGACTGGGCCGACTCGAAGATCTGCCCGCTGACGCCGCGCACCTCGGTGACGATGTTGTAGAGGCTCTGCAGCATGGTGTTGAAGGAGCGCGCCAGGTCGCCCACCTCGTCGTCCCCCACGACCTCGACCTTCCGGGTCAGGTCGCCGCGGCTCATCACGGCGCTCGCGGCGGCCAGCTCGCGCAGGTTCTTGGTGAAGTAGCGCGACAGGACGATCGCCGCCGCCAGGCCGATCAGGACCTCGGTCGACACGCGGCCGACCAGCTCCCAGAAATCGGAGGCGCGGGGCGGGGAGAACGCGACGTGCGTCACGATGAACAGGAAGGTCACGATCAGGAAGGCCAGGGCGAGCTTCAGGCGCATGCGGCCTCCTCGGACCCCGCGGGGTCGCGGGGGGCGTCCGGAAGGCGGCGGTAGACGCGATCCCGGGCGCTCGCCACCTCGAACAGGGAGCGGGCCGGACCGAACAGGCGCTCCACGCGCCCCAGGACGAGGTAGCCGCCCGCCGCCAGGGCGGTGGCGAAGCGCCTGAGGATCGTCACCTGATGCTCCAGGGAGAAGTAGATCAGCACGTTACGGCAGGCGATCAGGTCGAGGTCCGCGCGATCGAACGGATCGAGCAGGCTCTCGCGCTCGAAGGTCACCATGCGCCGGAGGCGCGGGCCGGGGATCGCCGTGCCGTCCTCCAGGATCTCGAAGTGCCGGATCGCCTCCCTCGGGGCGCCGTCCAGGAGAGCGACGGCGGCGAAGAGCGCGCGGCGCGCCCTCTCCAGCGCCCCCTCGTCGACGTCGGTGCCGAGGATCTGCGCCCGGACCGCGGGGTGGTCGCCGGAGGCGCAGGCGAACAGGGCGGCGAGGGAATAGGCCTCCTCCCCGGTGGCGCAGCCGGCGCTCCAGATGGTCACGCGGCGGCGGCGCGCGGCCGAGCGTTTCACCAGGTCGGGCACGACACTCTCCCTCAGAAAGGCGAAGCAGGACCGGTTCCTGAAGAACCCGGTCACCTTGATCGACAGGGCGCGCTGCAGGAGTCCGGTCTCCTCGGGATGCCTCTTGAGGTATCGCGCATACTCCGCGACCCCCGCCAGCTTCAGCGCCCTCACGCGCACGAGCAGCCGCCGCCTGAGGTAGCTCTCCTTGTAGCGCGAGAGATCCAGGCCCCGACGCTCGATCAGGTGGCGGTAGATTGCCTGGAAGGGGGGGATCGGCTCGGTCGGCATGGCGCACCCGGGTGACGATCCGTGCGACCGATCCGGCATCTCCTTGCACTCCCGCACGATCGCGCGCACCGCGTTGAAGTATAGGTTCCGCGCCGGGGAGCGTCAACCGACGGGCGGGGCCAAATTGACTCCTCCCCGCGCGTGGTCTAAAATCAAGCGTTTCCTTCGGATCGACCTGCCCTCGGAGGCCATTCCCGGCATGGAACAGGACATCAAGCGAATCAACGATCTGGTTGCGAAGGAGTCGGTCTTCGTCGAGCAGGTCCTGGGGGAGGTGCGCAAGGTCATCGTGGGCCAGAAGGCCCTCCTCGACCGCCTGCTCATCGGGCTCCTCGGAGACGGGCACCTGCTGCTCGAGGGGGTGCCGGGGCTGGCGAAGACGCTTTCGGTCAAGACGCTCGCCGACGTCATCGACGCCCACTTCCAGCGCATCCAGTTCACCCCGGACCTGCTGCCGGCCGATCTGATCGGCACGATGATCTTCAATCAGAAGGACGGGCAGTTCGTGCCGCGCAAGGGGCCGCTCTTCGCCAACATCATCCTGGCGGACGAGATCAACCGCGCTCCGGCCAAGGTGCAGTCGGCTCTGCTGGAGGCGATGCAGGAGAAGCAGGTCACCCTCGGCGACACGTCCTACCCCCTGGCACCGCCCTTCCTCGTCCTGGCCACCCAGAACCCGATCGAGCAGGAAGGGACCTACCCTCTGCCCGAGGCGCAGGTCGACCGGTTCATGCTGAAGCTCAAGATCGACTACCCGAACCGGACGGAGGAGCGCGAGATCCTCGATCGCATGACCGGCGGGAACCACTTCGACGTGCGCAAGGTGATCGCCCCGCCGGACATCCTGCGCGCGCGCGCCGCCGTCGGCCAGGTGTACGTGGACACCCGCCTCAAGGACTACATCGTGGAGCTGGTCTTTGCGACCCGGCGGCCGGAGGAGTACAAGCTCGACATCAAGGGGCTGGTGCAGTTCGGAGGGTCGCCGCGCGCCACGGTCTTCCTCACGGTGGCGGCCAAGGCCCACGCCTTCATCCGCGGCCGGGGCTACGTCACGCCGGAGGACGTGAAGTCGATCGCCTACGACGTCCTGCGCCACCGGATCATCCTGACCTACGAGGCGGAGGCGGAGGACGTGACGACGGAGCAGATCATCCAGCGCGTGCTGGACACCGTCGAGGTCCCCTGAACACCGGAGTCCCCGCCCCCCGATGCTGCCCGCGGAGATTCTGAGGAAGGTCCGGCGGATCGAGATCCGCACCAACCGGCTGGTGAACGAGTCCCTGGCCGGCGAGTACCACTCCATCTTCAAGGGCCGGGGGATGGAGTTCTCGGAGGTGCGCGAGTACCAGTTCGGTGACGACGTCCGCACCATCGACTGGAACGTGACCTCCCGGATGGGCCATCCCTACGTCAAGAAGCACGTGGAGGAGCGCGAGCTGACCGTCATCCTCCTGGTCGATTTCTCGGCCTCGGGGGAGTTCGGCACGCGGCGCCAGTTCAAGCGGGAGATCGAGGCCGAGGTGTGCGCGCTCCTGGCCTTCTCCGCGATCAAGAACAACGACCGCGTCGGCCTCATCGCCTTCACCGACCGGGTCGAGACCTTCCTGCGGCCGCGCAAGGGGAAGGACCACGTGCTGCGCGTCATCCGCGAGGTCCTCTACTTCCGCCCGCAGGGACGCGCCACGGACATCGGGCAGGCGCTCCAGTTCATGTACCGCACGATCAGCAAGAGGAGCGTCGTGTTCCTGATCTCCGACTTCCTCGGAGACGGCTTCGCCCGGCCGCTGCGGGTCGCCGCGCGCAAGCACGACCTCATCGCGATCAGCGTGACCGATCCGCGCGAGGAGGAGCTGCCGCCGATCGGCCTGGTCGACCTGGAGGACGCCGAGACGGGCGAGCGGGTGGTCGTGGACGCCTCGGACCGGCGCACGCGGGCGAGCTTCCGCCGCTGGGCGGCGGAGAGACGCGGGACGCGCGAGGCGCTCTTCCGGTCGATCGGGGTCGACGCCCTGGAGCTGTTCACCGACCGGCCCTATGACGTCCCGCTGGTCCGCTTCTTCCACCGGCGCGCGAGGAGGATGAGCCGGTGAGGCGGACGGAACCGGGTCCGGTCCGCGCCCCTCGCGGGGGCGAGGGACGATCGGCCCGGATCGCGCTCCTCGGCCTCGCCCTCCTGGGCGCCGCCGCGACGCAGGCGGGCGACCTGAGGCTCCAGGTGACCGTCGACCGGACCGAGGTGACCGTCGGCGATCCGGTCACGCTGACGGTGCGGCTGAGCTATCCGAAGGGGACGACGCTCCGGTCGTTCGCCCCGGAGCGCTCTCTCGGGAGCCTCGCCCTGCTCGACAGGACGATCGCCCCACAGCGCCTCCTCGAGGACGGCCGGATGGAGGAGACCCGGGTCCTGAAAGTCGCCGCCTACCAGGTCGGCGCGGTCGAGATTCCCGCGCTTCAGGTCCAGGCGGTCGATGCCTCCGGCCAGGAGGTGAAGGCGTCCAGCGAGGCGATCGCTCTGCACGTGGCCTCGGTCCTCAAGCCGGGAGAGACGGCGCCGGCCGACATCAAGCCGCAGGCCCGGATGCCGGAGCGGCCTCTCTGGCCGCTCGTCCTCCTGGGGCTGGCCGCCGTGGCGGCGGCGGGCTGGCTCGTCTGGCGGCGCCGTCGCCCCCGGCCGCCGGAGGCCACGGCCGCGCCCGCCGCGCCGCCGCGGCCGGCGCACGAGATCGCCTATGCGGAGCTCGAGCGGCTCCTCTCGTCCGGCCTCCTCGAGGCCGGACGGATCAAGGAGCTCTACATCGAGATGGCCGAGATCCTCCGGCGCTACGTGGCGGCGCGCTTCGGCGTCGAGACGTTCGAGCGGACCAGCACCGAGATCCTGGAGGCGCTCCGCGCCGCGCGCACGCCGGTGAAGGTGACCGCGATGACGGCCGAGTTCTTCGCCGCCTGCGACCTGGTGAAGTTCGCCAAGCACCGCCCCGGGATCGAGGAGACGCGGGGCGCCTTCGAGATGGCCTACAGGCTCGTGGACGAGACGCGGCCCGCGGCGCCCGCGGCCGAGATGGTCCCGGAGGCACCGGCGGCCGCCAGCGGAGCGGCGCGATGACCTTCCGCTTCGCGAGCCCGTGGGCCGGCCTGGCTCTTCTCCTCCTGATCTTCGCGGTCGGCTGGCGGATCCTGCGCGGGCGCCGCTGGGCGAGCCTGGTCTTCTCCCGGACCCAGCCGCTGCGCGCCCTCTCGCCCGCCCTGGCGGTCCGCCTGCGCCACCTCCCGCCGGCGCTGCGCCTGGCCGGCCTGGTGCTCCTCGTCGTGGCCTTCGCGCGGCCGCAGACCGGCCGCCACGAGGAGGAGGTCCTGACCGAGGGGATCGACATCGTCCTGGCCCTGGACGACTCGGGGAGCATGCGCACCGAGGACCTCAAGCCGAAGAACCGCCTCGAGGTGGCCAAGGACGTCGTGGGCCAGTTCGTGCGCGGCCGCCGGAATGATCTCCTCGGCCTCGTCGTCTTCGCCGCCAACGCCTATACCCGCTGCCCCCTCACCCTGGACTACGGCGTCCTGCTCGACCTCCTGCGGCAGGTCGACATCGCGCCGCGCGAGGAGGACGGCACGGCGATCGGCATGGGGCTGGCGACGGCCGCGGCGCGGCTCAAGGACGCGAAGGGGAAGAGCAAGGTGATCATCCTGGTCACCGACGGTCGGAACAACCGCGGGCAGATCGATCCGCTGAGCGGGGCGCGCCTGGCGCAGGCGCTCGGCATCAAGGTCTACACGATCGGCGTCGGCACGGAAGGGGAGGCGCCCTATCCGATCGACGATCCGATCCTCGGCCGGCGCTACATCACCGTGCAGGCCGACATCGACGAGAAGTCGCTGCAGGACATTGCCGCCGCCACCGGCGGGCAGTACTTCCGGGCCACCGACTCCCGCTCGCTGCGCATGATCTTCGCGAAGATCGACCGGATGGAGCGCACCGAGATCAAGGTGCGGGGGTACACGCGCCGCACGGAGCAGTTCGCCGCCTTCCTGTACCCCGGGGCGCTCCTGATCCTGATCGAGCTCCTCCTGTCCGGGACCTGGCTGCGGAGGATCCCCTGATGCGGTTCGCCGCCCCCGGGTACCTCTGGCTGCTGCTCGCCCTGCCGGTCCTCGCGGCGCTGTTCGGCCTGGAGCTGCGCCGGCGGCAGCGGGCGCTCGCCGTCTTCGGCGACCTGCGCCTGGTGCGCCGCCTGGCCGCCAGCGCCAGCCTGGAGCGCCGCGTGATCAAGGCCGCCCTGGTGATCGGCGCCGCCCTGTTCCTGGTCCTGGCCCTGGCGCGGCCGCAGTGGGGGGCGAAGCTCGAGAAGGTCAGCCGCCGGGGGATCGACGTGGTCGTCGCGGTCGACACGTCGCTCAGCATGCTGGCCGAGGACGCCAAGCCGAACCGCCTGGCGCAGGCGCGGGCCGCCGTGGCCTCGCTCATCGACCTGCTCCAGGGAGACCGCATCGGCCTGGTGGCCTTCGCCGGCACCGCCTACGTCGCCTGCCCCCTCACCCTCGACTACACGGCGGCGAGCCTGTTCGTCGACGTCCTCGATCCCGATCTCCTGCCGGTCCCGGGCACGGCGATCGCCGAGGCGATCCGCGCGTCGATCCGGGCCTTCCAGACGAACGAGCGGCGCAACAAGGTGCTGATCCTGATCACCGACGGCGAGGATCACGAAGGGGACGTCGAGGGGGCGGCGCGGGCCGCCGCGGACGAGGGGGTCACCATCTACACGGTCGGGATCGGCAGCCCCAACGGCGAGCCAATCCCCCTGCGCAACACGCGGGGGGAGATCGTGGGGTATAAAGAGGACAGGAGCAAGCGCAAGGTCACCAGCCGTCTGGGGGAGAGCGCCCTGGAGGCGATCGCCGTGGCCACCGGCGGCAAGTATTTCCGTTCGACGCCCGAGGGGATCGAGCTGAGGCGAATCTACGAGGAGATCAGCGGCATGGATCAGAAGGCGCTGTCGTCGCGCCTGCACACCGCCTACGAGGAGCGCTACCAGATGCCGCTGGCGGCGGCGATCCTCCTCCTGGCGGTCGAGGCCGCGCTGTCGGACCGGAAGCGCGCCGCGGAGACCGGGGCTCTCGCCCTGCGCGAGGAGCCGGCGGCATGAGCCGCTCGCGGAAAGCGGTCCTGGTCCTGGCGATCCTGGCCGCGACCGGCGGTGCCGCGCGCGCCGACTCGGCCGCCTCGAGGAACAACGAGGGGAACCGCCTCTACGACCAGAAGCGGCTCGACGACGCCCTCAAGATGTACACCGACGCGCAGGTGTCCCGCCCCGACGCCTCCGAGCTGCACTACAACATAGGCAACGTGCTGTATCGCAAGGGTGCGTTCGACAAGGCCCTCGAGGAATACCTGCGGGCCCAGGCGGCGAAGGATCCCCACCTGGCGCAGGCGGCCACCTACAACCGCGGGAACGCCCTGCTGCGGATGGGAAAGCTGCAGGACGCGGTCAACGCCTACGTGCAGGCGCTGCGCGCCCGGCCGGACGACCAGGAGGCCAAGCGCAACCTGGAGCTGGCCCTCCGTCTCATGAAGGAGCAGGAGAAGAAGCAGGAACAGCAGAGCTCCTCGTCACAGTCCAAGGAGGAGCCGTCGAAGAGCGGAGAGCAGCCGCCGCACCCGCAGGGCCAGGGCGATCAGAAGCAGCCGCCCCCCCAGCGGTCGCAGGGGCAGATGAGCGAGGAGGAGGCGAAGCAGATCCTCGAGTCGCTGCGCGACGAGGAGAAGGAGGGGATCAAGAAGCACGCGCAGGCGATGGCGGGCGACCGCCGACCGCCGGAGGAGGACTGGTGAGGCCGCGGGCGGCCGGGATCCGAACGCTCCTGCTGCTCCTGGGGAGCCTGGCCGTGCCGGTGGGTCCGCTGCGGGCGCAGGACGTGAGTGTGCGCGCCCAGGTCGCGCCGACGCGGGTCGGCGAGGGGGACGAGGTGACGCTCTCCGTGGAGGTCGCCGCCCCCTCCTTCGACCAGGTCTCCCCGCCGGACATCTCGCGCCTGGAGGACTTTGACGTCGTCGGCGGCCCCTCGGTCGCCTCCCGCTTCCAGTGGGTCAACGGCCAGACCTCCTCCTCGCGCACCTACAGCTACGTGCTGCGCCCCAAGCGGAGCGGGGTCCTGAACGTCCCCTCCCTCGGGCTGCTGATCCGGGGCCGGACGTACCGCACGAGGCCCCTCCAGGTCGAGGTCGTGCCCGGGGGCGGGGCCCGCCCGCCGGCCGCGCAGCCGCCCCCGGCCGGCCCGTCGTACGGCGGCCGGCCTCCGTCCGCGGTCCCCGGCGGCCGGTCGCCGCAGGGGAACCCGGGGGCCGACGTCCGCGTCCGGGCCGAGGTCGACGCGCCCACCGCCTACCTGGGGCAGCAGGTGACCGTCCGCTTCCTGCTCGACACGCAGACCGAGGTGTTGAACCTCGGCATGAAAGACACCCCGACCTTCCCCGGGTTCTGGGCGGAGGAGCTGAAGGTGCCCGAGAACCTCGACATGAAGCGGGTCCAGATCGGCACCGAGCTGTACAACGAGTACACTCTCATGAAGCGGGCCCTCTTCCCGACCTCCAGCGGGACGCTCACCGTCCCTCCCGTCGCGTACCAGATCCAGGTGCGCCGCCGGAGCCAGGACCCGATCGAGTCGTTCTTCTTCACTCCGACCGAGACGGTCATCCGCCGCACGGAGCCGATCGCCATCACCGTCCTGCCGCTGCCCGCCGCGTCGAAGCCCGCGGGGTTCTCCGGGGCGGTGGGCAGCTTCACCCTGTCGGTGAGCGCCGATCGCAAGGAGGCGCGGGTGAACGACGCGATCGGCGTCAAGGTGCGGATCGCGGGGGAGGGGAACCTGAACGCGGTGAGCGCGTCGCCCCTGCCGGAGCTGAGCGACTTCAAGCAGTACGCCCCGAAGGTCAGCGCCTCGACCTCCTTCCAGGGCGAGCGCATGCGATTCGAGAAGGTGTGGGACTACGTCCTGATCCCTCTGGCCCCCGGCGCCCAGAGGGTGCCGCCGGTCACCTTCTCGTTCTTCGATCCCGGAGCACGGGAGTACCGCGCCGTGTCGAGCCCGCCGCTGGGCATCCAGGTGGCGCGCGGAGACGAGCGACCAGGCCTGTCCTCCCCGGCGATGGCCCAGAGCGATGTCCGGCTCCTGCGGCGGGACATCCACTACATCAAGACCGCGCCGGGCGGCCTGGTCGACAGGTCGCGGCGTCTCTATCGCTCGCCCCTTTTCCTCGTCCTCGTCCTGCTCCCGGCGGTAGCCGACATGGGGCTGTTCGTCTACGCCCGAAGGCGCGACCTCTCGGCGTCGAGCCGCAGGGCGCGGCGCGAGCGGCGGGCACGCTCCCGGGCGCGCCGCAGGCTGAAGGAGGCGCGGCGGCGCATGACGCCGTCGACGTCGCGCGCCTTCTACGCGGCGGTTGCGCAGGCCCTGACGGAATACGTCGCCGACAAGTTCGACACCCTCCCCGGCGGGCTCACCCAGCATCGGATCGAAGAGCTGCTGTCGTCGCGCGGCGCTCCGGACTCCCTGCGGACCGAGTTCCACCGCTGCCTGGAGGCGTGCGACTTCGCCCGATTCGCCCCGACCTCCTCCGGCGCCGACGAGATGCGCCGGACGCTCGAGTCGGCCGAGGAGACCCTCGTCGCCCTCGAGCGGTCCCTCGCCGCATGAGACCACGCCCGCGCCTCGCTCTGATCCTCCTGGTGCTGGCGGCGGCCGGCGGCTCGGCCGCCCGGGCCTCGACGCCGGCCGAGCTCTTCGCCCGCGCCAACGGCGCCTACGAGGAGGGGAAGTACGAAGAGGCCGCCACCGCGTACGCGACGATCCTGGACTACGGGGTCATCGATCCGCGGGTGCTGTACAACCTGGGCAACGCCTACTTCAAGATGGCCCGGCTGGGCCCTGCGATCCTGAACTACGAGAGGGCGCTGCGGATCGATCCGGCCGATCAGGACGCCCGCGACAACCTCGAGTTCGCCCGCGGGCGGATTCGCGACCGGGTGCCGGAGCCGGAGGTTCCGTACCCGGTCCAGGTCCTGCAGGACGCCTTGGACGCGCTCTCGAGCAACCTGGTCTCGGTCATCTTCCTGGCGGCCTATCTCGTCGCCTCCGGCCTGGCCGGTGCGCTGCCTCTCGTGCGCAGCGATCTTCGCCGGCGCGTCATCGCCTACACCCTGGCGGCGGCGGGGATGGCGCTTGCGCTGGCCGGAGGGGCCCTGGCCTACAAGGTCCGGGACGACGCGTCCGGCCGCGCCATCGTCATGCAAGATCGGGTCGATGTCCTGAGCGGTCCGGCGGCCGACAACACGGTGCTCTTCACGGTGCACGAGGGGACCCGTCTCCAGATCCGAAACCGCCTCGACGGCTGGTGCCAGGTGAGCCTGCCGAACGCCCTGAGCGGCTGGGTCCAGGCCACGAGCGTCGAGCAGGTGTGACGGGTCGTCCGAGGGGGCCGGCATGATCGGGATCTACGCGCACGTCCCCTACTGCGCGGTCCGCTGCTCCTATTGCGACTTCTACCTGGTGCCGGCGCGGGGACGGCGGCTGGAGGAATACGCCGATGCGCTGTGCGCCGAGATCGATGCGGTGGCGGCGCCTCTGAGGGGCCGACCGGCCGATACGATCCACTTCGGCGGTGGCACGCCCTCCCTCCTGTCGGCCCCGCTCCTGGGGCGGGTGCTCGCGGCCCTGGGGCGCTCGTTCAGCGTCGCGGCCGGGGCCGAGGTCGCCCTCGAGATGAACCCGGAGGACGTCGATCCGGGGCGTCTCGAGGCTCTGGCCGCGCTCGGCGTGAGCCGGCTGTCCCTCGGCGTCCAGTCGCTCGACGATCGTCTGCTGGTCGCGCTGCGGCGTCCGCACGACTCGAGACGCGCCCTCGAGGCGATCGACCAGGCGCGGTGCTCCCGGGTGCGGAGCGTCGGGGTCGACATGATCCTGGGGCTCCCCGAGCAGGATCGCGGCGCGGCGCTCCGGGGGATCGAACGCGTCCTGGAGCGCGGCGCCGATCACCTGTCGCTCTACCTGCTCGAGGTCCACGACCGGACGCTTCTGGGACGGCGGGTGGCGCTCGGTCGGACGGTTCCGATGGAGGCGGACGCGGCGGCGGCGCTCTACGACGCGGCGGCCGATCGGCTCGCGGCAGGGGGGTTCGAGCAGTATGAGATCTCGAACTTCGCGCGGCCGGGCCACCGCAGCCGCCACAACCTCAAGTACTGGACCGACCAGGAGTACGTCGGCTTCGGGCCGTCCGCCCACTCGTACGTCGGTGGGAAGCGCTGGTCGAACCGGCCCGACCTCGCGGGATACCTGGCCCGCGGCGGCGTCGGGCTGCCGAGGGTCGAGGACCCGCAGCCTGCCGCCGCCCGAGGCTTCGAGGCTATGATCGCCGGGCTCCGGCTGGCGGAAGGGGTCGACCTCGCGGCGATCCGGGAGCGCTACGGGCCCTCCCTCCCGTCTCCGGACGACCCGGGGCTGGAGCCCCTCCTCCGGGCCGGGCTCGTGGACCTCTCGGGCAGCCGCCTGCGCCTGACGCGCCGCGGCCGCCTCGTATCGAATGAGGTCCTCGAGCGCCTCCTGCCGACGACGATCAGTTGACGTAACCGAGCGACCGCAGCCGCTCGCGCTGGTCGGGATCGAGCTCCCCCGGAGCGGCCGAGGGCGGGCCGGATCCGTAGTCGACGTACCTGGTCAGCGCGCGCAGGAGGCGGTCCCGGACCTCGCGGTCGGCGCCTGTTCCCTCCAGGTTGCGCGTCTCGCCCGGGTCGTGGAGGAGATCGTAGTACTCGACGATCTCCCCTCCGGGGCGGGGGATCACGATCAGCTTGTGACGGCCGTCGGAGGCGGACGACCACTTTCCTGCCGGCCCGCGGATATAGAAGCGCGGGTTCTCGGGGTGGATCAGCTGATAGTCGCTCTCCGCGAAGGCGACGTCGCGCCCGGGCGCCGGCCGATAGATCGACAGCCCCTCGTTTCCGCGCGGCCCGCCAGGGAGGAGGAGGGGCCGTCCGTCGACCGTCTGCATCCGCCCGATCCCGAGGAGCGCGAGGATCGTCGGCGCCACGTCGACGTTCTGGGCCAGGGCGTCGCTCTTCAGTCCCGCCGGGACCCGCCCGGGCAGCTTGAGCAGGAGCGGCACGCGCAGCCCTTCCTCGTAGAGGTACTCGCCGTGCGCGAAGTGGCAGCCGTGTTCCCCCAGGCTCTCCCCGTGATCCGAGGTGAGGACCACCAGGAGCGGCCGCGGGGTCGACCTCTCGGCCTCGTCGAGGAGCGTGCCGACCGCCGCGTCCACCTGGGCGATCTCGCCGTCATAGAGGGCGACGACGTGCTCGGACTGGCGGGCGTCGAGAGGGTTGTGGAAGATCAGCTGCCCCTTCGTGAGACGTCCGGCTGCGAGATCCTCGTAGAGCGTGAAACGCCCGTGGAACCCCGGATCGAACGCTCCGTCGAACGGCCGCGACGGCTCGTAGGTCCAGTGGGGATCGAGGTAGTGCACCCAGAGGAAGTAGGGCGCCCCGGGAGACCGGCTCCGGAGCCAGCGGACCGCGGCCCCGGTCACCTCGGCCGCGGAATCGCCGTCGAAGCGCCTGGGCGGGTTGTCGTAGGTCTCGAACCCCTGCTCGAATCCCTGCCCCGGGCGGAGAAACATGTTGGAGACGATGGCGCCGGTGCCGTAGCCCTCCTGCTTCAGCACCTCCGCGAGCGTCAGGTTGGCCGCCGACAGCGACGAGAATAGGCCGCGGGCACCATGCTCCTTGGGATAGCGTCCGGTCAGGATCGAGGCGATCGACTGCGTCGTCCGCGGCAGGGAGGTGATCACGCGCGAGAAGAGCGCGCCCTCGGACGCCAGCCGATCGATGCGCGGCGAGGTGGGGCGGGGATAGCCATAGCATCCGAGATGATCGGCGCGCAGCGTGTCAATGGTGATGAGGAGGACGCTCGGCCGGCCCGCGGAGCCCGGGGTGCCGCCGCAGGCGAGAAGAACGGCCGCCGAGAGGCCGGCCAGCGCCCTGGTCGCCGGCATCGGCGGCGTCCGCCGCGGCAGATTGGTCATGGCGGCGCATTATAGCGCGCGTCCCCCGGCGCCTCGTGTAAGATCCTCGGGCATGAGCCGCCCGCGACCGCCGCATCCCTCGGCCGCTCCGATCGATCTCCGCTCCGACACCGTCACGCGGCCCACCTCGGCGATGCGCCGGGCGATGGCCGAGGCCGAGGTCGGGGACGACGTCTTCCGCGAGGATCCGACGGTCCGTCGCCTGGAGGAGATGGCCGCCTCCGTTCTCGCCAAGGAGGCCGCCCTCTTCGTCCCGAGCGGGACGATGGGGAACCAGATCGCGGTGAACGTGTGGACCCGGCCTGGCCAGGAGGTGATCCTCGAGGAGCGGAGCCACATCTTCAACTACGAGATGGGGACGATGGCCGCGTTCTCGGGCGTGCTGCCACGGCCGCTGCGCGGTCAGGACGGGATCCTGGAGGCGCCCGAGGTCCGGCAGGCGATCCGGCCCCCGGTCTATTACCTGACGCAGACCGGCCTGGTGACGCTGGAGAACACCCACAACATGGCGGGCGGGACGATTTACCCGCCGTCAAAAGCGGAGGCGATCTGCGGGCTGGCGCGCGAACGCCGGCTCCCGGTCCACCTCGACGGAGCACGGATCTTCAACGCCGCGGCGGCGCTCGGTCGCCCGGCGGCGGAGATCGCGCGTCCGTTCGACTCCGTGATGTTCTGTCTCTCGAAGGGGCTCGGCGCTCCCGTCGGATCGATGTTGGCCGGGCCCCGGGGCTTCATCGAGGAGGCGCTGCGGGTCAGGAAGCGGCTCGGGGGCGGGATGAGGCAGGCCGGGGTGCTGGCGGCTGCGGGCATCGTCGCCCTCGAACAGGGGATCGCGAGGCTCGACGAGGATCACGAGAACGCCCGGCTGCTGGCGCGGAGGGCGGCGCGCATCGAGGGGCTGACGATCGATCCCGCGCGGGTCCAGACCAACATCGTGATCTTCGAAGTGCGCGTTTCGGGAATGACGGCGCCGCAGCTGGTCCAGCGCTGGAAAGAGGAGGGTGTCCTGGCGCTGGCGATCGACGATCGCCAGGTGCGCGCGGTCACGCACTACGATGTCGCTCGCGCCGGGATCGAGAGGGCCTGCGACGTTCTCGATTCGATCATGGGACGCCGCACGAGCGGAGGGGGCGAGGCCGTGTAGAAGACAAGGAGGGCACCGGCCCTCCGCGGACTGGTGCCCTCCGGGCCAGCACGCTCAGCTCGCCAGAACCTTGACCTTCCGCGGCCGCGCCTCCTCGGCCTTCGGAAGAACGACCTCGAGAACCCCGTCCTTGTAAGTGGCCTTGATCTTGTCCGCGTCGATGCTGGTGGGGAGCACGAAGCTGCGGGCGAAGCTCCCGTAGAAGCGCTCGAGCCTGTAGGCGCTCTCGGAGTCGACCTCCTTCTCCAGCTTCTTCTCTCCACGGAGCGTGACGGTGCCGTTCTCGACGCGGATGTCGATGTCGTCCTTGTTCACGCCGGGAAGCTCGGCGCGCAGGACGAGCTGATCACCCTCCTCGAGGATGTCGACGGGCGGAAACCAGGCTCCGGCTGCCTCGGCGGCCGGGAGACGCGTGAACGAGTCTCCGAAGAATCGGTTCACCCGATCCTGCAGGGTCAGGATGTCGCGGAACGGATCCCACCGGGTAAGAGTTGTAGCGGTCATGTCCTCGTCCTCCTCTCAGACTGTTTCCCACAACGGCCGCCGGAGCGCTTCGTGCGATCCGCCGACCGATTCGCCGCTAATATAAACATTTAGTGCATTATTGTCAAGTTATCTTCGTTATATCATTCATAATTATGTAAGTGATTATCATAAAACTTGTTATGCTGTTGAAATAATTCATGTGCATGTCATTATGCAGGCCGAGATTACCTATCGGCTGTCGGGAGACAGGCCCTCGACCCCCCGTCGTGCCCTGATGCATTCCGGAGTCCACAGACCGGCTACCGCCCGGCCCTCGAGCCGGTCTATCTGCTTGATTCCGCGTCAGCTTGATCCGCTTCGGGGCGTGCACTAGAATCACGAGGAGCCGCAGGCTATGGGTCGCTCCGAAGCGGGGGAGTCTTTGGATTTCGATCTCACGGAAGAGCAGGAGCTGACCCGCCGCACGGTCCGAGAGTTCGCCGACAAGGAGATCGCCCCGCGCTCCTTCGAGCTCGACGAGACCCAGACCTTCCCGCGTGACATCATGGAAAGGCTGGGGGCGATGGGGATGCTCGGCATCCTCTTCCCGCCGGAGTATGGCGGGGCGGGCCTGGGGTACCGCGATTACGTCCTGATCATCGAGGAGCTGTCGCGGGTGGACGGCTCGATCGGCCTCTCCGTCGCGGCCCATAACTCCCTCTGCTCGAACCATATCTACCTCGCCGGAACGGATGAGCAGAAGACGCGCTTCCTCGTCCCCCTGGCGCAGGGGAAGAAGATCGGCGCCTGGAGCCTGACCGAGCCGACGGCCGGCAGCGATGCCGCGGGCACGAAGTCGACGGCGGTCCGGGACGGCGCCGGCTGGGTCCTGAACGGGAGCAAGACCTTCGCGACGCATGGCTCCGTATGCGACGTCGCGGTGGTGTTCTGCGTGACGGACAGGACCAAGGGGAAGCACGGGATCTCCGCCTTCATCCTCGAGCGGGGGATGCAGGGGTTCCGGGCCGGGAAGAAGGAGAACAAGATGGGGTGCCGCGCCTCCGACACCGCCGAGCTGGTGATGGAGGATTGCCGCGTCCCCGACAATCTGCGGCTGGGCGGAGCGGGGGAGGGGTTCATCGACGCCCTCCGCGTGCTCGACGGCGGCCGGATCGGGATTGGGGCGCTGGCGGTCGGGATCGCGCGCGGCGCCCTCGAGCAGGCGTTGGCCTACGCGCGCACGCGGCAGCAGTTCGGCCAGCCGATCGCCAGCTTCCAGGCGGTGCAGTGGATGCTCGCCGACTCGGCGGCCGAGATCGACGCGGCGCGCCTTCTCGTGCAGCGGGCGGCGTTCCTCAAGGACAGCGGCCAGGACGTGACGATGGCCTCCTCCATGGCGAAGCTCTTCGCCTCCGAGACGGCGGTGCGCGTGACCAACCGCGCCGTCCAGATCCATGGCGGGTACGGATACATCAAGGACTTCCCCGTCGAGCGGTTCTACCGCGATGCGAAGATCACGACGATCGGCGAGGGAACCTCGGAGATTCAGAGGCTGGTGATCGCCCGCCGCCTCCTCGATCTCGCGCCGGAGCTCCCCGGGTGAGCGCCGGGCTGGCGCGCTCGGTCGCCTCAGGCGACCCGGCCGCCCTGGCCCGGGCGATCTCCCTTGTGGAGGAGGGCTCGCCGCAGGGCGAGGCGGTGGTGGCGGCCCTCTTCCCGCGCACCGGACGGGCCTCCGTCATCGGCGTCACCGGTCCTCCCGGCGTCGGCAAGAGCAGCCTCGTCAATCGCCTGGTGACCCTCTACCGGGCACGTGGGAGGAGCCTTGGCGTGGTCGCCGTCGATCCCAGCAGCAGCTTCAGCGGCGGCGCGATCCTCGGCGACCGGATCCGCATGCAGGAGCACACGCTCGACCCGTCGGTCTTCATACGTTCGATGGCCAGCCGGGGCCGGTTCGGAGGGCTCAGCCGCGCAACGCGCGACGCCGTCGACCTGATGGACGCCTCCGGGCGCGATCCGCTCCTGATCGAGACCGTGGGTGTCGGGCAGGACGAGATCGACGTGGTGCGGGTGGCCGACACGGTCCTGGTCGTACTGACGCCGGGACAGGGGGATGACATCCAGGCCATCAAGGCCGGCCTCCTGGAGATCGCGGACCTCTTCGTGATCAACAAGGCCGATCATCCCGGCGCGGATCGGCTCGCCTCGGACCTCGAGGCGATGCTGTCGCTCGGAGGCGAGCGTCCCTGGACGCCGCCGATCCTCCAGACGGTGGCCACCGAGGGGACCGGTGTCCCCGAGGTGGCCGAGGAGATTGAGGGCCACGCGCGCTTCCTGCGCGCCGGAGGCGACCTCGCGGCGCGCCGCCGCAGCGGCCTGGCGGCCCGCTTTCTCGAGATCCTCCGCGAGCGGGTGATGTCGCGGCTGACGTCGGAGGACCTGGGCCGGGAGGAGCTGGCGGCTTATCAGGCACGTCTCGAGGCGCGTGCGATCGATCCGTACACCGCCGCGCGCGAGGTCCTGGCGGGGATGGACTCGCGGAAGGGGGCCCCGGCGGCGCTTCTGGATCATCTCGGGGTGGCGGTGCGGAGCCTGGACGAGCGGCTGGCGCTCTACCGCGACCTCCTGGGTCTCGACCTGGAGACGGTCGAGGAGGTGCCGGGGGAGGGCGTCAAGGTCGCGATGCTCCCCGCCGGCCGGACGCGCATCGAGCTGCTGGAGCCGACGTCGGGCGACTCGCCGGTCGCCCGCTTCCTCGAGAAGCGAGGGGAGGGGATCCATCACGTCTGCTTCGAGGTCGACGATCTGGACGGCGTGCTGGGGCGGCTCAAGGAGGCCGGGCTGTCGCCGGCGGGCCGGGAGGGGCGGCCGGGCGCCGAGGGATCGCGGGTCGCCTTCATTCATCCGCGCGGCACCGGAGGCGTCCTCCTGGAGCTGCGGCAGTCCCGGCCTCGCAGGGAGGAGAGGTAGCGGATGGACAAGGTCGCCAGGGACGCCGAAGAGGCGATCCGGGACGTCCGGGACGGTGCCACGATCATGATGGGCGGTTTCGGTCTGTGCGGCATCCCGGAAAACCTGATCAAGGCCCTGCTCAGGAAAGGGACGAAGGACCTGACGGTGATCAGCAACAACGCGGGGACCACCGAGTACGGCATCGGCCTTCTCCTGAAAACCCGGCAGGTCCGGAAGATGATCGCCACCTACGTCGGCGAAAACGACCTCTTCGAGCAGCAGTTCCTGTCGGGGGAGCTGGAGGTGGAGCTGAACCCGCAGGGAACCTTCGCCGAGCGGATCCGTGCCGGCGGAGCCGGCATCGCCGCGTTCTACACGCCGACCGCCTACGGCACGATCGCCGCGCAGGGGAAGGAGACCCGCGAGTTCGGCCCCCGGCACTACGTCCTGGAAACGGCGCTCGTGGCCGACTTCGCCTTCGTGAAGGCGTTCCGGGGTGATCGGCTGGGGAACCTCGTCTACCGCAAGACGGCGCGTAACTTCAATCCGATCATGGCGACCGCGGGACGCGTCACCATCGCCGAGGTGGAGGATCTGGTCGATCCGGGGGCCCTCGACCCCGACGGGGTGCACACGCCCGGGATCTTCGTCACGCGGATCTTCCGGGGGACCGAATATGAAAAGCGAATCGAGCAGAGAACTCATCGTCCTGCGGACCGCCGCTGAGCTGAGGGACGGGTTCTACGTGAACCTCGGCATCGGCATGCCGACCCAGGTTGCCAACCACGTCCCCCCGGGGATCCACGTGATCTTCCAGAGCGAGAACGGCATGCTCGGCATCGGACCGTTCCCTCTCCCTGGCGAGGAGGACCCCGACCTGATCAACGCGGGTAAGCAGACCATCACGGAGACACCCGGCTGCTCCTATTTCAGCAGCGCCGACTCCTTCGCGATGATCCGCGGCGGTCACATCGATCTCTCGGTCCTGGGAGGGATGGAGGTCGATCAGGAGGGGAACCTGGCCAACTGGATGGTGCCGGGGAAGATGGTGAAGGGGATGGGCGGCGCCATGGACCTGGTGGCGGGAGCCAGGCGCGTGATCGTCATGATGACGCACACCACGAAGGAGGGAGAGCCGAAGATCCTGAGGCGCTGCCGGCTCCCGCTGACCGGGCAGGGCGTGGTCGATCGCATCATCACCGACCTGGCGGTGGTCGACGTCACGAACCGGGGGCTGGTCCTGTGCGAGATCGCCCCCGGCGTCGGCGTGGAGCAGGTGATCGCCGCCACCGAGGCGAGCCTCACGCCCGACCCGCTGGGCGTCGGCGTCATGCTCATCCCCTGACGGCCGGCCCGGGAGGTCGTTCTCCGATGGTCATCCCTTTCCTGAAGGTCCCGAGCATCGTCATCGCCTATCTCAAGGAGCCCCGTGCGCGCTACTGGGGGATGCTGCGCTCCCTCGACGCCACCGGCATCGTGATGCAGGGGATCGACCTCGACTCGTTCGACGAGTGGGTGCGGCAGGTCGCCGACGGGCAGGACGCGCCGCAGCTCTCGACCGCCTTCTTCCCGCTCCTGAGGGTCGAGAAGGTGCTCCTCGACGCCCCGAGCGGCCCGATCCCTGCGTTGCACGAGCACTTTCGCAGGCGCGTCGGTCGATCCCTGGAGGAGTTCCTGGGCGTCGGTTCCTGAGAGGCGGCGCGCCCGTCGGCGGGACCGCGCGTTCAGCGTGCGCGGGGGGCCGGCGCGGCGTTCGACGCGGCGGTGACGACGCGATCCCGGCCCGCCTGCTTCGCGGCGTAGAGCGCCTGGTCGGCCTTCTCCAGGAGCCCTTGGTTCGTCCCGGGGTAGTCGGCCGGATAGCACGCGATCCCGACGCTGATCGTCGTCCGGATCACGCCGTCGCCGACGCGCACCTCGAGGTTGGCGACCCGCTTCCGGATGCGCTCGGCGATCGTGCGCGCCCCCTCGAGATCGGTTTCCGGCAGCAGGATGCAGAACTCCTCGCCCCCGTAGCGGCAGGGGACGTCCGGGGCCCGCATCGTCTCGCGGATGACCTCCCCGACGCGCTGCAGGAAGCGATCGCCGGCCAGATGCCCCATCTTGTCGTTGATCTCCTTGAAGGCGTCGAGATCGAGCATCAGCACCGCGAAGATGCTGCCATAGCGGCGCGATCGGACCTGCTCCTCGGAGAGCTTGCGGAAGAAATAGTCGCGCAGGAAGAGGCGGGTGAGCTGGTCGACGGTCGCCAGCTCGAAGTTGCGCGCGTTCTCGATTGCGATGGCGGCCTGCTGCGTGATCGTCGTGAACACCGACGCCTGGTCGACGCTGTAGGCGCCGGCGCGTGGACTCTGCACGCAGAGCACGCCGATCGCGACCGAATTGACAATGAGCGGCGCCGCCAGGATCGAACGGATCGACGGATCGAGGAGGACGGGGGCGCAGGGCAGGGAGTCACGGTCGACGTTCATGTCGGCGACCAGGAGCGGACGACGCGCCTCCACGATCCAGGTCGTGAAGCCGTGCCCGAGGGTGCGCTCCGGCCGCGGCTGCACCTGGCCGTCGCGCGCCACGTACTCGATGTACGTCTCGTGCGGCCCCCGTGTGTAGAGCGACAGGAACAGGTACGGCGCGTCCAGGATCCGCTGCAGGTTGGCGCTCACCTTCGCGAAGACCACCTCGGGATCCAGGGAGCTCGTGATCTCGCGCCCGATCGTGTTCAGGATCCTGAGCTCGCGCGAGCGGTTCTGGAGCTGCTCGTTGGCGTCGCCCAGATCGGTGCGCGCGCGGTTCAGCTTCTTCAGGAGGCCGCTGGCCAGGAGGATCGTCGTGGCCATCGGCACGAAGCCGCCGATTCCGGCCCCGGTATACAGGAGCGCCAGACCGAGGCTCAGGGGCATCGTGAAGATCTCGAGCGACGGGATGTACCTCAGGTAGTGGGCCAGGTAGGGGAGCACCGGCTCCCCTCGGAGCAGGACCGCCACGCTCATCACCGCCAGGTTGGTGAGGTTGTAGACGAGGAAGAGCGCGACGATCGACTGCACCGTCTCCCAGGTCAACGCGCGGAACTGCCAGCGCCAGGCCATGAGGGTCGAGAGCCCCTGGCCCGACAGCGCGGTCAGGACCAGGCCGCCAACGTTGAGCCCCAGGACGACCGGGAGCGGGTTCCCGCGTGTCCGCGTGTCGCGCAGGCGCAGGTGGCACCCGAGCGCGGCGCCGCCGAAGGCGACCGCCACGGGCAGCGGCTGGGGCAGAACGCACAGGGCGGTCATGAGATAGGCCATGTCGAGCGAGATCGACAGGCTGGCGCGCGGGAAGATGGTGAAGCTGAAGTACCAGGCGAATCCGATGAACAGGGAGAAGACGACGACCGGCAGCAGTTCCTGACGGAGCAGCTCGAGCGACTGCGATACCTCCCACGCGACGGCGAGGGTCGCCGCGACGCCGAGAGAGTAGGCGAAGGCGCGGAACCGCCCCTCGCTGGCCCCCCCCGTCGCCCCGTCCCCGCCCGTGGACACACGTCCTCCTAAGTTCCTGTTCCAGCTAAATCTAGGCGCGCGCGTCGGGTCATGCAAGGAACGCTCCCCGCGGTTCGAGGTGGTTGACACCCCGGGAGCCTCGCACCTAAGATGCCTGCGATCCGCGGAAAGATGCGACAGTAGCGGCTCTCGCCCAAGGAGCGTGCTTGATACCCGATCGAAGGGATACGCTCGTCCTGACCCTGCCCCCCGAGCCCGGGCTCGCTCGACTGGTCCGGCTCGTGTGTCAACGGTTCTTCCGGCAGAACGGCGTGCGCGCTCTGGAGAGTCGACGCCAGGCTCGCCGGGTCGTGGAGCGCTGCCGTGCCCTGTGGCGAACGCCCCGGGCCGAGGACGCGGAGCGAGGGCGGAGGTCCGACGCGTCGCCGTTCGTCCTGACGCTCGTCTCGAGGGTCGGGTTCCTGGAGGCGATCGGGCGGCGCGACGCGCGCCAGGGACCGAATCACCTGGTCCGGATCGAGCGGTCCGGGCCGGGCTAGGATCGATGGACCGCTCCGGCATCGTCCTCGTTCTGGGCGCCGGGGGCGCACGCGGCGTGGCCCACGCGGGGGTGTTGCGGAGGCTGCGCGCGGAGCGCATCCCGATCGACACGATCCTCGGGTGCAGCGTCGGTGCCATCGTGGCCGCGATGTACGCGGCGGTCGGAATGGCGCCGGAGGAGATGATCGGGGCCGCGCGCCGGATCGGACCCGCCACCCTTCTGAGCTTCGCCCTGTCACGATGGCGCCTTCCTCTGATCTCGCGGCAGGCGCTCCGGCGATCGGGAGAGATCCCGGCCCATCTCGATCGCCTCCAGCGCGCCTCGTTCGCCAGGCTGCACCATGGCGTGGCCCGCCTCGGCATCCTGGTCTTCGATCTGCGTCGGCGTTGCGAGGTCCTCGTGCACGGAGGCCCCGGCCTGGCGGAGCCCGCCCCGCTGCATGTCGCCGTCAAGGCCTCCGCGGCCATTCCGTTCCTCTTTCCGCCCGTGCCCGCCCCACTCGACGGCACCCGACGCCTGCTGGTCGACGCGGGGTGGCACACGGCGGTCCCGGTCGAATATGCCTTCGCTCCTCCGATCGGCGCCCGGCGGGTGATCGCCGTCGACCTGGGGCTCAGGGTCTGCCTGAGACAGGGGCGCCGGTCGTATTGGGATCATCTCAAGGAGGCCTGCGGGGACCGTCTCGTCGTGCTGCAGCCGCGCGTCCGGGGGTACGGGACGATCGTGGCGCGGCGCGGCGACGCCGAGGCGCTCGCGGCCGCCGGCGAGGAAGCGCTCGACCGCGACGAGTCCGGCCGCACGATCCGGGCGTGGGCGGGTCGCTGATCCGCTCCCCGCCCGGCGCCCGGGCCGGCGGCGTCCTCCCGACAGGGCTCTCCGCGACAGGGCTCTCCGCGTTGACACCTCCCGGGGCGGGTGCTAGCATGCGCTCCCTTTCGCGGCGCGGGTTCAGCCGGGGAGCAGGCGCATGCGCGCACTGGGGGTCATCGGCGGGAGCGGCCTCTACCAGATGGCCGGTCTCGAGGCCCCGCGCGAGGAACGAATCGGCACGCCGTTCGGCGAGCCCTCCGACGCCTACCTCCTCGGGCAGATCCGGGGACACGACGTCGTCTTCCTGGCGCGGCACGGCCGCGGCCATCGCCTCCTGCCCTCCGAGATCAACTTTCGGGCGAACATCCACGGGTTCAAGGAGCTCGGCGTGACCCGCCTCGTGTCGGTCAGCGCCGTCGGCAGCATGCGCGAGGAGCTGCGCCCCCTCGACGTGGTCCTACCGGACCAGTTCATCGACTGGACGCGCCACCGCCCCTCCACGTTCTTCGGCTCGGGCGTCGTCGCCCACGTCTCGCTCGCCGATCCGGCCTGTCCGGTGCTGCGGGGGGCGCTGGCGGTCGCGGCGCAGGCGGCCGGGGCGCGGCTGCACGACGGCGGCACCTACCTCTGCATCGAAGGGCCCCAGTTCTCGACCCGGGCCGAGTCGCACCTCTACCGGTCCTTCAAGGTCGACGTGATCGGCATGACCAACGCGCAGGAGGTGAAGCTGGCTCGGGAGGCGGAGATCTGCTACGCGACGCTGGCCATGGTGACCGATTATGACTGCTGGCGGGAGGACGAGGAGCCGGTCAGCGTCGAGGAGGTGGTGGCGCGCCTGAACGACAACGCGCGCACCGCCCAGGCGATCGTGTCCGGGCTCCTCGACCGCCTGCCGGAGGCGCGGTCCTGTGCCTGCGCCCGCGCTCTCCAGAACGCCATCCTCACCGACCGGAGGCTGATCCCGGCCGCGGCGCGCGCGCGCCTCCGGGTGCTGGCGGGCCGGTACCTGGGCTGACAAATGTCCCTCCTGGTGGTCGGCTCGGTCGCATTCGACTCCGTCAAGACGCCGTACGGCGAGGCCCGGGAGGTGCTGGGCGGATCGGCCGTCTACTTCGCGGTCGCCGCCTCCTACTTCACGCGCGTGCGGATGGTCGCCGTGGTCGGCGAGGACTTCGGCGAGGAGCCGCGGCGGCTGCTGCTCGACCGCGGGATCGACCTCTCGGGGCTGGAGGTGCGCAAGGGGGCATCGTTCCGCTGGGCGGGGGAGTACTCCGAGGATCTGAACGACCGGACCACCCTGGCCACCCACCTGAACGTCTTCGAGAGCTTCGATCCGAAGATCCGGCCGGAGGACGTCGGCGTGCCGCACCTGTTCCTCGGGAACATCGACCCGGACCTGCAGCGCCGAGTGCTCGCGCAGGTGAAGCCGGGCTTCTCCGCCTGCGACACCATGAACTTCTGGATCGAGGGGAAGACCGACAGCCTCAAGCGGCTGCTCTCCGGCGTCGACGGGCTGGTGATCAACGACGCCGAGGCGCGCCTCCTGGCCGGCGAGCTCAATACGGTGGTGGCGGCGCGCCGGCTGCTGGGGCTCGGGCTGCGCTTCCTGGTGATCAAGCGCGGAGAGTACGGCGCGGCGCTGTTCGCGGGCGGCCATTACTTCGCTGTTCCGGCCTATCCGATCGAGCGGCCGGTCGATCCGACCGGGGCGGGCGACAGCTTCGCCGGCGGCTTCATGGGTCACCTGGCCCGCACGGGCCGGACCGGGGGCGGGGCGTTGCGCGAGGCGATGATCTATGGCAGCGTCCTGGCCTCCTTCTGCGTGGAGGACTTCAGCCTCAGGCGGCTGGCGCGCGTGACGCAGCGAGAGATCGACGTCCGCGTCCGCGATCTCAGGGAGTTCCTGAGCGTCGACGAGCCGGCGCCTCGCCCATGAGACTCGCGGCCCTCCTGCCGGCCTTCCTGGCCCCCGTCGCGGTGCTCATCGCTTTCGTCGCCGGGAGCCGCCTCCTCCTCCCGGTCCTGGCGACCCTCGCCGTCTATCCGCTCATGGTGCTCCTGGTGGCGCGGGGACGCCAGGGCACGGCGGCGGTGGCGGTCCTGCTGTGGGCCGCGTCCCTGTCGGCGGCGGTCGTCGCGCTGTCCGCGCGCGATCCGGTGCGCGCCGGCGACCTCGTGATCCACGGCCCGGCCTACCGCGACGAGATGTTCGCCTTCATTCGCTCCGGACAGGGGCGCGAGGGCGATCCGGCGCGCTTTCTCCCGCAGCATGCCCTTCATCTGGGCGTTTTCGCCGCCCTGACGGCGCTCTCCGGCGGCCTTCTGGGAATCGCGCTCGGCGCCCTCCTGGTCGGATACATGTCGTACTACGTCGGCGCGCTGGCCGCGGCCGGCGGCGCGCCGTGGATCGCATTTCTTCTCGGGTGGCCCCCCTATGCCATGTTCCGGGTGGCGGCCTACGTCCTGCTCGGCGTCGCCCTCTCCAGGCCGGTCGTGTCTCGGCTGGGGCGCCGCTGGGTTCCGTTCGAGCGGCGCCGGACGTTCTACCTGCTCGCCGGTGCGCTCCTCCTTGCCGACGTGGTCCTCAAGGCGGCCCTCGCGCCTGCCTGGGCGTCCCTCCTGAGGCCCTGCCTGGGCGCTCCTTGACAGGCCGGTGACCGGCCTATACGATCGCCGCAAGCGCTTGAGAGGCAAGGAAATCGGGAGGGTCTCCGGGTGGCGCCGCGCGAGCTGGCAGGGGGCTTGGACGGGAGGGGTCTCAGGATCGGGATCGTCGTCGGCCGCTTCAACGACTTCATCTCGGAGAGGCTCCTCACCGGCGCCCTCGACTGCCTGCTCAGGCACGGCGTCGCAGAGAGCGACGTCACCGTCGTCCGGGTCCCCGGCGCGTTCGAGATCCCGGTGACCGCGCGGCGCCTGGCCCTCTCGAAGCGGGTCGAGGCGGTCGTCTGCCTCGGCTGCGTCATCCGAGGCGAGACCTCGCACTACGAGCAGATCTGCGGCGAGGTGGCCCGCGGAGTCGCGACGGCGGCCCTCGAGGCCGGGAAGCCGGTCACCTTCGGAGTGCTCATGACCGAGAACCTCCACCAGGCGATCGAGCGGGCGGGGGCGAAGGAGGGCAACAAGGGGTGGGACGCCGCGCTGGCGGCGATCGAGATGGTCACGCTTTTCAAGAGTCTCGACTGAAGATGGCCTCAAGGCACAAGGCGCGGGAGTACGCCCTCCAGATGCTCTACCAGCTCGAGACCTCCGGAACCCCGATGACGGAGGTGGTGTCGCAGTTTTGGCGCGACGACACGGCGCCCCGGGAGGTACGCGCCTTCGCCGAGCGCCTCGCCCTGGGCGCGGATCAGGCGCGTCTCCGGATCGACGCCCTTCTGGCGCAGGGCCTCGACAATTGGCGCCTGGAGCGCCTGGCGATCGTCGATCGCAACGTCCTGAGGCTAGCGGTCTACGAGTTCCTGCACGAGCCGGAGACTCCGCCGATCGTCGTGATCGACGAAGCGATCGAGCTCGCCAAGAGGTTCGGCGGGGAGGACTCCGGACAGTTCGTGAACGGCATCCTGGACGCGCTGCGCAAGAGGCTCGAGGAGCCGGGGGGCTCCCCGGGTCTTCACCCCGCGGACAAGAGCGACCGCTCCGGACCTGCCTGACCCCGCCCGCTTACGGTTCCGTAATTTCCACGCCGGCTGGCCTAACGCTCAAATGGACCTAGATTTTACCTCGTCTCGACAGGTCCGCCCGTCGTCCGCGCGGGCGGAGAGAAGTCCGATCCGCGCCGAGCGAGGGCCACTTGACGGTCATCGGCAGTCTTGAAGATCTCTCGTTCCCCGACATCCTCCAGGTCGTGCACGTCAGCCGTCAGTCGGGCACGCTGATCCTCTCCGGATCGCAGGGAGGGCGCAGGGTACGCTTCGAGAACGGGCTGGTCTGCGGGGCGACGCTCGGCGAGGGGGGACCCGAGCTCGAGGACCTGCTCCTGCAGCGGGGACTGATCGACGCCGGCGCCCTCAAGACGGCCCGCGAGCGTAGCGCGAGGAGCGGCGGACAGCTGTCGAGCGCCCTCATCGCCCTGGGCGCCGTGACGCAGGAGACGATCGAGCGGGTCGTGCGCAACGAGCTGCGCGCGATCCTGCGCTCGCTCGTGCTGTTGCAGGAAGGAGAGTTCCGGTTCGAGGTGGAGGACCCGGCGCCGGCCCCCGCGGGGCACGGGATCGGCCTGCGCGAGGGCCTCGGTCCCGACAGCATTCTGCAGGGCCTGCCGCTGCGGGGCGGAGCACGACCCGCCCGTGCGCCGCGCGCGGCCGCACCCCGGGGCCATCGCGATCGCCGCCACGTGCTCCTGGTCATCGAGCGCTCGCTGCTGCGCTTCAAGCTCAAGGACGAGCTCGTGCGCCGCGGCCTGGAGATCGAGGCCTGCGCGACGCCGACGGAGGGCCTGACGCTGGCGCGGTCGCTCGCGGCCACGGGCGTGCCGTTCTCCCTGGTTTGCGATCTGCTCCTGCCGGGCGCCGCGGGGCGCGGTGAGTGGCGCGGCGGTCTCGATCTCGTCCGCCGCGTGCGCGAGCTGGCTCCGGACTTGACGGCCATCCTGATCGGGGACCTGCGCGACCCGGCGATCGTGCAGGAGGCGCGTGGCGCGGGAGCGGCGGCCTACCTGCCGCTCCCCGACTTGAGCGCCGCCGGTCTCGCCGACGTGGAGGCTCGTTTCGGACGCTTCTGCGCTGAGGTGCGCGACGGGCTCGAGCATCCGGAACGGCTGGCGGCCCCGACGGCCGGCGCGCCCGGATCGGTGCGCGTGGTCGACCAGATGTCGTTGCTGCGCGGGCTGATCGGGGAGATGCGCGCCGAAGAGGAGAGCGGCATCCCGCTCCTCGTCCTGCGGCTCGCGGCGGAGTACTTCGAGCGCGGCGTGCTGTTCGCCGTGCGCGACGGCGAGGCCTGCGGGGCGGGCGCGTTCGGCGGCGCGCCGGGCGATCCGGAGGGGGGCGGGCTGGACGCGCGCATCCGCGGAGTGAGCCTGCCGCTGCAGCGCGGCTCGGTGCTGCAGCACGCGGTGCAGGAGCGCGAAACGTACGTCGGCCCGATTTCCCCCACGCGGCCCAACGCCTCTCTCCTCGAAAGGCTCGGTGCGCCGGAGCCGGGTGAAGCGGCGCTGCTGCCTCTCCTGAGCGGACGGCATGTCTTCGGCATCCTCTACGGCGACAACGCCAGGACCGGACGCCCGGTCGGCGATCTCAAGGCCCTGGAGATCTTCCTGAGCCAGGCGGGGATCGCGCTCGAGAACTCCTTCCTGCAGCGCCGGATCGCGTCGCTGGCCTCGGGGGGCACGGGGCCGCGCGGCGGGAGAGGGTCGGCCTCGCATGCGTGAGGGGGATCGAATCGACAGGGAACGTCTCGAGCGCGACTTCTTTCTCGAAGCGGAGGAGATCTTCGAGGCCCTCACCGAGTCGCTGCGTGCGCTGGAGGAGGCCTGTCGGGAGGGGCGGCCGCGGCCGGCGCTGATCAACACGATCTTCAGGGAGGTCCATTCGCTGAAGGGGCTGGCGGGACTGCAGGGGCTGCAGGAGATCGTCGACCTGGCGCACGCGCTGGAGGACCTTCTCGAGGTCCTCCGCCTTGGCCGGGGAGAGCTGACGGGGCCTCGGCTCGACCTGATCCAGGAGGCGTTCGATGCCCTCGTCACGTTGGTCCGGGGGCTGGCGTCCGAGTCCGGCCCCGTCGTCGATCGCTCCGGCCTGCGCGAGCGCCTGCGGGCGGAGGCCTCCGCCGCCTCGGGGTTGGATTCCGCGGAGGCCCGTCGTGTCCTTCCCGCCCTCGATGCGCGGATCGCCTCGGCGTTGAGCGAGTACGAGGAGCACCGGCTCGCGGAGGTCGCGCGGGCCGGAACCGACCTCTTCGTGGTGCGCCTGCGCCTGGAGCCGCAGGAGTTCGACGCTCGCCTGCGCGCCATCGTGCAGAGCCTGGAGGCCGCCGGAGCGGAGGTCATCTGCACGGTCCCGACCTTTGGGGGCGAGGCTGATTCCGCGCTGTTTTTCAGCATGGTGGTCGCGAGCGAGGCCGGGAGGCCGTCGGTCGCCCACGCCCTTCACGGGCACGCGGCCGAGATCGCGCCCCTCGGGGGCGGCGAGATCGGGGCTCCGGACGCCGCCGCGCCCACCGTGGCCGCGGACGAGCCGGGAGAGGACCTCAAGGGAGTCTCCGAGTCGATCCGCGTGCCGATCGCCCGGCTCGACGAGGTCCTGGCGCAGGTCAGCGAGCTCACGATCGCGCTGGCGTCGGTGGGGCGCGCCGCACAGCGGGCCTTCGAGGCCCACCCCGACGATCGCGACCTGCGCGAGCTCGGCCGCGAGATCCGCGCGCTCCCTCCACGCCTGCGCGCCCTGCAACGTGGCACGATCGAAGCGCGTCTGGTGCCGCTCGAGCAGGTGTTCGGACGGGTCGGCCGGATGGTGGCGCGCGCCGCGCGGGCGGCGGGGAAGGAGGTCGAGCTGCACACCCTGGGCGGGGAGACCGAGCTCGACAAGGCGATGATGGATCAGCTCGCGAGCCCCCTGGTGCACCTCCTGCGCAACGCCCTGGACCACGGCATCGAGGGGCCCGAGGAGCGGGAGCGCGCTGGCAAGCCCCGGCGCAGCCGGCTCGTCCTGAGCGCCTTCCAGAAGGGGAGGGCGGCGGTCGTCGACGTCATCGACGACGGCCGCGGCATCGCGACGGCCTCCGTGCGCGCCGCCGCCGAGGCCGACGGACGGATCGCCCCCGGGCAGCCGATCTCGCGCTCGGAGGCTCACGAGCTCATCTTCGCACCGGGCCTCAGCACCGCGGATCGGGTCAGCCAGGCGTCCGGACGTGGGGTGGGGCTGGACGTCGTGCGTCGCACGATCCGTCGCCTGAAGGGGTCGATCGAGGTCCGCTCGATCGAAGGGAAGGGGACGACGTTCACCGTGACGGTGCCGATCACGCTCGCGCTGGTCCAGGCCCTGATCGTGCGGGCCTGCGGCCAACGCTTCGCCATCCCGGTGACCGCGATCCGCGAGAACCTGCGGCTGGATGGCGCGCGCCGGCGCCTGATCGATGCGGGGGAGATCTACGACCATCCCCTCGGGCCCCTGCCGCTGCTACGACTCGACGACCTGCTCCGCACCCGGCCAGGGACCCGCGCGCGGGAGCAGGGACGCTACGCCGTCGTCGCCGGCCCACCCGGCAAGCGGTTCGGCATCGTGGTCGACGGCTTCGTCGGGCAGCAGGAGGTCGTGATCAAGCCGATCGGGCGGCGCCTCAGCGACCTGCCGGGCGTGGCCGGCGCCACCGATCTGGGGGACGCGATCGCGGTCCTGGTGCTCGATCCCGAAGGCCTTCTCACAGGAGCCGAGAGTGACCGCCTCGCCGTCTGAGCCGGTCGAAGGCGCCGCCCCCCCCGCCGAGGCCGGCCTCCCCAGGGGCCGCACCGTCGCCACCGCGCGGACAGGCCTGCTGGTCTTCTCCATCGACGGACAGGAATACGCCGTGCCGCTCGACCCGATCGTGGAGATCGTCGCCTACCGCCGGCCCACCTCCGTCCCCGGCGCCGAGCCGTGGATCCTCGGGATCCTGCCGCTGCGCGGGCACATGGTCACGGTCGTCGACGCGCGGCAGCGGCTCGGCCTCCAGGAACGGGACGAGTCTGGCGCCACCCAGGTGATCGTCCTCCGCGAGTCGGGAGAGCTCCTGGGACTCGTCGTGGATCTCGTGACGCGTGTGGCCCCCCTCGTCGCCGCGGAGCGGGAGCCGCTCCCGGCCGCCCTTCGTCTCGATCATCCCGAGCTGTTCCGAGGCATCGTCCGCCGTGAGGGAGGATACGTCCTGCTGCTCGACGTTCAGACCCTGCTCAAGGGCC
>WNGG01000835.1_pt1 | contig 48539 bp, 39 predicted proteins | sample 5400661 | NCBI WGS metagenome assembly WNGG01 (sample SAMN13153372, study PRJNA577476) | soil metagenome | isolation source: 100 cm soil or saprolite under Garry oak tree replicate 1 | place: USA:California | collected 2016-06-15 | reverse complement strand
GTGTCAGCGCTCGCGCTGCGCATGAAGTGCTTGACCGGTGATGACCAGCGGACGCTCTCCTCGACGGCCTTGGGGATGAGAGCCGGGTCAGCCTTGATCTTGGTAAGCTGCTCGGGCCACCGGGTTATTGCGTAGGCGAAGGCTGCGAGTGAGGTCGACGTGGTGTCGTGGCCGGCGGTGGCTATCGCGATGTACCAGCCGTTGGCGTAGCTGTCCCTGATCAGTTCACCGTCGACCTGGGCGTTCGCAATCTGGGAGAGCAGGTCGTCGGTCGGCTGGGCGCGGCGTTCCGCGGTCTTGGTGCCGAAGTAGTCGTAGAAACTCTGGGTCGTCTCGATCCACAGCCGAGCAGCCTCGTCGGGTGAAGGCGCCTCCCGCTGCACCTCGGGATCGTGGACACCGAAGAACTCCTGAGTCAGCTTGAGCATGATCGGCTCATCTTCCGCGGGAACTCCGAAGAGGGTCATGATGACGTGCAGCGGATAGGCGAAGGCGAAGTCCTTGAGGAAGTCGAACTCTCCGTCGATGGCCAGTACCTTGTCGACCGCCTCGCGGGCCATGTCGCGGATCTGGGGTTCGTATTTCTTCACCGCGCGTGGCAGGAACGACCGGTCGACCACGCCGCGGTACGTCGTGTGCTCGGGCGGGTCCATGAAGGGGACGGCGTCCATGATCCTGGTGGTACCTCCGGTCAGGCTGCGGGTGAAGTTGTCGCTGGCCTGATCGTTGAGGATGGCGTTGTTCACGCCAGCGGGGAAGAGCTCGGGGTTTCGCTCGATGGCCATGATGTCGGCGTGCTTAGTGACCAGCCAGATCGGGTCGAAGCCCTCGAGCTTGGCCAACCCGAGCGGGTTGTTGGCGCGCAGCCAGGCATAGGCTGGAAAGACGGTGTTCTCCTCGTCGGTGTAGGAGCCCGGCAGCACAGCTGCGCGGGCGATCTCGTCCGGAATCAGGTACTCCTGCTCGGTGGCTGCCTGTTGCGTCATTACTCGATTTCCTTTCGGGCCGGACGGTTGGCTATTGGTCGGTGTCGTGGACCAGGACGACCTTGACCGCCTGACCGCTGTGCTGCATCGCGACCCCGTCATTGATCTTGGAAAACGGCATCGTGGTTATGAGTTCGTCGAACGGGAACTTGCCGGCCTCATAAAGCTCGATGAGCTGAGGGATGAAGACGTCCGGGTCGCTGTCCCCCTCGACGATGGCCTTTACCGTGAGCCCGAGCACCAGGCTTTGGATGAGCGGCAGGGACAGCACCGCGTCCGGGTCGGAGGGCACGCCCAGCATGCCCAGGGTCCCCTGGTTGCCGAGAGACTGGACCGCCTCGGCGAGTACCCCGGCGTGGCCGGTGGTGTCGAGGGCGAAGTTGACCCCCTGGGGCAACAGACCACGGACCTGCTCGGAGACTGCCCCGGCGGCGGGATCGATGGCATGCGTGGCACCCAACCGAACGGCGAGTTCCCGCCGCGCCGCGACGGGCTCCACCACGATGATGTGACCGCAGCCTTGGACCACGGCGCCGAGCACGGCCGACAGGCCCACGGATCCGGCGCCCAGGATCAGCACCGATGATCCGGCCGGCGCGGCGAAACTGCGCATTATGGCGCCCGCGCCGGTCTGTACGCCGCAGCCGAGCGGAGCGACCAGGTGCAGCGGGATGTCGGAGCTGACCTTGACGACGTTCCGCTCACCGGTGATCGCGTGCGTGGCGAACGAGGACTGACCGAAAAAGCTGCTGCCAACGGGGCCTTGCGCGTTGCTGAGGGGCGATGAGCCGTCGCTGGTACGCACGCCGGCGTAGTTCAGTTCCATGAACCGGTGGCAGTATGCCGGCGGGCCGGACGCGCACGCCGGGCAGGAGCCGCAGCTGGCGAAACTCACGCCCACACGGTCGCCCGGCGCGACCTTCGTCACGCCCTCGCCGACCTCGATGACGACGCCGGCTCCCTCGTGCCCGAGCACGCCCGGTAGCGGGAAGGGCAGCGCGCCATCACGCGTCGCCAGGTCGGTATGGCAGATGCCAACCGCGCTGATCTGGACCAGAACCTCACCGGGCCTCGGTGCCTCAAGGTGGACCTTCTCTAGGGCGAAGTCGCCACCGACTTCTCGCAGAACCGCTGCCGTGACTTCCATCAGAATTCTCCTTCGGTGTGGGCCCACATTGCGGCAGGACCTGAGGCAATGGGCTCGGGCCTGACTGGCTGTAACTTCACAGGTAGGTAGATGGACTTGAAGTTCAGGTACGCGGCCAGTCCCTCGGGGCCGAGCTCACGTCCCAGGCCGCTGGACTTGACCCCACCGAACGGTGCGGTCGGGTCCGGGAGGTAGTTGTTGATCCCGATCGATCCGGTCTGCACCCGCTTGGCCACCTCGACGCCGCGACTGTGGTCGGTGGTCCAGACGGTTCCGCCCAGGCCGTAGTCGGAGGCGTTCGCGATGCTGACGGCCTCGTCGACGTCGCTGTAGGGGATGACGGACAGTACCGGTCCGAAGATTTCCTCCTGGGCGATGGTGTAGCTGTTGTCCACGTCCGCGAAGATGGTCGGCTCGACGAACCAGCCCTTGTCCAACCCCCTGGGCCGACCGCCACCGACGGTGATGCGCGCCCCCTCGCCCCTGCCCTTGGCGATGTAGCCCTCGACGCGCTGACGCTGGCGTTCGCTGACCATCGGACCGATCTGCGTGCTCGCGTCGAGCGGGTCGCCGACTTTCAGTGCGCCGGCCAGGCCGCTGAAGATGTCCACGATCTCGCCGTAGCGGGAGCGCGGTGCCAGGACGCGAGTGCAGAGGAAACAGGTCTGACCGTTGTTGAGCAACGTCGCGGTGAACATCTGCTGCGCGACCTTGGACAGGTCGAGATCGGCGTCATCCAGCACAATCCCCGCCGACTTGCCCCCGAGCTCCAGGGTGACCGGCCGAAGCAGCCGACCGCAGGTTTCCGCAATGGAACGACCGGCCTGCGTGGATCCGGTAAAGGCAATCTTGTCCACCTGCGGATGCGAGACCAGGTACGCGCCCATCCCGCGCCCGCCGGGCACGATGTTCACCACGCCGGCAGGCAACTCCGCCTCGGCGATCGCCTCGGCGGCCAGGTAGCTGTCGAGCACCGTTTCCGACGCCGGTTTCAACACCACGGTGCAGCCGGCCGCCAGCGCCGGGGCGAGTTTGAAGAACGCCAACGACTGCGGGAAGTTCCACGGCACGATGGCGCCCACCACGCCGAGCGGTTCGCGGCGGACCAGTGTGGCGCCGCCGAGCATGCCAGGGCGATTCTCCTCGAAGGTGTCGTCCTTGACCAAGCCCGCGTAGTAGCGCAGCAGCAGGGCCGGGAACACTGCCTCCAACTGGGTGGCTACCGCCACCGGCATGCCGTTCTGGCTACTGATGCGCTGCACCATCTCCCCGGCCCGCTTGTCCAGAGCGGACGCCAGACGCTCCATCGACGCGGCGCGCCGCGACGGCTCCCAGTGCGCCCAGCCGTTCGGGTCGTCGAAGGCACGCCTGGCTGCGCCTACCGCAGCGTCGACGTCTGCTTCCGCGGCCTCGGGAACATGCCCGATGACCTGCTCCGTGCTCGCCGAGACAACCGTGATCTCCGAACTCGATGCAGGCTTGATCCACTCTCCCCCGACATACAGAGAGTCGTACTCCAATTCCATTGTTTTCTCCCTTGAGGCATTCGCCGACAGGCGCAAATCAGCCGGTCGCGATATGGGAACAGGCGGCACTTCAAGACTCGCGACGAGACATCAAGTCAAGCTGTCCCAGACCGATTACCATCAACCCATACCTGTCCGGCTTCCCTCCGCGCCTCAGCCAATATCCTCGGCACGTGGGCACACTGATGAATGTGAAGCAGCGCTATGCGAGAAACATAATCACGGGGGCGGTGTTGCGCGTCACTCCCTGGGGAGATTCCCCTCTCCCCTTAGGGAGACACGCCATCCCGCCACCGCTCGACGCGAGCCTGGTCCACTCGTAGGTATCCGGTCATATTTCGAGTCCGCTGTTGACCGGGATTACCGTACTGGTGATGTAGGAAGCGTCGTCCTCGGCCTGAAGTGGACGACCCGGGCCCCCTCTTCGGGCCGACCGAGGCGGCCGACCGGAATCTGGGACACGTACCGGCTCCTGGGGGATACAGCGGAGCGTTACTGTGGCGGGCCGGCGTCCAGCCTGCTGCTCTGCGGTTGCGGAGCATCGCCGTGGGCGGCCGGGATCGCGGCGGGTTTGTGCCGCCGCAGGATCGCGATCACCAGCAGCACCACCCCGATCACGACCAGCGCGATGGGCACGATCACCTTCATCAGCGTGAGCAGCTCACCGGCGGTCTTGGCCTTGCTGGCCAGGTATTTCACGCTGGCCGGGGTGGCGTGAAAATCGAGAGCGAGCACCGGGATCAGGCTCAGCGTCTGTGCTCCGGCGGCCACGTTGACGACGACTTGCTCGGAGACCGTCTCGTCGATCGGGACGCCGGTCTGCGAGTCGACGTAGGCGACGATGTTGGTGCTCCCGGTGTAGCTGAGCGGGACCGGGTTAGGCAGCGCGGCGAGAGTGGCCGGGGTGATCTTGGCCCGCACGGCGACCGGCAGCAGCGGTGCGAGGCTGGCGATCAGCTTCTTCGGCAGCGACGGCGGGAGCAATTTCAGCAGCCCGGGGTCCTTCACCGCGCCGGTGGAGGCGATCTTGTACACATTCACCGATCGCCCGTCGCGGGTAGCGTTCCCGGTGTAGGAAATCGGGACGATGCCGCGGGTGGTGGAGTCGTAAAAGCGGTAGGAGCCGTCCGCCTCCGGCCCGATCGGGAACGTCGAGCTCAGCGCGCCCACTGAGGGCTCGACCGAGATGCCCGGCGGTGGGGTGACCCCTTCAAGGGTGGTGCGGTCCAGGGCATAGGTGTGGTCGCTGGGTAGCGTCTGGCTTCCGGCGTGGATGGTCAGGTCGTCGGAGACGATCGCGGTGTCACCGTGAATGCTGGTCACCTTGACCCGCCGGTCGACGGTCGTCGGGACGTTGGCCACAATGACGTTCTTGGTGTCGCCGGACTGCAGCGCGCTGCTGTTGAGCAGGGTGGCCGTGCCGCTGTAGGTGACGCCCAGGTTGGTGCTGCCGGGCAGCTTGGTGGCGACCGGGACGACGACGAAACGGACCAGCACCCCCAGCACGATCAGGACGACGCCAATGCCGGCCAAGACGATGGACGAACGACGAACGGGCACTTCAGCCTCCTCGGACTCAGAGCACCACACTCTGCCGGACCGCGGGTCCGCGGGAATCATCCGTGCGGGGGATTTCGAGGCTCTTACGGGGGATTTCGAGGCTCTTAGGGCCCGATAGCGCGGGGATGGAGGGCGCGGATGTCGTCCTTCTGAGCCGCAAGATCGCCTGGAAGGAGGAGGTGCGGGAGCGGCTGGGACCCTAGTGTCGGCCTCACTGGGCTGATCCAAGCACCACACCTGCAGCGCAGGGCGTTCGGTGAAGGCAGTGCCGGCCGCCTCCAACGCCGTGCGGGTGGAGGCCTCATCACCAGCAGAATTGACCAGCAGGGTCTCGAACGGATCCAAACTCCTGTCCAGTCTCTCCCTTTCGGGCGATGAATGTATCCCCTACGGCGACTTTCGCCGGCTTCGTCGCTGCTGAGAAACTCGCTGATGTGGTGAGTACACCAAAATTCGAAGTAGAAGAACTTGAGACCGATCTCGTGGTCGCCGGGCGCGATGTCCTCGGCGAGGGCGTCGTCGCGCTGAGCCTTGAGGACCCCACCGGGCGGCCGCTCCCCGGATGGACCCCGGGCGCGCACATCGACCTGGTGCTCAATACGTCCTTGGTACGCCAGTACTCGCTGTGCGGGAGCCCGACGGACATGGGCACTTGGCGCATCGCCGTCCTGCGCGATCCACAGAGCCGCGGGGGCTCGGATTTCGTCCACGATAAGCTTCACGTGGGCTCCTCGGTGCGCGTCCGCGGCCCGAGGAATCACTTTCCGTTGGTGAGCGCGCCGCGCTACCAGTTCATCGCCGGCGGGATCGGGATCACGCCGATGCTGCCGATGATCGAGGCGGCCGAGGCCGCGGGCGCCCGGTGGCACCTGGCCTACGGCGGGCGCAAGCGAGCCTCGATGGCCTTCGTCGAGGACCTGTCGGCCTACGGCGAGCGCGTCACGATCTGGCCGCAGGACGAGCAGGGATTGCTCGACCTGCAGGGCATCCTGGGCTCTGCGCGCGAAGACACCCTCGTCTACTGCTGCGGGCCCGAGGCCCTCTTGAGCGCCGTCGAAGGCGCCTGTGCATCATGGCCGACCGGTACCTTGCACCTGGAGCGATTCGCCGCCAAGCCCGGGGCGGACGAGCCCACGTCGGGAGCCCTCGAAAGCTTCGAGGTGATCTGCCAGCGCTCGGGTATCACGGTGACCATCCCGGTCGACCGGTCGGTGTTCGAGGTGCTCGAGGACGCCGGGGTCAGCGTGCTGGGTTCCTGCCTGGAGGGAATCTGCGGCACGTGCGAAGCAGCGGTCATCGAAGGGACGCCCGACCATCGCGACTCGGTGTTGAGCGCCGAGGAGCAGGCATGCAACGACGCCATGATGCTGTGTGTCTCGCGGTCGCTATCAAATCGGCTGGTGCTAGACCTATGAATCCGAACTACCCACGGGACTGCTGGTACGTCGCCGCCACCAGCGACGAGGTCGGCTCCGGCCTCTTCGGGCGCAAGCTGCTGGACCGCCCGGTAGTGCTGTACCGGCTGGAGTCGGGCGAGGTCGTCGCGCTCGAGGACCGCTGCGCCCATCGCGGCTACCCACTGTCCAAGGGCCGCCTGGAAGGCGGCCTGCTGGTGTGCGGCTACCACGGCCTCAGATACGACACGGCCGGCGCGTGCGTGGGCGTGCCCTCGCAGCCGAACGTGCCATACGGGGTGTGCGTGCGCGCATACCCGGTCCGCGAAGAGCCGCCATTCGTCTGGATCTGGCTCGGCCAGCCGGGCACATCGAGCCTGCACTCGCCGCCTCAGCTGCCATGGCTGTCCGGCGACGGTTGGTCCTCGTCGGGTACGACGGTGTGCATGGCGGCCAACTACATGCTCGTACACGAGCACTACCTCGATCTCACACACATCCCGGAGGTGCACCCGGAGGAGACACCACCCGGACTCGAGCAGCTGCCGCCGCTCGATCACGTGTCCGTCTCCGAGACGTCGGTCACCTACACCCGGACTCTGCCACCCGCAGAACTGGCTGACTGGGAAGCCGAGGCGACCGGCCTGCCGCGGGATCGGAAGTACAAGCGCCGCCATCACGGCACGTTCATCTCACCGGCGATACTCGCAGAAGGATGGGAGATCGACGGCGACGACGGACAGCTCTACGAGCAGGCACGCATCCACGCGGTGACGCCTGAGTCCCCCACCCGCACCCACCTGTTCTCCCGGTTCGCGCACAACTTCGCACTCGACCGCGCGCTCGTCGACCAGCACCTTCACGCGGTGATGGCGAAGGTCATGCGGGAGGACGTGGCCGTGATCGAGGCGATCGAAGCGACCGCGGGCTATGAGGGCTCGGCAAGCGGGATCCACCTCATCGCCGACGCCGGCGTGCTGCAAGTGCGTCGCATCGTGGCGCGGATGCTCGCGACGGAGACAGGTCGAACGTCGGCGGAGGTAGACCGCGCCCGGTAGCGGCAGGCTCAGCGCATCTTCCACACGGCTTCGCGCTTCTCCCGGAAGGCAGCCACGCCCTCCACGATGTCCTCGGTGGTGAACGCCAACGCGAGCTGTGCGCGCAGCGCCTCCAACGCGTCCGGCAGGCTCATGTCCCGCGTGGCGTCGATGGCGTTCTTGCCCAGGCGCATGAGGAGCGGTGACTTCCTCGCCACCTTGTGCGCCCACTCACGAACCACCTCGTCGAAGCTCTCGGCCGGGACGACGGCGTTGACGATGTTCAGTCGTTGCGCCTCTGCCGCGTCGATCGGCTCCCCGAGCATCATCAGTTCGTTGGCCTTCATCCGGTCGATGTTGCGGTAGATCAGCGCGGAAATCATGAACGGGAACACCCCCACGTTGATCTCCGGGCACCCGAAGCGGACGCCTTCCTGGGCGATGACGAGGTCACAGGCAAGGGCGAGGCCGAAGGCACCGGCCAGCACGTCGCCGTTCGCGGCGCAGATCACGGGCTTGCCCAGGCCGCCGATGAGCTTGTACAGCCGCGGGAAGCGGTCCAGTCCGGCGTACTTGCCGATCGTCGGGGTGTCGCCGGCGAACGCCTTCAGGTCGCCTCCGGCGGAGAAGACCCGGTCGTGTGAAGAGGTGATCACCACGACCCGGACGGCGTCATCGGTACGGGTTCGCTCGAACGCGTCGAGAAGCTCGTCGAGAAGCTCGTCGCTCAAGGCGTTGCGAGACTCCGGGGCGTCAAGGGTCACAAAGGCGACTCCTCGGTCGTCCAGCTCGTAGCGCACGCGGCCTGTCATCGGTTCTCTTTCCTCGGCGGGATGGTTCGCGGTTGGCGTTCAAGCGGTCTCGAGAACGACCTTGCCGAAGCCGGCTCCGGTCTCGAGATAGGCGTGTGCGGCGGCGGCTTCGTCCAGGGGGAACGTCCGGTCGATGACGGGGGGAGGAACGTCATGGCTGTCGAGCAAGGCGAGCAGGCCCGCGAAGTCACGGGTACTCCCCATGGTGGTGCCGAGCAGGTCGAACTGGCCGAAGTAGAAGCGCCGCACGTCGAGGTTTGCGTGCTCGGCCCGGGAGGCGCCCAGGACCACGAGCCGACCGCCTGGACGAAGCGCGTCGATCGACTGCTGCCAGGTCCCGACCGAGTCCAGGACGATGTCGAAGCCGCGCCCACCGGGCGACAGCTCCCGCGCCGCCTGCGGCCATGACGGGTCGCCGTAGAGAACCCCCGCGGAGGCTCCCAGCTCCTGGGACCGGTTCACCTTGTCATGCGAGGACGAGGTGACCACGACGGTGCACCCCACTGCCGAGGCGAGCGAGACGCCCATCGTGGCAACACCGCCACCGGCCCCAAGGACCAGTAGTGACTCGCCCGGTGCAAGCCGGGCACGGGAGAAGAGCGCCCGGTAGGTCGTGAGACCCACTAGCGGCAGTGCGGCCGCCTCCGGCCACGACAATCGGGCCGGCTTGGGCACGACACACTCGCGGGGGACGCGCACCATCTCGGCGTAGGTGCCTGGGCGATGGTCACCGAGGATCTCCCAGGAAGGACCCGGCGCCGACTCGTCGTCGCCCCACCACAGTGACGGTACGACGAGGACGTCCTCCCCCGTCTCCACGTCGGTCCCCGCGCCGTCTGCGCCTGGTACGTGGGGCAGAGGGGACTGGTACCTGCCCTGGCGCACGAGGACGTCGTGCCAGTTGAGGGCCGCAGCGCGCAGCCGCACCACCACCCAGCCCGGGTCCGTCACGGGGTCCGGCTGCTCTGCCGGCACGAGGCACTCCGGACCGCCGTACTCTCGCATGACGATCGCGCGCACGTGGGCCTCCTCAACCGACCGCCGCGAACTCGGCCTGGAGCAGGCGACGCACCTCGGCGGCCAGGTCGATGCCGTCGTGGACGGAGTCGGCGACCGTGACGACCGTCAGGTGCCCGGCACCCGCCTCGACGAAGGGCACGAACTTCTCCGCGACCTGCTCGGGCGTCCCTGCGGCCGTGACGTGCTGGAACCTCTCTGGCGGCTGGTTGTAGAGCGCCTGCATCCGCCGGTCGAGCAGCTCGCGGGCACGGTCCCCGTCGGAGCCGAGGCCGCACCACATGGTCAGCCCGAACCACGACGGTGCCGGACGCCCAAGCTCGGCCGTGGCGTCGCGGATGCGCTCGACGGTTTCACCGAACCGGCGAGCCGAGCAGAAGATGCCCAGCCAACCATCGCCGTACGCGGCGGTGCGCCGGACGGCGGCGTCGCCCGAGCCGCCGATGACCAGCGGGACCCGCGGGTCCGGCGGGGGCAGGATGCGGGCGTTGCGGAGTGAGAAAAACTGTCCCTGGTGGTCCACAGCCTCGCCGGTGGCCAGCTTGCGAAGTACCTTGAGCGTCTCGTCCAACCTGCGGCCTCGCGTCGCGGGGTCCACGCCGGCGTTCGAGATCTCGCTGCGGTCCTCGCCTCCGACACCGACACCGACTATCAGCCGGGCGGGCGCTATCTGGGAGATGGTCGCGAGCTGTCTCGCCGTCACCATGGGGTGTCGCAGTCCCGCGAGGTAGACACCGATGAGCACCTTGAGAGTCTCGTTGGTGGCGAGGATCGACGTTGCCGACACCAGGCCGTCGAAGCCCGTGCCGCCCTGGAAGCTGATGTGGTCACCGGTGGTGACATGGTCCAGATTGGCACCGGCGATATGGTCGAGGATCCGTCGCCGCGCCGCCGGATCGGGGATGAGCAGAGCCTCGTTGACCGCCACCCCCAGCTTCGGAGTCGCGGGCGGCGTCTCCGTGGCCGTCACAGCGCTGCCACCTTGCCCATCATCGCCGTGGCGATGATCCGCTTCTGGATGCCGGCGGTCCCGTCGGCGATCAGGTAGCTCGCGACGTCGCGGTACCTCTGCTGGAGGGGCATCTCAGTCGAGTACCCGAGATTTCCGAACGTGAGGATCGCCGTCTCGATCGCGTCCTTGGCCACGATCGGCGGCCACCACTTGGACATCGCGGCGAGGTGCGTGTGCTTCTCCCCGGCCTCCCGCGCCCACAGTGAGCGGTAGCAGAGCCAGCGGGCTGCCTCCATGTACGTCGCCTGCTCCGCAAGGGGAAAGGAGACACCCTGGAAGGCAGCCAATGGCCGGTCGAAGGCCTCGCGGTGGACTGCCCACTTGCATGCTTCGTCGATGCTCGCCTGGGCTGCGCCGAGGCACAGGAGGCCGAGCGCCGGCCGGCTGAAGTCGAAGTGCTCCATGGCACCCGCGAAACCCCGGCCCCGCTCCCCCACGACGTGGTCCTCCGGGACGAAGACGTCGTCGAATGACAGCTGGCCCCAGCACAGCGGGAGGCACCCCATGCCCGGCGTGTGCGTGCGGATGACGCCCTCCGCGTCGAGCGGGACGGCGAAGCAGCTGATACCCCGGTACCCCTCAGACCCGGGCTCTCGGGCGTAGACCAACGCCACCGACGCCGCCGTGACGAGGGTGATCGCAATCTTCTCGCCACGGATCCGCCAGCCACCGGGGACTCTCCGCGCCTCGGTACGCAGGCGAGAGACGTCGGAACCGCCCGAGGGCTCGGTGACGGCGATCGCCGCGACGACGTCGCCGGCGATCAGCTGAGGCAGCCACTCGTCGACGACGGCGTCCTGCCCGTTTTCCGCGAGCTGAGAGGCGACGAGGCCGGAGAGCACCGGAGCGGACGCGACGTTCACATCACCGTAGGCCAGAGTCTCCGTGGCAAGCCCGAGCGTCACCGGGTCGAGCGCCCCGGTCCCGCCGTGCTTCTCGGGAAGGCCGATGCCGAGGACGCCGAGGTTGGCCAGCTGCCGATGCGCCTCCCAGCAGAACTCCGAGCGCGCGGCGCGCTCGATGTAGTGGGGCGCGAGTTCAGCGACGGCGAACCTCCGCAGCTGGATGCGGAAGTCTTCCTGCTCCGGGCTGAAGGCAAAGGACAGCATTCCTGGCTCCTCATACGAATGGACTGACCAAATATATCTTGCCGGGGCCGCTACGTCGAGCCGACTTGGACCTTCCGAGACGAGGGAGATTGCGAAGGCGGCCGAGGCAGTCGGCTTCCACGCCGCCTGGTCCGGAGAGTTCCTCAACCGCTCCGCGGTGGCCCCCTGGCCGCCACGGCCAGTGCGTGATCCTAGCGCCGCTGAAGCCGCCGGCGGCCTTGGTCACTACCAGATGGCCGGCTCGGTCTGAGGGTCGAAGAACTGCATGCCCGCGGCGTTGATGGCGAACCTGGCCCGCTCGCCCACCTTGACCGCGACCCGGTCGCCCATCATCATGGCCTCGACCTGGTCGTGGGTTACGTACATGGTGGCCACGTTGATGCGCCGCTGGATCTGCTGCACCGCGGCGCGCGAAGCCGGCAGCCCGCCAATACCGCCGCGCCCGGTACCGGGGCACCCTGGCGATCCGTACCACGTCCTGGCTGGTGTAGCGGCGGTGGTTTCCGAGCAGCAGTTCCTCGAGGCCATGGGCCACTGGCTCGTGGGCGGTCATCCGGTCTCACCCATGGCGGTTTGAGCTTCGACGAACTTGGGCATCGTGCACCGCTTCCCACCATCCTCGTGCCATGCTCACCTGGCGGTCTCGCGGCTCGCCATGTCGGCGATCTCGGCGATGTGTCGCCGCACCTCGCGAAGTTCGTCGGCGAAGGCCATCCGGCGTTTGTCGAGGGTTGGATCGTCGGACTCGACGAGCCCGCGGTATCGAGCCAGCTTCAGCGCCGTCCGGAACATCTCGGCCGAGACGGACTCCTCGCTGGCCAGCCGGCGCTGCAGCGCCCATTGCCGGCCGACTCGCAGGCACCCGGCGAGGAACTGCTGCTCGTCGAACTCCTCGGAGGCGTCGGCCGTGGCCAGTTGCTCGGCGACCACCGAGTAGGCGTCGAGGAACGGGCGCAGCACCAGGTGCGCCACGTGCGGCCGGAGGCGTTCCAGCCACCGCTGTGCGTCGGCGGGGCTCACATCGGCGCCCACCTGGCCGATGTCCGGGTCGATCAGCGCCAGTTCCGCTTGCAGCTCAACGGCGAAGTCGCGCCGCTGGGCGAAGAAGAAGTCGAACTTCAGCAGCTCGCGCAGTCGCAGCGCCTCATCCCACGCGTTGCGCCCGGACCCGTCCTGGCGCTGCGCGACGGCCACCGCCACGAGCTCGGCGATCGCCCGTACCACCAGCACGTGGATCGCGCTGTTGCGGTACACGGCGGCCACCAGGTGCTGGTCGGCGCCGATCCCCCAGACCGTCTCGGTGCCGCCGGAGTAGCAGGTGAGCACTCCGGAGGCCACGAGCTCCTGCAGCGCCCGGCGCACGGTGGAGCGGTCGGTGAGGTTGGCCGCGCCGGCCACCGGCCAGCCGCGGCGCTGCAGGTAGTCGGCCAGCGGCGCAACGGTGGCCAGCACCTCGTCCATGGTCAGGGCCCGGTCGGCGGCCAGCAGCGCCACGCACACGGCCGCGGTGGGTGTCACGGGCGTCGCCCGGTTGATCCGGTGCGAGACCTCCAGCGCGACCCGCTCGACGGCATGCGTCTCCGCCGGGTCGTCGACCCGCAGCTCGGCGAGCCGCTCCCGTAGCCGTAGCGGCTGCCCGAGGTCGACGTACACCCGGCCAAGACGGTGCTGCAGTCCCCGGGCGTAGCCGAGAAGCCACCGTGCGTTCTCGGGCTGCTTGCCCAACCCCCTGGCCTCGGAGACCATCAGCGAGACCTCGTGCGTAGGCAGCTGGTCGTAGACGATCGACACCGGGATGACCAGGGCCTCCGGCGCATCGACCGCCTCCACCGCGTCCACCACATAGCGCAGCAGACCGTACCGGGGCGGGCGCAGCTTGCCGGTGCGGGAACGGCCACCCTCGATCGACCAGACGAGGTTCGCCCGGTTTGCCACGAGCTGACCGATGAAGGCCCGCAGGGCCAGCCGGTACACCGGTACATCGCTCGTGGACCGGCGGATGTGCACCATGCCGGTGCGCCGGGCCACCGTGCCCAGCGGGAAGAAGTTCAGGTTCGCTCCGGCCAGCCCGTACGGGGGCGAGATGCCCCTGGGGACCAGAGCAGGTGGCAGCACCCACTCGTCGAGGTATGAGCGGTGCGAGATCAGGAAGATCAAGGAGTGCTTGCGGTCCAGCGCGCCCAGCCCGGCGAGCGCCTCCTCGTCGAGCAAGATGTCGTAGCCGCGCAGCATCCACCGGCCGAACCGCTGCCACCGCGCGATGACGGCCTCGTTGTGCGTGGCCGACATCTCCCGGAGGGCGCCAGCCGCCTCGGCCAGCACATCCTCCTCGGATCGGCCGAGCCGTCCGGCGAGGTCACGCACCTGGCTCCGGAAGGCCGGTGCCCGGAGCAGGTGGGCGACCTCGGCGGTGTCCGATGGCCGCGGTTCCGTCGACGCACCGAGCAGGCCGACGCGGTGCAGCAAGCCGCGCGCGTCGATTCCGTGACGGATGCCTCCGCCGAAGTGATCCAAGGCGTGGCGGGTACCGCTCATGACTTTCCTGCCGCGTCGACCGGCGTCCGCCGGTTCTGGCCTGTCCGGACCGCGGCCGCTCGGCTGCGGGGCACTTTCGACTCTCCGGACTCGGGCTGCAGTGCTGTCGGCCAGTCCTCGAGGGTGTCGACGTAGAGCTGCTGGACCTTCGCCACGGCCGCGTCGAGGTCTTCCCGTGTCCAGCCGTCCGTGGGGATCGGCGGGTGCACCGTCACGTCGATGGTGCCGCTCTGCGCGATCTTGGCGTCCCGCCACATGATCTCGCCGGCGTTGCGGATGACAATCGGCACGATGGGCACGCCGGCCTGCATCGCCAGGTGGAAGCCGCCCTTCTTGAACGGGCCGACCGTCGGGGTCACCGACCGGGTGCCCTCCGGCGAGATCACCACCGACGTGCCCGCGCGCAACCTGTCCACGGCCGGCTGCAGTGCCGCAATGGCCTTGGCGCGGTCCGCACGGTCGAGAAATGCGACATCCGCCCCGTCGCGCAGCAGCCTGCTGGTGACGACCAGGTCGATGAGCGCGCTCTGGTGGTTAATAAAGAACACCGCGGGACGGTGCGACCACAGGTGCTGCTGTCCGACGACCTCGATCGTGATGTCGCCGACGGCGCCGGCGAGGTCCCCGAACACGGAGGTGGCCACGTCGACGCCCCGTCGCCGGTCGCGGTTCAGCACGCCCATGGTCAGGCCCGTTCCGCTTGCCGCCAGCAGGCTGCCGTACATGGCCGCGGTGCGGAAAGCCGGCGTCGGGTCCAGCCGGCGTGGCCGCCTCCTGAAGTTGAGCACCGGCCAGCCACGGTCGGAGGCCACCTCGGCCAACCGCTTCTGCGGGTTGACAGGATGGGGGTGGCCGACGGCCTGCAGAAAGGGCACGTCCTCGTCGCCGTTGGCGTAACCGTGGCTGGCGGCCAGGTCGATGCCGTGCCCGGCGGCGAACGCTTGCACTGCGGCGAGCTTGCCGGGACCCCACAGTGTCCGACCCGCCAGCCGGCCGGTGAGGATACCGTCCTCGGTTTCCAGCTCGGTGCAGAGCAGGTTCTCGACCCCGAGCCGCCTCGCCAGCGGACCAGCCTGGAAACGGGTGGCCGAGGTCGCGATCACCACCGTATGGCCACGCCGTTGGTGCGCCTTGATCAACCGCCACGCGTCGTGGAACAGCGTCCCGGCGATGCTCTGGACGAACAGCCGCTCTCCCAGCTCGACCATGTCGTCGTCGGCCCGGCCTTCCCACCCTCGGATGCCGCGCTCCACCAGCGTGGCGAACTGGTCCTCGCTGAGGGGCCCGCGCAGGCCGGCGAGGACCGTGTGCGCAGCCTCGGCGGGTCCGATCTCGAAGTTGCGCAGCCGGTGTGAGTAGAGCGCCGCTGCCGAGTAGCCGTCGATCAGCGTGCCGTCGAAGTCGAAGAAGGCGGCGATCTGCGGGCCGGACGGGCCGGTACGGATCTCCTCCAGCAGCATATCGAGCGTGGTCAATGGACTGCCCTTCAGGATGGTGCAGGCCCCGGCTCTGGGTAGCCCCGGGTGGTCGGTCACTGTCTCGGAGCCGTGGCGGGCACCTCGTCACTACTGACCGGTTATGGACACAGCCAGCCTAGCGCAATTTGGTCTATCCATTCAAGCATTTGTGCTCTAGGCTAGTGCCCAGGGCGCCAGCCAGCCGCCCTATATGCCGGTGCCGTCGAGACCAGCCCGTCGCTGGCCTCGGCCGTTTCGGACCGATGAAGTGCATCGGGCACGGCATGAGGTGACCCGGGCCGAGCCGTTCGCGGCGGCCTGCGACGCCTTGAACTGTTCAGGGAGGTGATTTGAGGGTTGGACCGTAGGCAACCTCGAGTAGCGGTGCTGGGTGGCGGCTCCTGGGGGACGACGGTGGCATCGATCGTAGCCAGGAGCGCCCCGACGGTGCTCTGGGCCCGGTCGCCGGAGGTTGCCGAGGAGGTCGACAGGCGGGGCCGCAACAGCCGCTACCTCGGCGACATCCCGCTGACGGACGGTCTGCGGGCGACCGACTCGCTGGAGCAGGCCGTGCAGGACGCCGACGTCCTGGTCATGGGTGTCCCCTCACACGGCTTCCGGGGAGTTCTCGAGCAGGTTGTGTCCCACGTGCGTCCGTGGATCCCGGTCGTCAGCCTGGTCAAGGGGCTGGAACAGGTCACCGACCACCGGATGACCGAGATCGTGGCGGAAGTGCTGCCAGGGCACCCGGCCGGCGTGCTCGCGGGGCCCAACATCGCCAAGGAAGTCATGGCCGGCTACGCCGCGGCCGCCACGATCGCCATGCCGGACCAGAACCTGGCGGCCCGGTTGGCCGACCTGTTCCGCACCTCCCGGTTCCGGATCTACTCCACGACCGACGTGGTGGGCGTGGAGATCGCCGGCGCGCTGAAGAACGTATTCGCGATCGCGGCCGGGATGGCCGACGGGGCCGGGGCCGGCTACAACACCAAGGCGATGGTGATCACCCGGGCGGTGCGGGAGATGCGCCGACTCGGTGAGGCGCTCGACGGTGATCCGCTGACCTTTTCCGGTCTCGCGGGTATGGGTGACCTCATCGTGACCTGCACCAGCCCGCTGAGCCGCAACCGGCACGTCGGCGAGGAGCTGGGCCGGGGCAAGTCCATCGGTGAGGTGCTTGCCGGGATGAAGCAGGTCGCGGAGGGTGTCAAGGCCGCCCCGGTGGTCATGAAGCTGGCGGCCGAAGTTGGGGTGGACATGCCGATCGCCCAAGAGGTGGACAACGTGCTATGGCACGGCGCCACCGTCGCCGATGCCTACCGCGGCCTGCTCAGGGTCGCGCCCGGGCACGAACTCCACGGGGAGGGCTGGTGAAGGGCCGACGCTCCGGCACACCGCTGATCTGGCTGCTCACGAGGGCCGCTCTGCTCGCGGCGGTGTGGGCGGCGGCCGTTGCCCTGATGCGGCGGCTCCGGCGCCGTCGACGCCCGGCACTGGAGGCCATTCCGGTGACACCCTCGTACGCCGGCGGGGCCGGAACACCGCTGGTGCTCCTGCACGGCGTCGGCGGCACCTGGCGGGTGTGGCGCCCGGTGTTGCCGCTGCTGGAGCCTCGGCATGCGGTGTTCGCACCGACCCTGCCCGGCCACTATGGAGCGGAGCGGCTCGCCGCGGGTGTCGTCCCATCCATCGATGCGCTCGCTGACGGGGTTGCCGAGCAGCTCGATCGAGCTGGGATCGATCGGGCGCACATCGTCGGCAACTCGCTCGGTGGGTGGATCGCCCTGGAGCTGGCACGCCGCGGACGGGCCCGGTCGGTCGTCCTCTTCGGCCCCGCCGGTGCGTGGCGGTCGGCGGCGCGCATGACCGCCGTTGCGACGGGGTTGCGGCTGTCGTTCGTCCTGCTCGCCAAGCAAGCCGACCGCGCGGAGGCGATCGCCCGTCGGCGGTGGGCGCGGCGACTGCTGCTCGCGACGCAGGTCGAACACCCCGACCGCGTCGACCCGGCCGAGTTCGCGGCCTCGATCCGGGCGATGAAGGACTCCCCGGTGGTCGCCCCGCTGCTGCGGGTGATCACGAAACACCCGCTGGAGCACCTGCCCGCGGACCCGGACTGCCCGATCCGGGTGGTCTGGGCGGAGCGAGACCGGATCATCCCGTTCGAGCATAACGGCCTCCCCCTGCTGGAACGCGTCCCGGGCGCCGAGCTCGTCCGGCTGGCCGGCGTGGGCCACGTTCCGATGCCCGACGATCCGGAGCAGGTCGCCCGCCTCATTCTCGAGGTCACCGGCGCCGTCGACCGCGCCCACGAGAAGGATCGCGGGGGCGCGCCGATTGCGCCCCACGCCCGACCGAGCGAGGCGAGCTGAATGGCAGCACAGGATACGGACCATGCGTGGGGCGGCCCGGCGAACATGAGCGCCTGGGAGGCGCTCATGTGGCGGGCCGAGGCCGACCCCCGCACCCGGTCAACAGGAGTGCTGCTGGAGATCCTCGACAGGGAGCCGGACTGGGACCGGCTGGTCGCCGCGCACGAGCGCATCAGCCAGCAGATCCCCCGGCTGCGCGAGCGGGCCGTCGAACCGCTGCTGCCCCTGTTTCCGCCGGCCTGGTCACCCGACCCGCACTTCGACCTCGGCTACCACCTCCAACGCGTGCGGCTGCCCGGGCCAGGCACCCTGCGCCAGCTGCTCGACCTGGCCCAGGGGATCCTGGCGCGACCGGTGGACAAGGCACGACCACCGTGGGAGGCCGTGCTCGTGGAGGGCCTCGAGGACGGTCGAGCCGGGTACCTGCTCAAGCTCCACCACAGCCTGTCTGACGGCCTCGGCCTGGTGCAGCTGCTCAGGCTCGCGCACAGCAGCACTCCCGAGCCCGGCGACCACCAGCTCGCACCGCCGCCTGCACCACGGCCGCCGCTGACCCCGGCAAGCCTACTGGCCGACCGGCTGCGCCAACGGCTCACGCATACCCCGTCAGAGTTGATCAGGCGCGGCGATGACTCCCTCAAACTCATCGGTCGCACGGTGCGGAACCCCGGCGCTGTCGCCGGCGACGCACTGCGGTTCGGCCGCTCGTTGCGCCGCGTCCTCACGCCACCGCCGGCCGAACGGTCGCCGCTGCTGCGCGGCAGCAGGGGCTTCGGCTACCGGCTCGTCCTGCACGACGTGCCATTGAGCGACCTGAAGGCTGCCGGGAAGGCAGCTGGTGGCTCGGTGAACGACGCATTCCTAGCCGGCGTGCTCGGGGCATTCCGGCGTTACCACGAGCACCACGGCGTCCCGATCGAGCTGATGCCGATCGGGATACCGGTCTCCCTGCGCGCGAGCGACGACCCGATGGGGGGCAACCGGTTCGCCGGGGCGAGGTTCGCCGCCCCGGTCGGGGAAGCCGATCCCCGCGCCCGCATCGAGATCATCCGCGAGTTCGTCATCACCGCCCGGGCCGAACCCGCCATCGGGTTCCTCGACCTCGTCGCGCCGGCGCTGAGCCGGCTCCCCACAGCGGCGATCATCGAGCTCGCCGCCGGGATGACCAACGTGTCCGACGTCCAGGCGTCCAACATTCCCGGGATGGGGCATCCGGTCTACCTGGCCGGCGCCAGGGTGACCGGCCTGTACCCGCTCGGCCCACGTCCCGGGGTCGCCGCCATGATCGCGATGATCTCCTACGACGGCACCTGCTGCATCGGTCTGAACGTCGACCCGGACGTGATCAGCGACCTCGAGATCTTCGAGACCTGCCTACGGGAAGGATTCGACGAAGTACTCGACCTGCGTAAGGAGGAGCGGTAGGCCATGACTACGCGACTTGTCCCGCGGACATCGGTCCGCGGCTGCCATTCGCCAACCACGAAAGGAGGACTCGGTGGTGTTCGCTGACCCGTCGACACGTTTTACCTATCCGGCCCGCGACGGCGTGGAGATCGTCGGCTACCGGTGGGACCCGGCCGGCGCGCCGCGCGCCGCCGTGCAACTCACCCACGGCATGGGTGAGCACGTGCAGCGGTACGGCGCCCTCGCACGCGCCCTCACCGGCCGCGGTCTGGTGGTCTACGGCCAGGACCACCGGGGCCACGGCGCCACCGCGCGGTCCGCCGACGAGCTCGGCCAGTTGGGGCCGGACGGCTGGACCCAATTGGTCGACGACATCGACCTGCTCGTGTCCCGGATCCGCGACGAGCAGCCCGGTCTGCCGCTGGTGCTGCTCGCGCACAGCATGGGCTCATTCGCCGTTCAGCAGTACATGCTCGATCACAGCGACCGGGTCGACGCCGTCGTGCTGACCGGGACCACCGCGCTCGATCAGCTCGAGCCCGCCCTCGACCTCGACAAGCCCATCGACCTCGCCGCGTTCAACGCCGCCTTCCAGCCGGCGCGGACCGAGTTCGACTGGCTGTCCCGGGACGAAGCGATCGTCGACGCCTACATCGCCGACCCTCGGTGCGGGTTCGGGATCGACACCGACGCCGGCAAGGACATGTTCGCCGGCGCCCGCCGGATGGCCGACCCCGGCCAGGTGGCCGCCGTGCGCGCCGACCTCCCGCTCTATATCGCCGCGGGCGAGTCGGACCCGGTCAGCGCCAACCTCGCCCTGCTGAACGTCCTCGTCGACCGCTACCGCGCCGCCGGGCTCACCGACGTCACCGTGCGCACCTACCCCGGCGCCCGGCACGAGATCCTCAACGAGACCAACCGCGACGAGGTGGTGGCCAGCATTCTCGACTGGCTCGACCAGGTACTCAGCAAGCCATGACTGCGCGCACTCGCGCAGAGGCGCCCCGCGATGAGCATCCCGCTTCCTGACCAGCCCTCATGGGGCCACAGCCAGTTCCCGCCGATCGGCGACTACGGGTTCCTGTCGGATTGTGAGACGACCGCGCTGGTCGCACCCAACGGTGGCATCGAGTGGCTGTGCCTGCCTCGCATGGATTCCCCCAGCGTGTTCGGGGCGATTCTCGACCGCGACGCCGGCTCGTTCCGCATCAACCCGGCCGGCGTCGAGGTTCCGGCCGCCCGGCGCTACATCCCGGGGACGATGGTCCTCGAGACGAGCTGGTGGACACCAGGCGGCTGGCTGGTGGTCACCGACGCACTGCTGATCGGGCCCTGGCACCACCACCATGAGCGCTCGATAACAAACCGGCGGGCACCCACCGACTACGACGCCGACCACGTGTTGCTGCGCCTGATCCGCTGCGTCAACGGGCAGGTGCAGGTGCGCATGTACTGCAACCCTGTGTTCGACTACGGCCGGCATCCGGCGCAGTGGGAGTACGTCGGTGAGGGGTACCGCGAGGCGCTCGCCAGTGCCGAGGGCGCCGAGCGCTCGTTGCGGCTGACCACCGATCTGAACGTCGGGTTCGAGGGACCGCTCGCCACCGCGCGCACGCTGCTCAAGGAGGGGCAGACCCGCTTTGTCGCGCTGTCGTGGAGCGAGCACGCGCCGCCGCGTATCTTCGAGGAGGCCGACGCCAGACTCACGTGGACCGCCCACCACTGGCAGCACTGGCTGGACCGCGGCCGGTTCCCCGATCATCCGTGGCGGAGCTTCCTGCAGCGCAGCGCGCTCACGCTGAAGGGGTTGACGTTCGCGCCCACCGGGGCGGTCGTGGCGGCCGCGACGACGTCGCTGCCGGAGACCCCAGGCGGGGTGCGGAACTGGGACTACCGCTACACCTGGATCCGCGACACCGCGGCGACGCTGTGGGCGCTGTACGCGCTCGGCTTCGACTGGGAGGCCAACGACTTCTTCCACTTCGTCGCCGATGTGGCCGTGGCGGAGGGCGGCGACCTGCAGATCATGTACGGCGTGGACGGCGAGCGGGCGCTGCAGGAGTCGACGCTGGATCACCTGTCCGGGTACGACGACGCGCGGCCGGTCCGCATCGGCAACGCGGCGTACACCCAGCGCCAGCACGACGTGTGGGGCGGCGTGGTCGGCGCCATCGACCTCTATACCCGCGCACACGAGCGGGTCGACGACCGGCTCTGGGCCATCGTGCAGACCCAGGTGCAGCGGGCCCTCGAACACTGGCGGGAGCCCGATCAGGGCATCTGGGAGGTCCGCTCGGGACCTCAGCACTTCACCTTTTCCAAGGTGGCCTGCTGGGTGGCCGCCGACGCCGGGGCGCGGCTCGCCGAGGGCCGCGGCGAGAAGAAGCTGGCCGCGCAATGGCGTACCGCGGCGGAGCAGATCCGCGCCGACGTGCTCGCCCACGCCGTCGACAAGCGAGGCGTCTTCACCCAGCACTACGGCGGCAAGGCGCTCGACGCGTCGGTGCTGCTGATCCCTCTTTTCCGCTTCCTGCCCCCCGACGACGAGCGGGTGCGCAACACCGTGCTCGCGATCGCCGACGAGCTGACCGAGGACGAGCTGGTGCTGCGGTATCGGGTGGACGAGACCGAGGACGGGCTGACCGGCGAGGAGGGCACGTTCACGATCTGCTCGTTCTGGCTGGTCTCTGCGTTGGTGCAGATCGGTGAGCTGACCAGGGCCCGCGCGCTGTGCGAGAAGCTGCTGTCGTACGCCAGCCCGCTGCAGCTCTACGCCGAGGAGATCGACCCGCGCACCGGCCGGCAGCTCGGCAACTTCCCGCAGGCGTTCACCCACCTGGCGCTCATCACCGCGGTCACCGCGGTCATCAGAGCCGAGCGCGCGCAGCCTCGATGAGCTATCTCATGTCTCGGGGCTGGCCGGTGGCGGCGAGGATGCCCCGCCATAACTGACCGTCGGTGTTCGACCGCGGGCTATGAGGGCTCGGCCAGCGGGATCCACCTCACCGCCGACGCCGGCGTGCTGCAAGTGCGTCGCATCCTGGCGCAGATGCTCGCGATGGAGGCAGGTCGACCGTCGGCTGAGGTAAGACCGCACGCCGTGGTTCGTCCCCGCCGACCAGGCGGATCGGCCCGGCTAGGCCAGAGCGCTCATGACATCAGCCGCCGCTGTAGTCGCGGAGGCGCTGGGCGTAGGAGGCGCTGAACTCGGCGTACCGCTCGCGAAGCTCCTCTCCCGGCCAGTTCGCGGGCAGCAGTTCCGCGGGGAGAGAGGGGTCGATCAGCAGATGCCGGATCACCTTGGCCGTGGCCATGAACCCGGCTGTCAGGCTGTGGGCATCGTCGAGTTCGGCGCGCAGTCGCCGTGCTTCGCGGGCCCAGCCGGGCAGATCCCACAGCTGACTGACCAACGCGAGCGGGTCCGGATAGCGGCTCACGAAGAAGGTGCACTGTTCGGCGACGGTGCGGTCGTGCTGGCGGAGCAGGTTGTCTGGACGGATCCACACGCCTTCCCGAAGCTCGGCCAGGCGGAGCCTGACCATGGCCTTGCGCAGGGCGACCCGCTCGGCGAGCGGCCTCATCGGCGCCGTGACGACGGCCATTTCCCAGCTCTCGTCCCACTCTTTCGATCGGGGCGAGCGGGCCTCGTCCTGTTGTTCCTGGCGCCGGAGCAGCCGGTCGGTGAGGCGGTACACGCCATTGTCCGCGACGACGTCGCCCTCCGCGACCATCCGGGTGAGCGCGACCCGGGTCGTTCGCTCGGCGATGCCGAACAGCGCCCCGACCCTCACCAGCGCGCTGACGGGAAGAGCCGGCGGGTGATAACCGAGGAGCGTGCTGAGCGCGACCGAGCGGGCGGTGAGCGGCCTGATGGCCGGCAGATGACGATCGTGCACCGCAGCGAACCTACACCCTCAGATCTGGTCGGCAGATGGGTAGTGACCGCACGTCCTCTTGATGATACATTAAAGCATCGCTCGATGCGAAAGTGTTCCACATCAGCCGGTCCAGCACGAAGCAGCGAGGAAGCCCGATGCCCAAGGTGCTCTATGAGAAGCGCGGCGAGATCGCGTACATCACTCTCAACCGGCCGGACAAGCGCAACGCCATCGACACCGAGACCGACGACCTGCTGTTCGAGGCGTGGAGCGACTTCCGCGCCGACCCGGACGTGCGCCTCGCCATCCTGACAGGCGCGGGAGACCAGGCGTTCTGTGCCGGCGCCGACCTGTCCTCGCACGTCGACGGCTGGCTGGAGGGTGGTCCGGGTCTCGGGCGCGGCCTCCTGGAGCGTGGCTTCGCCGGTGGCATCACCCGTGGGCTGCACCGCACCTTGAAGCCGATCATCGCCGCGCTCAACGGGTGGGTCATCGGCGGAGGCATCGAGTTGGCACTTGCGTGCGACATCCGGGTCGCGGCCGACGACATCCAGTTCGGCTTCTACCACATGCGGCGCGGCATGCATTTCGGTGACGGCGGGATCGTACGGCTGGTCAACACCTGCGGGGTGGGCATCGCCATGGAACTCGAGTTGATGGGCGAGCCGATCACCGCCCAGCGGGCCAAGGAGTGCCACCTGGTCAACCGCGTCGTCCCGAGGCAGGAGCTGACGTCCACCGTGGAGGACATCGCGGCCAAGATCCTGCGCAACCCCCGGTTGGCGGTCGAGTCGGCCAAGGAGACGATCCTCGAAGTCGTCGGCCGGCCGCTGGATGACCAGCTACGCCTGGAATGCCTGTACAGCTACTCCACGATGGGCAACCCCGAAATCGTCGAGCGTAAGGAGGCGTTCCTGGGACACCGGGACACGCCGGGCTCGGGGCCACGCCCATGAAGGCCAACCGCGTTCGCTTCGGCGTGAACCTGATGCCCCAACTGTGGGCCGACGGGCCGGTCAAGTCCGGGCCGGCCCTGATGACCCATCGCTCTCGCCTGCTTCGCCGCATGGCCGACGGGGGAATCGACCACGTGATGGTGGGCGACCACGTGATGTTCCACGGCGGGGTCGGCAACGACGGTCTGGTTGATGCGGCGTCGGTCGTGACCGCCACCGACGAACTCGGCGTCTACCTCGCCGTCTACCTGTTGGTTCTGCGGCACCCGCTGCTCGTGGCCCGCCAGATCCTGACGGTGGCGCAGTTCGCGCCGGGGCGGCTCGCGCTCGGCCTCGGCATCGGTGGTGACGACCGGCGGGAAGTCGTCGCGAGTGGGGTGGACCCTGCGACACGTGGACGCCGGATGGACGAGTCGCTCGGCCTCCTACGTCGCCTGCTGGCCGGCGAGACCGTCACCCACGAGGGCGAATACTTCTCGTTGGACCGGGCCCGGCTTCGCCCCGTACCGGAACAGCCGATCCCCCTGGTGGTCGGCGGCCGATCCAGGGCCGCGCTGCGACGGGCGGGCCGGCTGGGTGACGGCTGGCTGGGGATCTGGACATCGGCCAGGCACTGCGCCGAGGCAATCGCCACCGTCGAGGAGCAGGCCGCGGACGCAGGCCGCGGCGATGTCGACTGGAAGCATGGCATGACGTTCTGGTGCGGGTTCGGATCGAACCGGGCGCAGGCGCGCGGGCGGGTCGCCCCGGCCATGGAGGGCCTCTACCGCACCCCGTTCGGCAAATTCGAGTCCTACGTCCCGCACGGCACGGTGGACGACGTCGCCGAGTTCGTCGCGCCCTACATCGAGGCCGGCTGCACGACGCTCAACTTCATCCCGCTCGCGGGCAACGACGAGGCGGGCATCGACGCGGTCGCGGAAGTCCGCGCGCTGCTACGGAAGTAGAAAAGGCCCCAAGGAGGCATCATGAACTCGATCTCAGAGCAGCTACGCCGATCCTCCGAGTTCCGGGCCGCCGGCCACTGGCGGGATGACACCCTGGTCACACTCATCGACCGATGGGCAGACGCCGATCCAGGTCATCCCTACATCTCTGACGGGGTCGGGGAACTGACCTACGGCGAGTTCCGGGCGCAGGCCTGGAACCTGGCCGCTGCCCTGGCCGAACGCGGCGTCAAGCCGGGTGACCGGGTGGCGGTCCAGCTTCCGAACTGGGACGAGTTCTTCCTGATCTACGCCGCATGCGCGCGGTTGGGTGCGGTCATGATCCCCATCGTCGTGGTCTACCGGGCCGGCGAGGTCGGGTTCATCGTGGAGAACTCAGGCGCGGTCGCCCTCATCACCTGCGGCGAGTTCCGCCGTTTTGACCACGCGGCGATGGCCCGCGAAGTGGCCGCGTCCTCGAGCAGCCTGCTGTTCCGTGTGGTCGTCCGAGGCGATCCAGCCGACGGAGCGCTATCGTTCGCGGAGCTTCTCGGCACCGACTGCGACGCGGGCGTTCTGCCCGGCCTCCCCTCGGCCGACGATCCGCACCTGATTCTCTACACCTCGGGCACCGAGTCCCGGCCGAAAGGCTGCCTGCACACCTGGAACTCCAGCTCGTTCCTGCCCAGGCACGCGGTCAGCGCCTTGAAGATGGACCGCTCGGACGTGATGTTCATGCCCGCGCCGGTCACCCATGCCCTGGGTCTGACCTTGGGGGTCATGGCCCCGACGCTGGCTGGTGCCTCGGTGCACGTGCTGGACGTGTTCGATCCCGTGACCGCCCTGCAGCGCATCGGAAAGTACCAGTGCACCGGTACGGCGAGTCCCGCTCCGTTCATCCGGATGTTGCTCGACGCGTACGACCCCACGGCGCACGACGTCACGCGATTGCGCTTCTGGCTCACCGCCGGCGCTCCCATCCCGGCCGCCTTGGTTGACGAGGCCGCGAACACGTTCGGCGGCTGTCGCGTGGTCAGCGCCTACGGCTCCAGCGAGGTCATGATGGCCACCGTCTGCCGGCCGGAGGATCCGGTGGAGCGGGTGGCCAGCTCCGACGGCCGGCCGGTTCCCGGCGTCGAGATCCGGATCGTCGGTGAGGACGGCCGGCCGGCCGCGATCGGTGTGGACGGCGAGATCCGGTACCGCGGTCCGGGGCGACTGCTCGAGTACTGGCGCCGGCCGGATCTCACCGCGGAGGCCACCGACGATGAAGGCTGGTGGTGCACTGGTGATGTCGGCCGGCTCGACGAGGACGGATACCTGCGGGTCACCGGGCGGATCAAGGACATCATCGTCCGTGGCGGCTTCAACATCAGCGCGCGGGAGGTGGAGGAGGCCTTGCTGGCACACCCCAAGATCGCGAACGTTGCCGTCGTCGGTATTCCGGACCCCGTTCTCGGCGAGCGGGCGTGCGCGGCGATCGTGACGAGGGGCGCGATCGACATCACCCTCGACGAACTACGGGATCACCTGACCAACCAGAGCAAGCTGGCCATCTGGAAGGTTCCGGAGCGAGTCGAGTTCCTCTCGGAGATGCCGGTGACCGCCACCGGCAAGAGCCAGAAATTCGTGTTGCGAGAAAGGTTCCGGACTTCCGGACCATCGGGCGATCGTTAAGGTGTCGGGACTCATGAACTTCGCGACCAGTCCGGAACAGGACGCGCTGGTCGACGTCGCTCGCCGCTTCGGCCAGCAGCACCTCGCGCCGTTCTACCAACGGCGAGAGCGCGAGGGAGCCTTCGACCGGCCGACCCTACGCGAGATGGGCAGGCTGGGGTTCTTCGGGGTGGAACTGCCGGCCGCGTACGGCGGCCTCGGCCTCGACTGCGTCACCGCGGGACTCGTCCTCGAGACGCTCAGTGCCGCCGACTACAACATCGGGCAGCTCATGGTCGCCGTCTCGCTCGCCGGGAGCATGCTGGCGAAACACGGCGACCGGTATGTTGTGGAGCCGTGGCTGCGGAGCATCCTGGCGGGCGAGACGATCCCGGCGATCGCGCTCACCGAGCCGGGCGGCGGCTCCGATGCTGCTAACCTCGCCGTGCGCTCGCGGCGGGACGGCGACGACTACGTTCTCGACGGCGAGAAGACATCCACGAGTTTCGCGACTCAGGCGGGCATCGCGGTGGTGTGGGCGCGCACCGGCCCCCCGGGGAGCGGCGCCTACGGGATCAGCGCCTTCCTCGTGCCGCTGGACCTGCCCGGCATCACGACAACCGAGTTCGAGGACCTCGGCGGGCGGTGCGCAGGACGCGGATCGTTGTACCTCGACGGGGTACGGGTACCCGCATCTCACCTGCTCGGTGCGGAGAATCGTGGCTTCGTGCAGGTGATGCAGGGCTTCGACTACAGCCGGGCGCTCATCGGCCTGCAGTGTCTGGCGGTCGCACGCCAGTCGCTCGACGAGACATGGGCATCGGCCGCGGAACGCGAGAGCTTCGGCAAGCCGCTCACGGCGTATCAGGGCGTCACGTTCCCGCTGGCGGAGGCCGAGACGCACATCCACGCCTGCCGCCTGATGTGCCTGCACACCCTGTGGCTCAAGGATCAAGGACTCCCGCACACGGCCGAGGCCGCGATGTGCAAATGGTGGGGACCCAAACTCGCCTTCGAGGTAGTGCAGAACTGCCTGCTGATCAATGGCCACGGCGCCTACACGACAGAGATGCCGTACGAGCAGCGCCTGCGTGACGTGCTCGGACTGCAGATCGGAGACGGGACGGCACAGATCATGAAGCTCGTCATCGCGCGCCACAAAGCTGGACGAAAAGGGGTAGCGATGTGACGCGGCTCGTCAGGCAGGCCGCGCCCGGGCGGACGCGCTCTCGAAGACCGGATCGCTGGCGATCAGTTCTCGGGCACCTCAATCGAGGTCCGGTCCTCGACCTCCATGACCGCCTCGGCGTACGAGTGAACGTGGCGGCTCATTCGCCGCCCGGCCGCGTCTGGGTCCTGGGCCCGGATGGCCTTGGTGACCGTGCGGTGGGCTCGCAAAGTGGTCCGGCGCACGTCGTCATCGACGAAGCCCTGGTTGTCGGTGGAGGCGTAGATGCTTCGGGACAGGGCCAGCATGAAGCCCGTCAGCAGCTCGTTGTGGCCGGCGGCGGCGACCGCCACGTGCCAGTCGACGTTGGCCTGCAGGAACTCGGCGAGCGTGCCGTCGGCGGCCATGGCCGCGTTCGCCGCTTCGAGGCGCCCGAGGTCCTCGTCGGTGCGGTGCTTCGCGGCGAGCTGAGCGCAGAACGGCTCGATCGCCTCGCGGGTCTCGAGCAGCGCCGGGATCCTGATCTGCCGGGCCCGGATCAAGAGGTTCACCGAGTTGGCCATCGAGTCATGGCCGAGCCGGTAGACGTATGCCCCGCCGGCGCGTCCGGTCTTGACCCGTACGAGTCCCTGCACCTCCAGGATGCGCAGCGCCTCGCGGACGGTGGCGCGGCTCATCCGGGTCTGCTTGACGAGCTCGCGCTCGGGCGGCAGCGCCGTATCTTCAGGGAAGTCGCCGCGGAGGATCCGTTCGCGCAGGTCGTCGGCCAGTACGTCGGACGACTTCGGCACCCGCAAGGGCGTCAGCCGGACGGCGTGCCGCCGCGGCCCGGATTCCGGGATCGCTGGTTCAGCGGCCATGAGGTGCCTCCGCAGTCGGGCATTTGGTCGTACCTAAATTAGCATTCGGCGGGCCCAACGACGCTGTCGAGCGCCAAGTGACGCCAAGATCAGGGCTCAGTTTTTTGGCCTAACCATTAACACTTAGGTTAAGATGGGTTCAAGACTGAGGCAATCGCGCGTGAGGAGTGAGTGATGAAGAGTCTGGACACGGCGTACGAGACCCTCGCGCTCGACGAGGCGACGCCCGGCGTCGTGGTCGTCACCCTGAACCGGCCAGACCGGTACAACGCGATGACGAACACGATGTTCGACGAGCTTGAGCAGCTGGCGCTCGCCCTCGACCATGAGCACGGCTGCCGGGTCGTCGTGCTCACCGGAGCGGGCAAGGCGTTCTGCTCGGGCTACGACCTCGCCGACGCCGTCGAGCTGCCGGGCCTCGGCGCACTGGGGATGCTGGACCAGCAGGAACGGGCCGCCCGGGCGCTGCTCGCGGTCCGGGGCATGCGGGTCCCGGTGATCGCCGCGGTCAACGGGGCCGCTGCCGGCGGAGGACTGTCGCTGGCGCTCGCCGCGGACATCCGGTTCGCGTCGACCAGCGCGAAATTCAACGCCGCGTTCGTCCGGATCGGCCTGTCGGCTGGCGACCTCGGCGCGTCCTGGCTGCTGACCCGGTTGATCGGGCCGGCCCGCGCCAGCGAGATCTGCTTCACGGGCCGGATGGTGGCGGCCGACGAGGCGCTGGCGATCGGACTGGTCAACCGGGTCAGTGAACCGGACCGGCTGCTCGGCGACGTGCTGACCCTCGCCGAGGCGATCGTCGCCAACTCGCCGGGCGGTGTGCAGCTCTCCAAGCGAGCGCTGCAGGCGAACATGGAGATCTCGTCGTACGCCGCGGCGCTGGAGCTGGAGAACCGCGGCCAGGCGCTGCTCACCCGGAGCGCGGACATGCCGGAGGCGCTGGCGGCGTTCCGGGAGAAGCGGCCCGCAGTCTTCACCGGAGCCTGACCGCGATGACGTCGACCATGACCGCGATCGCGGACTTCCCCGAGCTGCAGACGCTGACCTTCGAGGTGGCCGAGGCCGGTCTCGGCGTGCTGCGGGTCAACCGCCCGGAGCGGATGAACTCCCAGACCGTGCGGATGTTCGCCGAGTACGGCCTGGCCGCCCGCGCGCTCCGTGACAGCCGGCTGCGTGCGCTCATCCTCACCGGGGCTGGCGAGCGCGCGTTCTGCGCCGGCTTCGACCTCGACGAGGTCGACGTGATCACCCGGATGGGGGTTCGCGAGTTCCTCGAGTTCCAGGAGACCGCGAGCGGTGGCATCCAGGCGATCCGGCACCTGCCCTTCCCGGTCATCGCCGCGGTCCACGGGGCGGCCGCCGGTGGCGGCCTGGCCCTCGCGCTGGCGGCCGACATCCGCCTGGTCTCGCCTACGGCAAAGTTCAGTGCCGCGTTCCTGAAGGTCGGGCTGTCGATGGGCGAGCTGGGCACGTCGTACAACCTGAGCCGGCTGATCGGCCCCGGATGGGCGGCCGAGATCGGCTACTCCGCGCGCATCGTGGGCGCGGCGGAGGCCGTCGCGATCGGGCTGGCCAACCGCGTGGTTCCCACCGACCGCCTGTACGACGAGGCCGTCGCGCTGGCGCGGCTGATCGCCGCGAACTCGCCCGGCGGCGTCCGGATGTCCAAGCGCGCGATCCAGCGCAATCAGGAGATCACGTCGTATGCCGCGGCGCTGGAGCTGGAGAACCGCGGCCAGGCGCTGCTCACCCGGACCGCGGACATGCCCGAGGCGCTGGCCGCGTTCAAGGAGAAGCGCGCGCCCCGCTTCACTGGGAGGTGAGCACGCACCGATGCGCTGGGACTGGACGCCGGAAACGGGGGCGAAGCTGGCCGCGTTCCTCGAGGTGCGCGGGCTGACACGGGGAGACGTCACGACCCAGCCGATCGGCGACGGGCACTCCAACCTGACCTTTCTCGTCTCCGACGGCGCGCGCCAGGTTGTCGTCCGTCGTCCGCCGCCTCCACCCACCCCGCCGGGCGCCCACGACATGCTGCGCGAGGCACGCCTCGTCGGGGCGCTCGCGGGTACGCCGGTGCCGGTCCCGCGGCTGCTCGCGACCGCCGGGGCCGGCGAGGTCATCGACGTGCCGTTCTACGTCATGAGCTTCGCCGCCGGCCCGGTGGTCACGACGGGCACGCCGCCGCCCCTGGACTCGCCCGCGCTCCGGCGGCGTATCGGCCAGGCGCTGGTCGACACGCTCGCGGACCTGCACGCCGTGGACTGGCGGTCCGCGGGACTGGCTGACTTCGGGCGGCCGGAGGGCTTCAACGAGCGCCACCGCCGCCGGATCGCCGGTCTGGTAGCGGACGATGACGGGAAGCCGCCGCCGCATTTCGCGGAGATCGACGCCTGGCTGGCCGCGCACGTGCCCGCCGAGTCGGGGGCGTCGATCGTCCACAACGACTTCCGGATCGGCAACGTCATCCTCTCCGCCGAACGGCCCGGCGAGATTGCCGCCGTACTCGACTGGGAGCTGGCGACGCTCGGCGATCCGCTCCTCGACGTCGGCTACTTCCTCGCCTCGGTGCCGGAGCCGGACGGCCCGCTGACGCCCACCGAGGAGCTCGGCGCCGCGATGCTGGAGAGCGGCTACCCGACCCGCAACGAGCTCGCCGCCCGGTATGCCGGACGGACGGGAGCCAACCTTACCAACCTCGGCTGGTACACCGCGCTGGCGCTGTGGAAGCTCGCGGTGCTCTATGAGTACGGACGACGCCGGGCCGTTCGCGGCGTAGGGGATCCCTACTACGCTGACCCGGCGCTGGTGTGGTCGTTCCTGGAGGCCGCCCACCGCGCCGCTGGACTGCCGCCTCCGCGCGGACCATGCCAGGAGAGTTGATGGAGAGCTTCCACGACGAGCTGGTGCGGCCGGGCGTCACGGATCTTCCGGAGCGGTTCTTCGACCGGTTCGTGTTCAACCTGCACCGGACGGATGGGACGACGCCATCGATCATCTTCGGCCTCGGGATCCATCCGGTGCGCGACACCGTTGACGGGTTCGCGATCCTCACCACCAGGACCGAGCAGCGCAACGTCCGTTTCGCTACCGAGCTGAGCGCCACCGACTGGTCGAGCTGCGGTCCGCTCTCCTGGCGGGTCGTCGAGCCGATGACGACCTGGCACGTGGCCCTCGGCCCGAACCCGACCAGCCTGCAGTTCGACCTCACCTGGCGGGCCCGCACGCCTGCCTGGTACGGCGACGTGACCGTCACCAACCGGGACGGCGGGACCACGTCGTTCGAGCACCTCTTCCAGTCTGGGTGCTACGACGGGACACTCGCCATCGACGGGGTCGAGGAGCGGATCCACGGCTGGTACGGCCAGCGCGACCGATCCCGCGGCGTACGCACGATGAGCGGCGGGCAGGGCCTGCACATCTGGTACCAGGCGCAGTTCCCGGACCGCTCGATCGGCTTCTTGCTCGTCGAGAACCGCGCGGGCGGCCGGCTGCTGCTCGAGGGCGCGGTGATGCACACCGACGGCGGTCTGGACCCGGTCGCCGACGTACGTCATGACCTGACGTTCGACCATCTCGACCTGAGGTCTGGCACCGTCGAGGTGACCACCGGGTCCGGCACGGTGTACACGATCCAGACCGATGCGTCCGCCGGCGGCGCGCTGATGGCCGGCGGCGGGTACGGCGGGCGCCACGGCAAGGCCCTCGGGCGTGACCACCTCGAGTCGGACGTCTACCCGCTCGACGGCACGGTCACGCAGCTCACGCTGGACTCGTCGCTGACCGACCGGCTGGCCACGTTCAGCTGGGACGGCACGCCCGGGATCGGGATCTTTGAGTTTGCGCTGACGCGCAGCAGGTCGTACTCCTACCGGCCGACGCTCGCCGGGTGAGCGGTATCAGACCGAGCGCTCGGCCTTGCTCGCGGCCGTGGCGGCCAGGCTCTTCTCCCTGATCTGCTGCCAGTCCGCGTCCGTCAGCGAGGTGAGTCCCGCGAAGGTGCCCGGACCGGCGAGCATCTGGCCGCCGTCCATCGCGATCGTCTGACCGGTCAGGTAGTCACACGCGTCCGACAGCAGGAACATCATGAGGTTGGCCAGCTCCTCGATCGTGCCCGCCCGGCCGGCTGGCACCTGGTCGACCTGCGTGGCACCGACGGAACTGCTCTCGGTCGGGTTGAGCATCTCCCAGGCGTAGTCGGTAGGGATCGGTCCCGGCGCCACCGCGTTCACCCGGATGCCGTACTTCGCCCACTCGACCGCCAGCGACATCGTCATCGAGTGCACCGCCGCCTTCGCCATCGCGGACGGCACCACGTACGCCGACCCGGTCCACACCCAGGTGGTGAGCATGGACAGCACGCTGCCGGGAAGTCCGTCGCGGATCCACCGCTTGCCTGCCGCCAGCGTCGTGTGGAACGACCCGTTCATGACGGTGCCGGTGATGGCCTCGAAAGCGCGCGGGCTGAGCCCTTGGGTCTGGGCGATGAAGTTCGCTGCGGCGTTGTTCACGACGCCGGTAAGCGGACCGTGCCCGGACCAGATCGACTCCATCGTCTCGTCGACCTGGTCGAACCGGCGCACGTCGACGGTGTGCACGTGCACACTGCCGGGGCGAGCCGCTGATACTTCCTCCGCGGCCTCCTTCAGCACGCCCGCCCGGCGACCCCACAGGTGTACGACGGCACCGTGGTCGACCAGGTGGCGGGCGACCCCGCGGCCGAGGCCGGAGCCGCCGCCGGTGATCAGGATGCGCTTGCCGTCGAGCAGCCCACTGGAGAAGGCCTGCATGTCAGTTCCCGCGGTAGGCGGAGAAGTCCGGACTGCGCTTCTCGTTGAACGCGGTGATCCCTTCCCTGGCCTCGGCGGTCTCGCCGAACATCTTCAAGGTGGAGTAGGCCATCTGGCCGATGCCGGCGAAGTGCTCGGTGTCGGTGTTGAACGACTGCTTGAGCACCTTGAGCGCGGTCGGGGAGAGCTTCAGGATCTCGTCTGCCCAGGCCCGGACTTCCTTGCGGAGCTGGTCCGCCGGCACCACCTTGTTGGCCAGGCCCCACTCCAAGGCCTGCTGAGCCGAGTACTTGCGGCAGAGGAACCAGATCTCGCGAGCCCGCTTCTCACCCACGGCCCGGGCCATCAGGCCGGTGCCGAAACCGGCGTCGAACGAGCCGACCCGCGGACCGTTCTGGCCGAACGTCGCGTTGTCGGCGGCGATGGTCAGGTCACACAGCAGGTGCAGGACGTGCCCCCCGCCGATGGCGAACCCGTTGACCGCCGCGATGGTCGGCTTCGGTACGTCGCGGATCACGCGGTGCAGCGAGTCCACCTCGAACAGCCCGCTCTGCGAAGGCCCGTAGTCGCCCGTCTCCATCCGCTGCTTCTGGTCGCCGCCGGTGCAGAACGCCTTGTCGCCCGCGCCGGTGAGGGCGATGACGCCGACCTCGTCGCTGACCCAGGCCCGCTTGAACGCCAGCACCAGCTCGTCGACGGTGCGCGCGCGGAAGGAGTTGTAGCGCTCCGGCCGGTTGATCGTGATCCAGGCGAGGCCGTCCTGGACCTCATACGTCACGTCGGTGAAGTCGTCCATCGACCTTTCGTCCTTCCTCGTTGGCTGACGCCGGCTCGGCCGCCGCTAAGCCGCGGGACCGCGCGGTCGACGGATTCGGCCTGACCATTTGACTCTAGTGGCTTGAGCGGCCGTTATCAAGGCAGGGACTGCGGGATGTCCGGCCCTCCGTCTTGACATCGGCGATTTGGCCTGACCATAATACCCCTTGACTGGAACGCCCTGCAGGCTGACGGAGGAGCGGCGAAACTAGTATGACGATCGAACTGACCGTGGCCGAGCTCGCGGACGTCACCGAGCTGGACCTGGGTGCGTCGCCGTGGCGCCGGGTGGAGCAGCTCGGCGGCACCATGGCGCACGGCTACCTCACGCTGTCGCTGGTACCGGCGATGCTCAAGACGCTGCTGCGGATCAAGGACCACGCGCGCGGAACCAACTACGGCATCGAGAAGGTGCGCTTCACCGCGCCGGTCCCCGTCGGCAGCGAGATCCGGCTCGCCGCGACGGTCCTCGATCCCGAGTAGGAGACTCATGAAGATCGTCGTCTGCGCGAAGTTCGTGCCGGATGCCACCGCGGACCGCCGCTTCCGCCCCGAGGACAACACGGTGGACCGGGCCGGTGTCGACGGGTTGTTGTCGGAGCTGGACGAGAACGCCGTCGAGGCCGCCCTGGCCATCAAGGAGGCCGGGTCCGGTGATGGCCCTGACATGGAGGTGACCGTGCTCACGGTCGGGCCGGAGCAGGCCGCGGATGCGGTGAAGAAAGCGCTGCAGATGGGCGCCGACGCCGGGGTGCACGTGGTGGACGACGCGATCCACGGTTCGGACGCGGTGGCGACCTCGCTGGTGCTGGCGAAGGCGCTGGGCAAACTGGAGCCCGACATGGTGGTGTTCGGAATGGAGTCCACCGACGGCACGATGGGCGTGGTGCCGGCGATGGTCGCCGAGCGGCTCGGCCTCCCGGCGCTCACGCTGGGCTCGGAGGTGACCGTGGACGGCTCGACGGTGCGGATCCGCCGGGATGGCGACGCCTCAAGCGACACGGTCGAGGGCACGCTGCCGCTGGTGCTGAGCGTGACGGATGCGGCGAACGAGCCCCGGTACCCGTCGTTCAAGGCGATCATGGCGGCGAAGAAGAAGCCGGTGCAGACCTGGGCACTGTCCGATCTCGGCGCGTCGGCCGATGAGGTCGGGGGTTCGGTGGCGTGGTCGCGGGTGACCGGGGTGACCGCGCGGCCGCCGCGGACCGTCGGCACGATCGTCACCGACTCCGACGGCACGGGCGCCGCGCAGCTCGTCGAGTTCCTGTCCACCAACAAGTTCATCTGAGGAGCAGCCAAGTCATGTCGAACATACTGGTCCTCGCCGACCACGTCGGTGGCACGGTCCGCAAGACCACCGCGGAGCTGCTCACTATCGCCCGCCGCCTCGGCGAACCGGTGGCGGTCTACATCGGGGACGGTGTCGAGTCGGCCCTGCCGGCGCTGGGTCAGTACGGCGCGGCGAAGGTGATCGCGCTGACCAACCCGGAGCTGTCGCAGTACCTGGTCGCGCCGAAGGCCGAGGCGCTGCAGCAGGTGGCGCAGGAGGTGGAGCCGACGGCGATCCTGATCTCCTCGAGCTCGGAGGGCAAGGAGGTCGCCGCCCGGCTCGCGGTGAAGCTGGAATCCGGGCTGATCACCGACGCCGTTGACGTGCAGTCCGGTGACGGTGGCCCGGTGACCACGCAGTCGGTGTTCGCCGGTAACTACACGGTCCAGGCCAAGGTGACCAAGGGCACGCCGATCATCACGGTTAAGCCGAATGCCGTCACCCCCGAGGCTGCGCAGACTGCCGGGACGCAGCCGGAGGTCGAGGAGCTCGACGTGTCGATCTCGGACGTGGCGAAGACCGCGCGGATCACGGCATCGAGGCCGCGGGAGGCGACGGGTCGTCCGGAGCTGACCGAGGCGGCGATCGTGGTGTCCGGCGGCCGCGGCACCGGCGGGGACTTCGGCCCGATCGAGGCGTTCGCCGACTCCCTCGGTGCGGCGGTGGGTGCGTCTCGGGCCGCGGTGGACTCCGGCTGGTACCCGCACGCCTACCAGGTCGGCCAGACCGGCAAGACCGTCGCGCCGCAGCTGTACGTCGCTGCTGGCATCTCCGGCGCGATCCAGCACCGGGCCGGCATGCAGACCTCAAAGACGATCGTCGCGATCAACAAGGACGCCGAGGCCCCGATCTTCGAGCTCGTCGACTTCGGCGTGGTCGGCGACCTGCACAAGGTCCTCCCGGCCGCCACCGACGATGTCAAGAACCGCAAGGGCTGACCCCCGGTGGCCAGCTTCAACACGCTGATCGTCGAGCAGGCCGCGCTAAGTGCCAGCAGAGCGATGGACCGCTCAACCCGGCGCGGACGCCGAGCTCGTCGGCACCGACGCCGAGCCCGTGTCGTAGAAGGCCTCGGCGGCTGCGTCGAGAATCCTGCCGTCCTGATCCACGCCCGGACGCTACCACGGTTGCTTCACTCGACTTACCTTTTGGTCTGACCTATAGTATAGTTTGAAAGTCGGATCGAGGAGGTGGGTGACGCATGGATCTCTCGGACTCTCCGGACGAGGCGCAGTTCCGGCACAACCTGCGCACCTGGCTGGAAAAGAGCCTTCCCGAGCTGCCCTGGCCCGAGCCCGCGGACCTGGTTGAGAAGGCGCCTTTCTGGCGGCAGTGGCAGGCGATGCTCTTCGAGGCCGGGTACGCCGGGCTGACCTGGCCCCGCGAGTACGGCGGGCAGGGGCTGGACGAGCGGATGCGGGCGATCTTCGGCGAGGAGTGCGATCTGGCCGGGGCGCCGGAGCGGCTCAACACCATCGGGGAGGACTTCGCCGGGCCGACCATCGCCCACTTCGGGTCGCAGGCCCAGAAGCGGCGCTTCCTGCGGCCGATTCTCACCGGCGAGGAGATCTGGTGCCAGCTCTTCTCTGAGCCCGACTCGGGGTCCGACCTCGCCTCGCTGCGTACGAAGGCCACGAAGGTCGAGGGCGCCTGGCGCATCCAGGGGCAGAAGATCTGGACCAGCCGTGCCCAGCTCGCCGCTCACGCGATCCTGCTGGCGCGCACGGGCGGTGGGCCCCGCCACAAGGGCATCACCTACTTCCTGCTGCCGATGGACAGCGAGGGCGTCACAGTCCGGCCGCTCGCCCACCTGCTCGGCGAGGCGGAGTTCAACGAGGTCTTCCTCGACGATGTGTTCCTCCCCGACGACGCCGTCGTCGGGGAGGTCGACGGGGGCTGGGCCGTTGCCATGGGCACCCTCGCCTTCGAGCGGGTCGCCATCGCGACCGGCAGGGTGAACACCACCAAGGCCGTCGAGGACCTCGTCGCCGAGATCCGGCTCATGACCGACGACGCGGGCAAGCCGCTCGGCGCCGACCCGCACGTCCGGCAGCGGGTGGCCGACCTGTGGGCGCGGGCCCTGGTGCACCACACCATCAGCCAGCGGGTGATCTCCGGCGCGGTCGCCGACGGGCCGCCCGGCCCGGTCACCTCGATCGGCAAGCTGTACTTCTGCCCGCTGGTCGAGGACCTTGCCGACTTCCGCCTCTCGCTCGAACCGCTCGCGGGCCAGTTCGGGCTCGACGACACCTCGCCGGAGGCTGCCCGCGCCCGCCGGTGGCTCCGCCTCGCCAACCAGACACGCGGCACGGCGATCGCCGGCGGCTCGACGTTCATCCAGCGCAACATCGTCGCCGAACGCGTTCTCGGCATGCCGAGGGGATGACATGACCTACACCTGGCGCCCGTCCCGGGACTACCTGGACGACTCCAACGTGGCCCGGCTGATGCGGACGCTCGGCGTCAGCACCGCGGACGAGCTGCGGGCCCGGTCGGTGGCGGACATCGGCGCGTTCTGGGACACCGTCGTGCATGATCTCGGCATCGAGTTCCGCACGCCGTACTCGCAGGTGGTGGACCTCACCCGCGGCATCGAGTACCCCGAGTGGTTCACCGGCGGCACGATCAACATCGTCGACGCCGCCCTGGGGCGCTGGAAGGACGCCACGCCCGGCGCGACCGCGGTCGTCCACGAGGCCGAGGACGGGACCGTGCGGCGGCTGACGTTCGCCGAGCTCGACGACCAGGTCACCCGGGTCCGGGCGGCACTGCGCGCCCGGGGCATCGGCAAGGGCGACGCCGTGGCGATCTACCTGCCGATGACGCCGGAGGCAGTCGTCGCGACGTACGCCGTGGCGAGCATCGGGGCGATGGTGGTCCCGCTCTTCTCCGGCTTCGCCCCGGCCGCGATCGCCTCGCGGCTCCAGGACGCGGACGCCAAGGCGGTCATCACCGCGGACGGTACCACGCGCCGGCGTCGTACCGTGCTGCTGAAGCCGCAGCTGGACGAGGCGCTGAAGGCATGCCCCGGCGTGAAGTTCGTGGCCGTGGTCGACAACGTCGGCGAGGCCGTCACGCTCGAGCCCGGCCGCGACGTCCTGTGGAGCGAGCTGCTGGCGGCGGACCCGGACCCGCAGGTCGAGCCGACCTCGGCGTCGGACGTGCTGCTGCTCGCCTACACGTCCGGGACGACCGGCCGGCCGAAGGGCGCGGTGCACACGCATGCCGGCTTCCTCGTCAAGGTGGCCAGCGAGGTAGCGTACGGCTTCGAGCTGGCGCCCGGCCGGACGTTCTGCTGGATCACCGACATGGGCTGGATCATGGGGCCGCTGTCGATCTTCGGCGCCCATGCCTGCGGCGGCACCCTGCTGCTCTACGAAGGCTCCCCGGACGTCCCAGACAACAGCCGGCTCTGGGACCTCGTCGAGCGGCACGGCGTGTCGATGCTCGGCGTCTCGCCGACGCTGGTCCGGACGTTGCGGGCCGCCGGCACCCGTCCGGCCGGCGACCTGTCGTCAGTCCGGGTCCTGGGATCGACCGGCGAGCCGTGGGACCCGGAGTCCTACGAGTGGCTGGCCCGGGACGTCTTCGGCGGCAAGGTCCCGGTGGTCAACTTCTCCGGCGGCACCGAGGTGGGCGGCTCGTTCCTGTGCCCCTACCCGGTGGAGGAGATCCACAGCTGCTCCCTGGGCGGTCCGGCACTGGGCATGGACGTCGACGTGGTCGACGACGACGGCCGGCCGCTGCGCGGCAGCGTCGGGGAGCTCGTCTGCCGGCAGCCCTGGCCGTCGATGACGCGCGGGGTCTGGAAGGACGACGAGCGGTACCGTGAGGCCTACTGGTTGACGTACCCCGGCCTGTGGCGGCACGGGGACTACGCACTGGCGGACGACGCCGGCTGGTTCGTCCTCGGCCGCTCCGACGACGTGATGAACGTGGCCGGCAAACGCGTCGCCCCGGCGGAAATCGAGTCGGTGCTCGCGACCGACGCCGCCGTCGCCGAGTCCGCGGTCGTCGGGATCCCGGATGCGACCAAGGGCGAGGCGGTCTGGGCGTTCTGGGTCCGACGGCCCGGCGCGGCGGACGCCGACGGTGACGAGGACGAAGCGAACGACGGGGTGGTGTCGGCGCGGCTCACCGCGCTGGTTGCTGCCCAGGTGGGCAAGCCGTTCGCGCCTGCGCGCGTGATCCGCGTCGGGCAGCTGCCCAAGACCAGGTCGGCTAAGATCCTGCGCCGGGCGGTCCGCGCGGCCGTGCTCGACACCGATCCCGGCGATCTGTCCGGGGCCGAGAACCCCGAGGCCGTCGAGGACATCCGGTCCCGGGTCAAGGAGGTGCGCTGATGCGGTGGCAACTGTCCGAGGAGCAGGAGGCCTACCGGCAGTCGTTCGGTGCCTGGCTCGCCGACGTGGCGCCCCGCGAGGTGGTGCGCCGGTGGCTCGATGGCGGCGACGCGGCGGAGTTCGCGGAGCGGCTGGTCCGCGACGGGTGGGCCGGGGTCGGCGTGCCGGAAGCCCTCGGCGGTCAGGGCGGCGGGCTCGTCGAGCTGGCGCTCACGGCCGAGCTGCTGGCCGGCGCGAGTGCTCCGTCGGCGGCCTGGCTGGCGACCGCGCTCGCCGTGCCCGCGCTCGGCTCCGGGACGGCCGTCGCCGCCTTCGAGGGTGAGCACGCGGCGTTGCTGTCCCCGGCCGACGTGATCCCGGGTGAGGGATCCCGCCTCACGATCGACGGCGAGGGGCGTCTGCGCGGGAAGGTCCCGCGCGTGCTCGCCGGTGACATGGCGGCGCGGTTCGTGGCGGTGGTCGACGGCCCGGGCGGCTCGCCGTGCCTGCGTCTGGCGTCGGCGAGTGCCGGAGTGCGGGCGGAGACCCGCCGGCTGCTCGACCGGAGCCGGTCGGTGGCCGACGTCGTGATCGAGGGTGCGCCGTCCGTGCCGCTCGATGTCGATGCCCGGGAGTTCCTGGCGGGCTGCGCCGCGCGCGCCGCCGTGCTGGTGGCCGCGGACTCGCTGGGAGCGATGGCGCGGATGCTCGACCTGGCCGTCGAGTACAGCAAGCAGCGCCGCCAGTTCGGCGTGCCGATCGGCTCGTTCCAGGCCGTCAAGCATGCCGCCGCGACGATCCTGGTCGAGGTGGAGGCGGCCCGGTCGGCGGTGTACTTCGCCGCGGCGTCGGTCGACGGCGGCGGCCCGCAGTCGGCGCTGCACGCGGCGGCCGTGAAGGCGCAGGTCACCGCGGCCGGCGCGCGGGTGGCCGACAGCGCGCTGACCTTGCACGGCGCGATCGGCTACACCTGGGAGCACGACCTGCAGCTGTTCTCCAAGCGGGCCAAGCTCGACGAGTACCTGTACGGCACCCCGGCGACGTGGAACGAGCGCATCGCCGACGGGCTCAAACTCGTGCCCGTCTAGTTTTTTGGTCAGTCCATTTGATATGGTCATTCCAGATACGGAGGAGGACAGCCGTGGACTTCGAGCTCTCAGAGGACCAGGCGACGATCCGCCGCGCGGTCGCCGAGCTGGCCGCCAAGTTCGACGACCAGTACTGGATGGAGAAGGACGCCGCGCACGAGTTCCCGGCCGAGTTCTACCAGGCGTTCGCCGACGGCGGCTGGCTCGGCATCACCATTCCGGAGGAGTACGGCGGGCACGGCTTCGGCATCACCGAGGCGGCGCTGCTGCTGGAGGAGGTGTCGGCCTCGGGCGCGGGGATGAACGGTGCGAGCTCGATGCACCTGTCGATCTTCGGCATGCACCCGGTGATCGTGCACGGTTCGGAGGAGCTGAAGCGGGAGAACCTGCCGCGCATAGTCAGCGGCGACCTGCACGTGTGCTTCGGGGTCACCGAGCCCGGCGCGGGCCTGGACACCACCAGGATCACGACCTTCGCCAGGCGGGACGGATCGGACTACGTCGTCAATGGTCGCAAGGTCTGGATCTCCAAGGCGATGGAGTCGGAGAAGGTCCTGCTGCTCACCCGGACGAGAAGGTTCGAGGACGTCGAGAAGAAGACGGACGGGCTGACGCTCTTCCTCACCGACCTCGACCGGGACCACGTCGACATCCGGCCGATCAGGAAGATGGGCCGCAACGCGGTCAGCTCGAACGAGCTGTTCATCGACGACCTGCGCGTGCCCGAGGCGCACCGCGTCGGTGAGGAGGGACAGGGCTTCAGGTACATCCTCGACGGCCTCAACCCCGAGCGCATGCTGGTCGCGGCGGAAGCCCTGGGCCTGGGCCGGGTCGCGCTGCGACGCGCGGTGCGTTACGGCAACGAGCGGGTGGTCTTCGGCCGGCCGATCGGCATGAACCAGGGACTGCAGTTCCCGCTCGCCGACTCGCTGGCCCGGCTCGACGCCGCCGAACTCGCGCTGCGCAAGGCCACCTGGCTCTACGACAACGGCAAGCCGTGCGCCAGGGAGGCGAACACCGCGAAGTACCTGTGCGCCGACGCTGGTTTCGACGCGGCGGACCGGGCGCTGCAGACTCACGGGGGGATGGGGTATTCCGAGGAGTACCACGTCGCGCGGTACTTCCGTGAAGCCCGGCTGCTGAAGATCGCCCCGCTCAGCCAGGAGATGGTCCTGAACTACCTCGGCTCGCACGTGCTCGGCCTTCCCAGGAGCTACTGATGTTCTCCCTCGCCGGGCGCTCCGCGCTCGTGACCGGCGCCGGCCACGGCATCGGCGCGGCGGTCGCCAAGGCGTTCGCCGCGGCCGGTGCGGCCGTGCTGGTGACCGACGTGGACAAGGACGCCGCGGCTGCGGCGGCCGACGAGATCGTCGCCGCGGGCGGCCGGGCCGAGTCCGCGGTGCTCGACGTCCGCGACGCCGGGCAGGCGACCCGGGCGGCCGAGCAGGCCGCCGGACTGACCGGGGGCACCCTGCACGTCGTCGTGAACAACGCCGGGGTGATCGCGCCGGCGATGTTCGCGAAGATGACGGCCGAGCAGTTCCAGCTGGTGCTCGATGTCCACGTGGCAGGCACCTTCACCGTCAGCCAGGCCGCACTGCCGTTCCTGGCCGTGGACGGCACTGGCCGGATCATCAACGTGACCTCAGCCGCCGGACTGGTGGGCACCATTGGCCAGGTCAACTACGGCGCCGCCAAGGCCGGCATCGTCGGCCTCACCAAGTCGCTGGCCAGGGAGCTAGCGAAGAAGCAGATCACCGTGAACGCGGTCGCTCCCCTGGCGACGACGGCGATGACCCAGAACATCCGCACCAACCAGCAGCTGGCCGAGAAGACGCTCGCCCGGATCCCGCTCGGCCGCTGGGCCCACCCCGACGAGATCGCCGCTACCTTCGTCTTCTTCGCGTCGGACGCGGCGTCGTACATCACCGGTCAGGTCCTGCCGGTCGACGGGGGGACGGTCATCTGATGGCGACCGAAAGCCCCATGACCCGGTCGGGTCGAGAGGCGCTGATCATCGAGGCGCTACGGACGCCGATGGGCAAGGCACACCCGGAGCGCGGCTGGTACCGGGACACGCACCCCAACGAGATGCTCGGTGCCGTCTACACCGCGCTCCTCGAGCACACCGGCCTCGCCGCCGGGGCGGTCGAGGACATCATCATCGGGTGCACCGCGCCGTTCGGCGAGCAGTCGCGCAACGTCGCCCGCAACGCCTGGCTGCAGGCCGGCTACCCGGCCGAGGTCCCGGCCACCGTGCTCGACCGCCGCTGCGGCTCGGCCCAGACCGCGGTGGAGATGGCGGCCGCGCTCGTCGCCTCGGGGACTCACGACGTCGTTATCGCCGGCGGCGTCGAGCACATGGGCCACGTGCCGATGAGCTCACCGGCGAAGATCTCGGAGCTATATGGCGACCCGTGGCCGCCCGCACTGCGCGAGCAGTACGACTTCGTGCCGCAAGGGGAGAGCGCAGAGCTGATCGCCGACCGGTGGGACATCGGCCGCGCCGAGCTGGACGCGTTCGCCGTCCGGTCGCACCGGCTGGCCGCGCAGGCGGTGGCCGCAGGGAGGTTCGAGCGGGAGCTGATCCCGCTCGAACTCGACGGGGAGCGGCGGACCAGCGACCAGCCAATCCGCCCGGACACGTCGATGGAGAGCCTGGCCGGGCTCAAGACCGTCTTCCGCGAAGACAACGGGCGGATCACCGCGGGCACTTCGTCCCCGATCAGCGACGGCGCGGCCGGCCTCGTGCTGGCCTCGCGCGACGGCGCCGAGCGGTACGGCCTCCGCCCGCGGGCCCGCATCCTCGACCAGACCACGGTCGGAGTCGACCCGATCATCATGCTCACCGGCCCCATCCCCGCCACGCGCAAGCTGCTGGACCGCAACCGCATGACGATCGACGACATCGACCTGGTGGAGATCAACGAGGCGTTCAGCTCGGTGGTGCTGGCCTGGGAACGTGAGCTGAAGCCCGACATGGGCCGGGTCAACGTCAACGGCGGTGCCATCGCCCTCGGCCACCCGGTGGGTGCCACCGGATCTCGGCTCTTCGGGACCCTGCTGGCCGAGCTGGAGCGCCGCGACGCCGAGATCGGGCTGGTCACCATGTGCTGCGGCGGTGGGCTCGGCACGGCGACCCTGGTGCAGCGGATCGACGGATGATCGACCTCGGCAGGTACATCTCGGCCGGCGACGGCGTGTGGTGGGGACAGGGCGGCGCCGAGCCGGAGCCGCTGGTCAACGCGCTGCTGGAGCAGGCCGACCGCATCGGTCCCGTGCGCGCCTTCTGCGGCCTCACCTGGAACGAGCGGCTGTCCGGCGACCTGCCCGACTCGCTGCCGGACTCCCTCACCGTGCTCTCCTACGGCGGGCTGGGGGAGCTGCGCCGGCTGAGCCGGCACGGCCTGCTGGACGTCGTGCCCTGCCACTACTCCGCGATCCCCCGGATGTTCGAGCGAGGCCAGCTCCCGTCGGACGTCGGGCTGGTGCAGGTGTCCCCGCCCGACGCCGACGGGCTGGTCTCGCTCGGCATCGGCGTGGAGTACGCCGCGGACGCACTGAGACACACCCGCACCCTGATCGCCGAGGTCAACCACCGGATGCCGCGCACCAGGGGCAGTGCCGGGCTGCCGCTGTCGGCCTTCGCCGCCGTGGTCGAGACCGACCGTCCGCTGCGGGAGGCGCCCGCCCGCGCGCCCGACGCGGTGGACCGCGTGATAGCCGACCACGTGGCCAGCCTGATCGAGGACGGCGACACGCTGCAGCTGGGCGTCGGCTCGCTGCCCAGCGCGGTCCTCGAGTCCCTCGCCGGGCACACCGACCTCGGCTTCCACACCGGGATGATCACCGACGGCGTGACGGCCCTGGTGGAGAAGGGCGTCGTCACCGGTGCGCGCAAGGAGATCGACCAGGGGCTGGTGGTGACCGGAGCCGCGTTGGGCAGCGCGTCGCTGTACGACCGGCTGCGCGAGTTCCCGATCGAGTTCCGGCCCGCCAGCTACACCCACGCGCCGTCGGTGCTGTCGCAGCTCAGGTCCTTGGTGTCGATCAACTCGGCGATCGAGGTGGACCTGCTCGGCCAGGTCGGCGCCGAGCTGCGGCACGGCGTGCACATCGGCGCCGTCGGCGGCCAGGTGGACTTCAGCCGGGCGGCATCGCTGACCGGCGCCCGTTCGGTCATCGCGCTGCGCGCCGAGTCCGGCGGCGAGTCGACGATCAATCCCACCCTGCGTGGCGGGGTCGTCACGACCGCACGCGTCGACGTCGACGCGGTGGTCACCGAGTACGGCGTCGCGCTGCTGACCGGGTGCACCGTGGCAGAGCGGGCCCGCCGGCTCATCGCGGTGGCGGCGCCGCATCATCGAGAGGGGCTCGAGCGGAGCCTCGCGGACCGGGAGGTCGTGTGGTGACTGACGATAATCGCAGTGAGGGCGAGAGCCGACGGGTGCGCATCCGGGAGGTCGGGCCCCGCGACGGCTTCCAGAACGAACCGGAGACGATCGCGACCGCGGACAAGATCCGGCTGATCGACGCCCTGGGCCGGGCCGGCTTCAAACGGATCGAGGTCGCGAGCTTCGTCCGGCCCGACGTCATCCCGCAGCTGTCCGACGGCGTGGAGGTGCTCCGCGGCATCGACCTGCCGCACGACGTCGCCCGGATGGTGCTGGTGCCGAACAGCCGGGGTCTCGGCAACGCGCTCACGGTGCGCGACCTGTTCGAGGTGGTGGCGCTCTTCGTGAGCGCGTCCCAGACCCACAACCAGCGCAACATCAACCGGACGGTCGAGGAGACCATGGCCGACGTCAAGGTGATGGGCAAGCGCATCGTCGCCGAGGACCTCACCTTCTGCGCGGTGATCGCCACCTCGTTCGGCTGCCCGTACGAGGGCAAGGTCCCGATGGGCCGGGTCCTCGGCCTCGCCGAGCAGTTCGCCGAGGCCGGCGCCACCGAGATCGGCTTCGGCGACACCACCGGCATGTGCAACCCGGCGTACGCGTCGCGGTTCTTCACCGCGGCCATCGAGCGGCTGCCCGGGGTCGAGGTCACGGCGCATTTCCACAACACCCGAGGGCAGGGCCTGGCCAACGCGTACGCCGCGCTCGAGGCAGGCTGCACCAGCTTCGAGTCCAGCTTCGGCGAGCTCGGCGGCTGCCCGGTGCCGGCCGGCTCGACCGGCAACATCGCCACCGAGGACCTGGTGAGCATGTTCCACGAGATGGGCGTCGAGACCGGCCTGGACCTGGGGGCCGTCATCGAGGCCGCACGCGAGGCGCAGTCGGTGCTCGGCCGCAAGCTCACCAGCCACTCCCTCGTCGCCGGGCCGGTGCACTGGCACCCGGCCGTCAGCTGACCCTCACCACTACACCGGAGGACACCTCATGAGCAACCGCGTCGCCATGGTCACCGGGGGTGCCCAGGGCATCGGTAAGGGCATTGCCATGGCACTGGGTGAGAAAGGGTTCAGGGTCGCCGTGGCGGACCTGAACCTGCCGGCCGCCGAGCAGACTGCCAAGGAGATCGGTGCCGCCGGAGGCACCGCGATCGCGGTCGAGATCGACGTGACCCAGACCGCCTCGGTCGAATCGGCCGTCAAGGCGATCGAGGCCAAGCTCGGCCCCATCGAGGTCGTGGTGAACAACGTCGGCTGGGACGACTTCATGCCGTTCGTGAAGACCACCGAGGAGTTCTGGGACAAGATCCTCGACATCAACTTCAAGGGCGCGCTGCGGGTCATCAAGGCCGTCGTGCCGGGCATGATGGACCGCGGCTTCGGGCGTGTCATCAACATCGGGTCGGACGCCGGCCGGGTGGGCTCGTCGCTGGAAGCGGTGTACTCCGGGGCGAAGGGCGGCATCATCGCGTTCACTAAGACCCTGGCCCGCGAGGTGGCTGCCCAGGGCATCACCGCCAACACGGTGTGCCCGGGACCTACCGACACGCCGGCCCTGCGGAGCTTCGCGGAGGGGTCCGGCGACGCGGAGAAGGTCATCGCCGGGATGGCCCGTGCGGTCCCGATGAAGCGGCTCGGCACTCCCGAGGACATCGGCCCGGCCGTCGCCTTCCTCGCCTCCGACGGCGCCGGCTTCGTCACGGGCCAGACGCTGTCGGTCAGCGGCGGCCTGACGATGGCCTGAGCCGTGCCGATCGGAGGAGCACCTTGACCGCACCCACGCAGGTCGTTACCTGGCGCCGCGAGAGCCCTGGGGTCTGGGTCGTGACGCTGGACCGGCTGCCGGCCAATGCCCTCGGCGTGCCGATCCTGGAGGGACTGCACGCTGCCATCGACGCGGCCGGGCGGGCCGGTGACGTCAAGGTGATGATCGTGACCTCGGCCCTGGACGGCTTCTTCGCCGCGGGGGCTGACATCAAGCACATGTCCTCCATCGACGCAGGGTCCTTCGTGGCCTACGGCGACAAGATGCGCGCCGTCAACGACCGGCTGGCCGGAGCTCCCTGGGTTTCGATCGCCGCGGTGGACGGCCTGGCGCTCGGCGGCGGGCTGGAGCTCGCGATGGCGTGCACGATGCGGGTGAGCGGCCCCCGGGGGAGGTTCGGCCTGCCCGAGGTCAAGCTCGGCCTGATCCCCGGAGCCGGCGGCACCCAGCGACTGCCCCGGCTGGTGGGACGGGGTCGTGCCCTGGACATCATGCTGACCGCCCGCCAGGTCAGGGCGGACGAGGCGCTGGCCATCGGCCTGGTCGACCGGCTCACCGACGGCGACGTCGTCAAGGAGGCACTCGCCTTGGCGGCCGAACTGGTGACCTCCTCGCTACCGGCGCAGCTGGCGGTCATCCGGGCGGTCAATGCCGCTTTCGAGCTGCCGCCCGACGAGGGGCTCCGGTACGAGGCGCTGCTGGAGCAAGGACTTTTCGTGGACGGCGAGGCGGCGGAAGGCATCCGCGCCTTCATCGCCAAGCGCGCGCCGGATTTCGCCCGAGAAATCACGCCGCGACTTGGTTGACGATGTACATACTACAGGGCTGGGTGACAGCTCGGCTGCAGGGGGAACAGTGATGGCGAGTAACGGCGCTCTCGACGCCCGGGACCGCGGCGCGATACTGGGCCGGCTGGCGAATGAGCGGTTCGACGTGCTGGTCATCGGCGGCGGCATCACCGGCGCCGGGGCCGCCCTGGACGCGGCGTCCCGGGGGCTGCGGGTGGCCCTGGTGGAGGCGCGCGACCTGGCCTCGGGTACCTCGAGCCGGTCCAGCAAGCTGATCCACGGCGGCCTGCGGTACTTGGAGCAGTTCGACTTCAAGCTGGTCTACGAGGCGCTGCGGGAACGCGATCTGCTCGTCTCCAAGCTCGCCCCGCACCTGGTCAAGCCGGTCTCGTTCATGTACCCGCTGTACAAGAAGGTGGTCGAGCGCCCCTACGT
>WNGG01000354.1_pt1 | contig 48737 bp, 46 predicted proteins | sample 5400661 | NCBI WGS metagenome assembly WNGG01 (sample SAMN13153372, study PRJNA577476) | soil metagenome | isolation source: 100 cm soil or saprolite under Garry oak tree replicate 1 | place: USA:California | collected 2016-06-15 | reverse complement strand
TCGACGAGCATCGTGCGGATCCCGAACGGCGCGACCTCGGAGGTCAGCGACTCGATCCAGCCCTCCACCCCGAACTTGGAGGCGGCATAGGCGGTGCAGAACTCCTGGCCCACGATGCCGGCGGTCGAGGAGATCGTGACGAGCAGGCCGGAGCGCTGGGCGCGCATGACCGGAAGTGCCGCGCGGGCGACGTTGACCGGGCCGAACAGGGTGGTCTCGATCTGCGCCCGGAAGGCCTGCGGGCTGATCTCCTCGAAGAACCCGGCGTTGAAGTTGCCCGCGTTGTTGACCAGCACGTCGAGGCGTCCGAACCGTTCGACCGTCGCCTTCACGGCGGCCTCGGCGTCGGCCGGGTCGGTGACGTCGAGCTTGACGGCGAGCAGGTCGTCGTGCTCGCCCAGGGCGGCTGTGACGCTGTCGGCCTTACGGGCGGTGGCGACCACCGCGTCACCGGCGGCCAGGGCGGCCCTGGCGATGTCGACGCCCATGCCGCGGCCGGCGCCGGTGATGAGCCAGACCTTCTTGTCCCTCATGTGGGTGAACTTCTCTCTGGTTGATGTGCCGCACCCCGCGTCGTTCGCGGTGGCACCGTCCACACAACCAGCCAGCGCGGCGAGATGGCAGATCCTGATGAGAGGGGTACTCGCAGGGACCCCCAGCCAGGCGGGACCTCTCGTACAGTGGCAGACATGGCAGGCACGAGCGACCCGGCCGGCGTCCGCGGCGAGATCGGGGCGTTCCTGAGCACGCGCCGGGCCAGGATCAGTCCCGCGCAGGCCGGGCTGCCCGTGTACCGGGGAGAGCACCGGCGGGTCCCGGGCCTGCGCCGCGAGGAGGTCGCCGTCCTCGCCGGGATCTCGACCGAGTACTACACCCGGTTCGAGCGCGGCAACGCCACCGGCGTCTCTGAGAGCGTCATCGGCGGCATCGCGCACGCGCTGCAACTCGACGACGCCGAGCGGACGCACCTGCTCCACCTGATCCGGACCGCCGGCCGCACCCGCCGGCCGCGCCGCAGGCCGGCCCCGCAGCACGTCCGGCCCGCGGTCCAGCGCATCATCGACTCGATGACCGGCACGCCCGCGCTCGTGCTCAACGGCCGGCTGGACATCCTGACCGCCAACGCCCTCGGGCACGCGCTCTACTCACCGGTTTACGCCGACCCGGTCAGGCCGGCCAACAACGCCCGGTTCCTCTTCCTCGACCCGAACGCCGCCGAGTTCTTCCGCGACTGGGACAAGGTCGCCAGCGACACCGTCGCCATGCTGCGCGCCGAGGCCGGCCGCGATCCCTGCGACCGGGCGCTTTCGGACCTGATCGGGGAGCTGTCCACCCGCAGCGACCAGTTCCGGGTCCGATGGGCCGCCCACAACGTCCGGATCCACACCACCGGCGTCAAGCTCATCCACCACCCCGTCGTCGGGGACCTCGATCTCCCCTACGAGTCCTTCCCGATCCCCGCCGAACCGAGCCAGAGCCTGCTCACCTACACCACCGAGCCCGGGTCCCCCTCGCACGACGCACTGAGCCTGCTCGCCAGCTGGGCCGCCAGCCCCGCGCACCACAGCCAGGCCAGCCCGCACGACAACGACCAGCAATCCCCGCGGCAAGACCGCGGATACGACACGCCCTGCCAGCGGGCAGAATCCTGATGACCGCCGGCAAATATCAACCCGGCGGCCCGACGATGCGAAGCTCGCCGTCGTGCGGATCTGTCCGCATTACTTCGCATCTGGCCCGTAGAGCGCGGCAATTACTTCGGAGCTGGCCCACCGGCTGTAGGTGGGCGACCGCGGCCAGCCCTCGGGCGAGTCCTGCCACTCCTCCTGGCGCCCATAGGGCAGCAGATCGATCAGCGGAAAGGCGTAACTGAGCTGCTCGGTGCCGCGGCCGCTGGTGTGCCAGGTGCGATACACGGTGTCGCCATCGCGCAGGAACACATTGACAGCGAATCCGCCGCCGGGCGGTGCGCCGACGTCGCTGCCGAATGGGCTGTTCGCTGTGGAGTACCAGGTCATTTGGTTCCCGACCCGCCGCTTGTACGCGAGTGCCTCGTCGATCGGGCCCTGGGTGACGATGACGAACCGGGCGTCGTAGCTGTCCAGGAACTCCAGTCGAGTGAACTGCGAGGTGAACCCGGTGCAGCCCGGGCACTGCCACTGCTCGCCGGGAAACCACATGTGGTTGTAGACGATCAGCTGTGACTTACCGCCGAAGACGTCGGCCAGCCGGACCGGTCCCTGCTCGCCCACCAGGGTGTAGTCCGGCATCTTGACCATCGGCAGTCGCCGGCGCTGCGCGGCGATCGCGTCGAGCTCTCGGGTCGCGGCCTTCTCCCGGGCACGCAGTTCGTCGAGTTGGCGCTGCCAGGCGTCGGCGTCGACGACGGGCGGTAGTGCGGCGGTGCTCATGGGGTCTCCTAACTGATCATGCTCAGAGCCTGAGCTTTGCAGTTACAGACCCTGCCCGGCCGGCTAACTCATCGGTTGTCGCCTGCCGCGCTCATGGGACCACTCAGCGGGGTTTTCTGCAGTTCCAGGTCGTGCTGGGCCGCATCCCTAAGCCTCGCATGTAGAAGCCTCGCACGCCGGTGATCGTGACGCGTAGGGCGATCGGGTAGCTCTCGCTGAACTTCGCGATGCGTTACCGTCGCTGTCGAAGTGGAACGAAACCTTGTCCGGCCGTTCACGGAGTGAGCGCCCGCGCGAAGCCGCCGCTGCGGGCGATGGCGAGGAACGCCTCCACGTGATCGAGTTCCATGAGCAATCAGTATCTTGCATCGGCACGGTGCAGTGTATGCATTAGACAGATGCCTGATGGTGCTATTAGCGTTCCGGCGTGAGGGAGGCAGCCCATGCGAGCCAGCTACATCCGTTCATTCGCCCCGATCCGTTACGGTGCCTATATCTGCCTGAGCGTCCCGGCCGCGAGCCAGGCCGCCGCAGCCGACGTCGATGTGCCCGCCCTGGCCGAACGCCTCGGGCTGCGCACGTCACCAGGAATCCCGAGTGGGCATTCGTCCGCGAAGGCCCCACCTGGCACGGCCGGCGCACCGCCACCTGGGCCGGGCTCTTCAGCTGACCTGCACCTGCCCCAGGATGCTGCACGGACAGCGGCAGAGAAAACGGTGGCGGGAAACCCACCGCTGGCCGTTCAGTCATCAGAGTGACTGCTCTGCCGCCTGAAGGCGGCAGCTTCTCAAGCTGCCGGAGCAGCCTGACCAGAGCCCAGCCCGGCCCTGGTGAAGATGTTCCTGGCCCCGTTGAGGTCGGCGTCGATCGCGCCGTGCACGGGGCAGATGACGATCTTCTGCTGCGGGCGGGTGCATCTTCGCCCGCACTGGTGGCAGGTGATGCTCGTCCCGGCCGGGTTCACGAGCACGATTCGCCTGCCAGCTTCTTCCGCTTTGCCGGCGAGCATGCACGTGAACTGATGCCAGGCCGCGTCGAGGATGCCCTTGTTCAGCCCGGCTTTCGCCGCGGCCTGGTTCGGCAGGAACGCCCCCGGCTGCTCCGGGTCGGGTTTCGGCGCGGGCTTGCGGGTCATCCTGGCCGTGTTCAGCTTCTCCAGCGCGATCGCGTCGTACTCGTTGACGAGTGCCCGCGCGGTCTTGTGGTGGAAGTCGCGGCGCCGGTTGCGGACCTTCCGGTGCTCCCTGGCCAGGGCGCGGCGCAACCGCTTGCGGTTGCCCGAGCCGGGCCTGGCCCGGGCCTTACGGCGCTGCAGGTCCGCGATCACCTCCGCCGAGGCAGTGAGGAACCGCGGGTTGGCCACGATCTCGCCGTCGCTGGTGGTCAGGAACCGGGCCACGCCGACATCCACGCCGACCTCGCGGCCTGCGGCGGGCAGCGGCACCGGCTCGGTATCGGCGGTCACGATGACGTACCAGCGGCGGTGCTCCCGCTTGAGCTGCAGTGTCTTGACCGTGCCGCGGACCTGCCGGTGCTGGCGGACCTTGACCGGCCCGACCGCCTGGAAACTGGCCCGCGCCCACCTTCCCGCTGCGGCAGGGGCCCACTTCGCGCCGTCCCCGGAGACGAACAGGACCTGATCGAAGCGGCAGTGAGGCTTGAACCGCGGGTAGCCCGGCTTCTCCCCGGCCTGGCAGCGGCCGTAGAATGCGCCGAACACGGCGTTAAGCCGTCGCAGCGTCTGCTGCTGGGCGGTGAACGAGTGCCGCCCCTGCCCGTCCGGGTCAGCCTTGCGGATGTCCTTGAGCTGGGCGGACTGCGTCCCGTAGGAGACGTTCTCCTTCCGCATCCGCCACGCCTCGCGGCGCTCCATCAGCGCCGCGTTGTACAGGTCGCAGTGATCGCGCAGCAGCCGCACCGCGCGGCTCTCCTGAGGCTGCGTCGGGTAGGCGCGGAACTTGTAGGCCCGTCTCACTTGCACCTGGTCCGTGTGGTCAGTGCGGCTCACGGTCCCGCAGGCTGCCGCCTCGCGGGGCCACTTGCATGCCGACCCTACGGCCCGGTGCTGACATTTCCGGGCAGGCACCCCGAGGGGAGGGAGCGCGGCTTCACCTCCAGCCTGAAGGCTGGAGTACCCGCCGCGCATCTTTGATGGCAGTTATGGCGCTGGGTGGCCTGGGCCCTGGGCCAGCTGCTGGCATGCCTGGCGCACTGGCACACTGGCGCGGTTGGCAGCGGCACGGATGTAGGCGATCGCTGCGAACAAGGCGTATTGCCAGAAGTCGTCGGTCTGCCACCAGGCGACCTCGTCGAGCAGATCCGGCTCGGCGCCGCCGTGCAGCGCGGCCGCGGCCAGCACGGCGAACTGGAGCTTGTGGTTCTGCCGTCCGCGGAATGCGGTCTCGGGGAGAAACCGCTCCTGGATCCTCTCCAGGGCCAGCGGCTCTTTCCGGCTGGCCCCGCACCAGTCCATCGCGTCGGCGGCCAGGCGGAGGAAGACCTCGCCGGGGAAGGTGTTGTTGCGAGGATGGAGGGGGGCGAGTTCGCTCACGAGCTCAGGGATGTCAGCGTCGCGGGCTAGTCCGTCGAGCAGGATCCGCCGGGCGGCGGTCGCGTCCTGCGGCGTGGGCAGCTTCCTGGCAGGCATACCCAGACCATAGGCCAGAACCGCTGCGGCTAGGCCGCGATCATCCGGCGGGCCTGCCCCCCGGGAGCGAAGCGGGCTTGATCACCGGCGAGCAGCAGATCAGGGCGACCGGAATCGCGCGAATCGCGTGCGTCTCGAGCGCCGGCGCGAGGTCGGCGGCGTGCGCCGCGCCGGCGGGCACCGCCGCGGCGGCGGGCGCGGGTGCGGCGGCGCGGGGCGCAGCTTCGGCCGCGGCCGCAGCGGCAGCCCTGAGTTCCGTAAGCTGCTGCCTGGATGGCAGCAGGACGATCGCGAGGATCACGCCGAGACCGAAGATTCCCGCGGACACCGCGAAGGCCGTGGTGTAACCGTGGGTGGCCGCGATCGCCGGCGCCAGCGGCCCCGTGTGGTGCGCGGCGAGGTAGCTGGTCGTCGCGGTCAGCGCGATGGTGCTCAGCAGTGCCGTCCCGATGGATCCGCCGACCTGCTGCATGGTGTTGACCAGCGCGGAGGCTACGCCTGAGTCCTGGCGCTCGACGCCGGCCGTGGCCGTGTTGATGGCCGGGGCGAAGATCATGCCGAAGCCCAGGCCCATGATGAGCAGGGCCGGCAGCACGCCGCCGGCGTAGCTGGAGGTCACGGTGAGCTGGGCCAGGTAGGTCATCGCGCCGGTGCCCAGCAGCATGCCGGTGGTGATCAGGACGCGCGGCCCGAACCTGGGCAAGGTCACGATGCTGGACACATTGGAGCTGAGCAGGATGCCGCCGATCATCGGCAGGAAGGCCAGCCCGCTGGTCACCGGGCTGTATCCCTTGACCTCTTGCAGGTAGTAGGTGAGGAACAGGAAGACGCCGAAGATCGCGATTCCCGACAGGCCGACCGCGACATAGGAGCCGCCCCGGGTGCGGTCGAGTATCACGTGCAGCGGCAGCAGCGGATGACTGCCGCGCCGTTCGGCGACCACGAACGCGGCGAGGAGCGCTAGGCCGAGGACCAGGGAACCGATCGTCAGCCCGGCCGTCCAGCCGACCGTCTCAGCGTGGGAGAAGCCGAACACTATGAGGAAAAGCCCGGCGCAGGCCAGTACCGCCCCGGGCCAGTCCATCCGCGGCCGGATGGCGGGTCGGCTGGTGCGCATGAAGGCCAGGGCGCCGGCGATGGCGATCGCGGCGAACACCAGATTGACGTAGAGCGTCCAGCGCCAGGACAGGTACTGGGTGAGCACCCCGCCGAGGATCAGGCCCACGCCCCCGCCGCCGGCGGCGACCGAGCCGAAGACCCCGAAGGCCCGGCCCCGCTCGCGCGGGTCCTGGAAGGTGCTGACCAGGGTGCCGAGGGCGGACGGCGCGAGGATGGCGCCGAACGCGCCCTGCAGCGCCCGGGCCGCCACCAGCATCTCGAACGAGACGGCGGCGCCCCCGATGGCCGAGGAGACCGCGAATCCGGCCAGGCCCGTGATAAAGACCCACTTGCGGCTGTACATGTCACCGAGCCGGCCGCCCACCAGCAGCAGGCTGCCGAAGGCCAGGGCGTAAGCCGTGACCACCCACTGCCGGTCCCCGTTCGGGAACCCCAGCGAACGCTGCGCCGACGGCAGCGCGATGTTCACGACCGTGGCATCCAGGACCACCATCAGCTGGGCGACAGCCACCACCACCAGGACCAGCCAGCGCCGGTCGACGGGGGCCGCCTGACGGCCCTGGATGGCAGATGACATGGGATCATGCTCCTTCGCGTGGCGCACTGCACGGATCGCTGGCGGAGTCCGGAGCAACGATGGCCCGGGAATGCTGCTGGGATGGCGGGCCCAAGGCCGGTGTCTCAAGCCACGATAGGCATACCGGAAACGCCACGTCCACCGGCTTCCCGGTCGCCGACACGCCGGGCTTCCCCTCAGTACGTCGCTGTTCACCCTGGCCGAGACCTCCGGCCCTTGCGGGTAAACCGGATCCGGGAGCCCTTAAGGCACGACCACGAGGGGCACCGCTGAGCGGCGGGCGAGGCTGACGGCGACCGAGCCGACCACGCGGTGCATGGCATGCGACGAGCTCCCGACCACGATCGCCACAGTGTCGCCCGGGTGGGCGTCGCGGATGCCCGCAGCAGCGGCGATCAGCTCGTCCGGGATCAGGCCCTGGCGCCGCTCGAACCGCCAGCGCTCCTCGCGGCCGCGCAGCTGCTCGCTGGCCGCCGTGCGCAGCTCCCCCGCGATATCGTCGAAGCTGGCTTCCATTTCCGCCACGGCACCTGGCGACAGCATGTCGATGCTGGGCAGGTGAGCGACGTACACCACCTCGATGCTGCCGGGCCGGCCGTGCAGCAGCCTGACCGCGGCGTCGAGCGCCCGGATGGCAGGAGGTGAGCCGTCATACCCGACGACGAGGTACAGGTTCCCGGCGGGCGGCGCGGTAGCGTTCGTCACGGCCAAAGGCTATAAGTTCCCTGGCGCGGCGTCCCGGTATCCGGCATGGAGACGGCACGGCGGCCTGGCTGCGTGGGACGTCTCACGCGGCGGGCTCCGCGGCGCGCCTAGTCGATCGGGCCGATCTCGGCCCCGGTGATTTGCCGGTTGCAGTCGGGGCAGTACAGCCGGACGGATACGGGGTGGCCGCAGGGGCGGTGGGCGATCTTGGTCCGGTCGGGACCCTCGGTCCACGTTGAACCCCAGTCGCGCAGTGCCGCCACCACCGGGCCCAGGGCCCGGCCCTTGCCGGTCAGCAGGTATTCGTAGCGGTCTGGCCGCTGCTGATAGCGACTGCGTTCGAAGATGCCCGCCTCGACCAGGCGCCTCAGGCGGGCGGTGAGGATGTTGTCGGAGATGCCGGCCCGCTTGAACTCCTCGAACCGCCGGGCGCCGCGGAGCGCGTCGCGGATGATCAGCAGGGTCCACCACTCTCCGACCACATCGAGCGCGCGGGCGGCCGGGCAGGGCATCGCGGACAGGCTTGTGTTGCGCATGCGGAAAGGCTAGGCGAGTGACTTGTGTCATGCAAGTAACTGGGCTTAGAGTCACTCACATGATGCAAGTAACCCCATCCCCGCCGCTCATCGTGGACGGCCTCACCAAGACCTATCCAGGCGGCGTGCGAGCCGTACGCGGGATCTCGTTCGAGGTCGCCGAGGGCGAGATCTTCGGCCCTGCCGCCGACGGCCGGGGCAGATGCAGTCGAGGCGGTCATGGCTTGCTCCCTTCGCGGATCACTTCGCTGCTAAGTAGCTTAGCTATAAAGCAGTTTAGCTGCTCGCTATACTGAGGTCAATGACGACCCCGGAACCGGACCTGATGGCCGCCAGCCTGCAGCGGTTCGGCCTCGAACGAGACCGCATGCGCGCCGCGCTCGCCACCGAGGCCGGGATCAGCGCGACCGACCTCGACGCGCTCGAGCACCTCGAGGCCGACGGCGCGCTGACCCAGCGCCAGCTGGGCGACCGGCTCTCGCTCACCTCCGGGGCGGTCACCATGCTCGTCGACCGGCTCCAGGACGCGGGGTGGGTCCGGCGCCGTCCGCATCCCAGCGACCGGCGGTACGTCCTGGTCGAGCTGTCCGGGCAGGCCATCGAGCGCACCCCGGCCCGCCTGGCCGCCTACCACGCCCGGATCAGGGCGATCGCCGGCCAGGTGCCCGCCGCGCACCGGGACGCCATCCGCAGCTTCCTGCAAGCCGCAGCCGAGGCCGCATCCGACGCTGCCACCGATTTGCGCCGCTGACGCGGGCATCGGCGACGGCAGGGTCACTGCTGCCCGGCGCTGGCGCGAAAGAATGAGATCGGGCCGGCGCGATGTGGCAGCGTGCCGGCTGGGGCCGGCTCGTTGTGACATCGTGCCGGCGGGGGACGGCGCTGGCGCGGGACGGATGAGTGGCGTGAGGCGCCCGGGGCGTGAGGGGCGGGGCCAGGGGGCACGGCGCCGCCCGGAGCGGCCCTGGTGGCGCAGCACCGCCCGGAGCGGCCCTGGCGGCGCAGCACCCGCGCCCGCCGCGACCGACTCCGCCGGCATCCCCGGCCGGGCACACGCTGCCGATGCGAGACTACCTGCCGCAGCATCTAAGATGCCCCTATGGTGGGCAACGTCGGCGCGTGGAGCGTCGAGCCCGTGGTGCACCCTGGCCTGCGGAAAGCCAAGCGCCAGCGTCTTAGCCGCATGACGAAGGAACAGATCGCGGGCCGTACTGGGCCGGTACGCCAGATCCGCTACCGGGACCAGGTCGTCTCGCCGCTCGCGCTGGAACTTGAGTGCCGGAAGCTGCTGCAGCGCGCCCAGCGCGCGATCGCCACCATCGTGAAGTCAGGGGTCTACGCGGGCGACCTGCGGGGCACCGTGGAGGAACCTGTTCTCCAGCAGCACGAATGGGAAATCGCCGTCGCGCTGCGCGAGATCACCGAGTTGCTGCTTGATCTCGTGTCGAGCTACGCCGACGGCACGGCGGGGCCGATGACAACCGCCATGCTGGTTTCCCAGAATCGCGCGATATCGATAGCCCGGGACGCCACCACGGCCCGGGTTCTGGCGCTTGAATTGCTGGCATCGCAGGTAGCGGCCGCCGAGGCCGCGCGACGGGACTGGGAGACTGCCCACCGGATGGCGGCCAACAACGACAAGTACCTCGACCTGGTGGCACGCACCGCAGCGGATCAGCATGCCACCGCGGAAATCACGGGCCTGGCCGAGCAGGCCGCCGAGGCGGCGCAAGCATTCCGCGAGACTCTGCAGCGGGCCACCCTGGCGGCGGAGGCACTGGCCCTCCCGGAGTCGCGTTAGGCCGGCAGGGGTCTACCGGACTCGACTGCGGGCCGCCGGACTTACGGCCTCGAAGGTTGGCGTACGCGCGCATCCGCTCGCGAGTCAACGTCTTCCCCCACGTATGCACGTTTGAGATGTTGCCAACGTGTTGACAAACGTGGAGCGGGAGGTATTCGGTGGGATTGACGTCATGTCACAGGACTAACACCCCCTTGACATGAAGTGGTGGTGTTCGTCTTGACCCTTCGGGTGCCGGTGTTACCGCGGAGCGCCCGGCACGAGCCTCGAGCTAGGGAGGACGACGATGAGGTTCCTTCGATTCGGGCATACGCGATACCGCCGGGCCCCGCGGGTCGCGGGCGTCCTGACCTCGGTGACCGTGATCGCAGCTGTCCTCGCACCGACCGCGGCGTCCGCCGCGTCCGCGCAGACCCCGGGTCCCGTCTGCGGGACGTCCACCACTACCGAGTATGCGCAGGGCACGACGGCGGCCGCGATCGGATGGGCCGGGAACGACGAGGCTGTCGTCGCGTGCCTGAGCGGCAGCTTCGTCGTCAAGAACACCGGCGAGCTTTACGGCTACGGCATCTACACCGGCGGCGCGACCGCGTGGGTCAACGCCGGCGGCTACCTGCCCGCGCTGACCACCAGCTTCCACAGCGGCGACGCTGCAGTCAGCATCACCAACTTCGGTGACAAGGTCACCATCGGCGGCAATCCCTTTGTCGTGATCTACAGCCGGGTGACGGTGACCAACCCGACCGGCAGGCCGATCACGGCCGATCCGCAACCGACGTCGAACCTGATACCGCTTGGCGCCGCGCCTGACGTTGTCCCCCCGCACTCGACGGTGAACCATGATTACGCGGTGTTCTCTGACAAGTTCGCCGGCAGCTATCCCTATCCCGACCAGGGCCAGCTGAGGGCGGCGGGCAGTTACGGCCAGCACTTCGCGCACATGAGCGCGTACTGGAATGGGCAACTCGGCCAGCTCGTCCAGATTCGTCGGCTGCCCGACCGCCAGCTCATCGATGCGTACAAGACCGGGTTTATCTACACGCAGATCACCCGCGCCGGCACGCATCTCAAGACCGGCGTCAACGGTTACGACAAGGAGTACAGCCACGACGTGGTCGGCATCCTGGCCAACATGCTCACCCAGGGCTTCTCGACCGACGGCACGGTCACCGCGGTCGACCTGCTGCTGCGCCTGCGTGACGTGGTCGGAACCCAGGCCCAGTACGACGACGGCATCTGGAAGTACTCCTGGCCGTGGGCGATCTACCTGCAGAAGACCGGTGACATCGCCACGGTCCGGGCCAACTTCTCCACCTCCGGCCCGCTGGGTGACGCCGCCGAGCCGAGCATCAAGGACACGGCACACGCCATCGCCGCGGCACGCACCGGGCCGGGCGGCATCATCGAGGCGACTAACGACATCGACGCGAACGGCTACTGGACGATCGACGACTACTCGGCCCTGATGGGGCTCGCGTCGTACCGATGGCTGGCGCAGCGGCTCGGTGACACCACGGAGTACAACTGGGCCACCGGCGAGTACAGCAGCCTTCTCGACGCGGTCAACCAGACCCTGGACACCACGATCTCCACGTACGGCCTTCACTACCTGCCCTGCTCGATGGTCGCACCCAACGACAGCAACCGCTGCTCGAACCCGAAAGACGCCAACTGGGCGGCGCCGTTCCTGTTCGGCCGCTGGGCCTGGGACGGTTACCTGTTCGACGCGCCGATCAGCGGGCCCGGCCATGACCTGATCGACGCGACGTACGACTACGGCTTCGGACGGCTGAAGGGCATCCTTCCGCCCGACACCTACGGCGGGTACGGCACTACCGACTACAGCACCGGATACAACGCCGGTTACGGCGAATGGGGCCTGGCCAGCAATCAGCACCGCGACCAGGGGATCCTCGGTTACCAGTTCATGATCGCAAACACCCAGAGCGGCCCGTACAGCTGGTGGGAAAGCGTACAGGCCCCGGATCCGGCCTCATCCTGGACCGGCAGCCACCCCACCGCCGGCGCTGGCGCCTCACCGCACGGCTGGGGTTCGGCCGACGCGAACCTGGTGCTGCTCGACTCGCTCATCGCCGAGCGCGGCGACGGGTCCCTCATCATCGGCCGGGGAGTACCGAATCCGTGGGTCAGCGACAACAACCCCATCGCCCTGGCAAACGTGCCGATCGCCGGCCGACACCGCATGGGCCTGAACATCACGACGAACGGCGCGCGGGTAACCCTGACCCTGTCGGGAAGCAGCCCAGCCGGCCCGGTCCTGTTCCAGTTGCCGGCGTTCGTGAACAACATCGCGTCCTCCACCGCCGGCGCTATCGACGAGGCCACCGGAACCGTCACGTTGCCCGCCATGGCGCGCACCGTGACAATGACTCACCCGGCCACCTGACGCGGGCCAGCCCAGGCCAGCGTCGGCGCGACTACGGCCGGGCCCTTGGTGGGCCCGGCCGTGTTTTCGAGGATTAGACGGTGACGTCGTGGTAGGCGGGCGGGCTGTTAGCAGCCTCCATTCCAGCGGTGATGGAGGAGGGATTGAAGCCCTTGACGACCAGCCAGACGCCAAGCGAGAACTCCCAAGCAGCTACCGGGAAGGTCGCGATCGCCGCGAACGCGGAGACATGCCCGATGCCGCCGCCGAACATCGTTGCGATTACGGCGGCGATGAGCAGGGGGGCTCCGATGAGTCCTAGCACGGGAATGACACGTGGCACGAGCCTGGACCGGTACATCAAGGAGCCAAGCAGCAGTGCGTTCACGCACGGCATGAGGGTCTGTCCGAGCAGCATCGTCCAGTTGTAGATCGCGACGTGCGACGCGCCGGTGGTGACGAGCGCGGCCGCATTTGCCCCGGCCGCTCCGCCCAGGTCGTGCCGCAAGGTCACCAGCGAAAGCAGGCTGACGACACCGGTGAAGATCATGGCGGCTTCAAGGAGGCGAGCGGCGACGAAGCCAAGCGCGACGCCTTCGTTCTGCCGCTTGACTACCGGGTACAGCGTGACGGCGGTGCCGATGCCGGCGAGGGCGACGACCACCTCGAGGAAGGCGCCCACGACCACGCCAGTGTGGCTGCCGGAGCTGAGGATCCAGTCCCGATGGTTCTTCACGGGGCCGTAGAGGGCGAGTGTGGGGATCGAGATGAAGGTGATCAAGTAGAAGACGCCCGCGACGAGCGCGGTCTTCCTTGCCGAAGTCATCGGGATTCCTTTCGCCGGCGGTTTCGCTGCCGTGGTGCGTATGGTGGCCGTCATGTCGGTCTCCTTCGGATGAGTTACTGGGGCTCGATGGTGGGCCCGTTAGGCTGGCCGGGTTGGACCTGAGTGACCGAGACCAGCGGCAGGCCTAGGTCGCGCACTTTCTGGAGCAAGCCATGGAGCGCGGCCTGGTCTACTACCGGGCCGCAGATTATGGTGGTGCCGTCGCTGGAGTTGGTGAGGCTCAGTCCGTCAAACCAGGCGGCCCACCGGGAATCGAGGTGCCCCCTGAGGCGGATTTCGTACCGTCCCGGGCTGTGATGAGGGCCGTTCGGTATTTCGCCCATCTGCCCTCCCTTCAGCTGTCGCCTGGCTGGATGGATCTCAGCCGGCGTTTCGGGCGTTGCTGGTTGATCGAAAGGTAGGAGGCAACGTGATGAGGACGCATCACCACGTGTGGTGATTGACGTGGTGATCTGGCCGTTCGGCCCCGGTTAGCGGTCGCCGGCTCGCGGCAGGTCGAGTTCCCTGGCCCGGCGGACCGCGGCCCGGCGGTTGTTCACACCGAGCTTGGCGTAGATGTTCTTGGTGTGCGTCCGCACGGTGTTCAGCGACACCACGAGCTCGCGAGCGATGTCCGGGCCGTCCAGGTCGGTCCCGAGCAGCCGAAGCACGTCCAGCTCGCGTGCGCTCAGCGGCTCGACCAAGCCCTGACTGGCGGGCGTGCGGTCCTCGGTCTTGCTCACGGCGGCCAGGAGCCGACGGACGTAGCTCGGGGCGATCCCCTGTTTCGCGGCCGCTCTGAGCAGGGAGGCCATAGGCGGGCCCTCATCGACGAAGATCCGGACGTAGCCCTCCGGCTCAGCCAGCGTCAGCGCGCGTTGCAGTTCTGCAAGCGCAGCGGGGATGTGGCCTCGCGCCTGGCGGGCCAGCGCCTGCAGCACCAGGATCTCGATGACGCTTCCCGTCCTCGCCCCCTCTTCGGCCGCTCCCAGGAGGCGCTCCAAGAGCCGGCTCGCCTCGTGAACGGAGCGCTCCGCGCGCTCGGCCGCGTACCGGGCCAAGAGCATCCTGGCCAGGGTGATGTGCTCGAACTCGCGCAGGTAGCTGAGGTCGTCGTCGGCGGATAGACCTCGCTCACGGGCCCAGCCGAGCGCTTCACCCCACTCCCCCTGCGCGACCCGCACCCGCGCCGTCAACGCCGGGACCGGCCGCACGTTGGGGAAGAAATCACCCACATACAGGCGCTCCGCCTCGCTGAGCAGGTTGAGTGCGCCGCCCAGATCTCCTTCAGCCTCCCGTATCCGCGCCATCGCGACCCGCCACCGATACCGGTTCTGCGGCAACCCGGTGTGCTCGCCCAGCTCCTGGCTCCGCAGCAATTGCTGCGTGGCGGCAGGCAAGTCGTCGCGCTCGCGGTGGAGCTCGCTCATCCCTACGTGCATGTCTGCCGTTCCCCGCAGAACCGCCCCGCCCTGCTGGGGTGCACGCCGCAATGCCTGCTCGTAGGTGCGCATGGCCTCGCCGAGGCGGCCTTGCGCACGCCGGATATCCGCCAGCGCGATCGCGCACCCGAAGGTATCGGCGATGTGCCCGGCCCGCCGCAGTCCCGCCATGCATTCGGCATACGCCGAGTGCCCTGCCTCGAGGTCCCCGCTCGCCCAGGATGCGAGCCCCATGAGTCCCGCTGCCGAAGCACGGCCGAGGTGGTCGTCAGCAGGCGAAAGTTCGAGCGCCCGCCCGGCGTGCCGCACGGTGCCGGGCACATCGCCCCGGGTCAGGGCCTGGGCGGCACGGTAAAGCTCGATCTCCGCCGGCAGGCGGCGAAATTCCTCGTCGTCGACGACGACCATCTCCGCCGCTGGGGCTTGGGGTCCCTGACGCATACCTGTCGCCCCGTCCAGCCACCGCTCGGCGTCCCGCAGCCGGACCTCAACGCCCTCGAGCTCGCCACCAGCCAGCAGCGCCCCGGCAAACCCGACGCTGAGCACGGGCCTGACCCGGATCAGCTCGTCGGGAAGGGCCTGGAGCCAGCCGTGCACCGCGGCCTCCTGCCTGCTCCTGCGCATGGCCGGAATCGCCAGCTCGACGAGGTCCGCCGCTCGCTCGAAATCGCCGGCGGCCAGCGCGTGGCGGATCGCCTCGGGCGGATCGCCGTGCTGCTCATACCACCCGCTCGCCCGCCGGTGCAGGTCAGGAACGTCGTCGGGCTGCTCGTCCCGCAGGCGCGCGTGCAGGACGTCGGCGAAGAGCTGGTGATAGCGATACCACCGGCGGCGGTCATCAAGCGGGACCAGGAACAGGTTCCCCCGCTCCAGCGCCGCCAGCTTGGCCTGGCCACCGTCCTGGCCGGTGACGGCATCGCACAGCGGGCCGCTCAGCCGGTCCAGGATGGAGGTCTGCAGCAGGAACTGCTGGACATGCTCGGGCTGACGCTGCAAGACCTCCTCGGCCAGGAAGTCGACGATGTACCTGTCATCCCCGGCGAAGCCGTCGATGAACGCGGTGACGTCCTCTCGCCCCTGCAGCGAGAGCGCCGCCAGCTGCAGCGCGGCGATCCACCCTTCGGTGCGCCCCTCCAGCGCTGCGACATCGGCTGCCGTCAGCACCAGTCCCATTACCCCGTTGAGGTACGCCGCGGCCTCGCCGGGCGTGAAGCGCAGATCGGCGGCGCGGATCTCGACGAGTTCGCCACGCCCCCGCAACCGCGCCAGCGGCAGCGCCGGATCGGCGCGGCTGCCGATCACCAGGTGTATCCGCGGGGGTAGATGCTCCAGCAGGAAGGCCATCCCGTCCTGCACGTCGCGCGCGTCGATGACGTGGTAGTCGTCGAGCACAAGCACGACATCGTCCGGGAGGGCGTCGAGGTCGTTGAGCAGGGTGACAAGGCCCGCCTCGCTCGGCGGCTGGGGCGGCTGCAGGTGCGAGAGCGCACTTGCACCATCCCCGGGCGCTGCCGTCTTCAGCGCGGCGACAAGGTACGTCCAGAACGACGCGGGATCGTTGTCGCGCTGGTCGAGCGACAGCCACGCCACGGACCGTCCACCGGCCGGAGCGGCTGCCAGCCACTCCGCCAGCAGCGTCGTCTTGCCGAACCCGGCCGGAGCCGAGACGAGCGTCAGCGCCGACTCCACCCCACGGCTCAGGCGTTCACTCAGTCTCGGACGCGCTACCAGACCGCGCCGCCACCTGGGGACGTGGAGCTTGGTCTCGAGCAATGGGCCTGCCATGACCACCGCCCCTCAGGAGCCAGTCTTCACGTGATCCCACCGTACGCGGAATCCCGGCAGACCCGGCCGAGCGGCTCGTCGAGCCGGGCGAGAGCTGGCATCGGCTGCGGCGCGGAGCTAGCCAGATGCCTGCTGGCTGGAATCGATCGCGCGCTGATAGCGCCTTGTCAGCTTGCGCAGCGCGTCCACCAGCTCCGGCGAGTCCACGATCGTGAAGTCCGCGTCCAGCATTCCCAGATACAGGGCGAGCATCTCCGGATGGTCCGAGCCCGGCTCGAACGCGCACTGGTCCTCGCCCAGGGACTGCACCGCCACGGGGATCGGCAGCCGGCCCCGAACGTATGCCGCGGGCGCGTGCACGATCACCCGCGCCCGGTACCGCCAGGTCGCCTCGCTGATTCCGCGTGCCACCTGCGCCGCGATCTCCCGGTCGGGCGGTAGCGCACGGGGAGTGAAGCGCGGCCCTGCCGGCGTCCGCGGCTCGATCCGGTCGGCCCGGAAGGTACGCCAGGCGTCCCGGTCGGTGTCCCACGCCCATAGGTACCAGCGCTGCCGGTCGTTCACCAGGCGGTACGGCTCCACCGAGCGCTGGCTGGCCGCCCCGGAATGCGCCCGGTAGCCAAACCGGAGCCGCTCATGGTCCCGGCACGCGCTCGCGATCACGGTCAGCACGTCCGGGTCCACCTGCGGGCCGCGCGACGGCATCGGCAGCGCGGAGGCCTGGAAAGCGCTGACCTTGGGGCGCAGCCGCGAGGGAAGCACCTGCTGCAGCTTCACCAGCGCACGCACCGAGGTCTCCTCGATCCCCGCGATCGAGCCGCTCGCAGCGGTACGCAAACCGACCGCGACCGCCACTGCCTCCTCGTCGTCGAGCAGGAGCGGTGGCAGGGCACCACCTGCGCCGAGCCGGTACCCGCCGGCCACGCCCGGCCGCGCGTCGACCTGATAGCCGAGCCCGCGCAACCGGTCCACGTCCTTGCGGATGGTGCGGGTAGTGACGCCGAGCCGGGTGGCGAGCTCGGTACCGGTCCAGTCGCGCCGGGCCTGCAACAGGGACAGCAGGCGAAGCAGCCGCGCGGAAGTTTCGAGCATTCTTCGATCCTGGTGGCTATCTAGGAATGATCCTTTCCTTTATTGTCCCTAGCCTTCTCCACGTGAGCACAAGAGCTCGTGGCTAAGCACCCCGGCCGTACCGGCCCCGTTGACAAGGAGAAGCGCGTGAGCGACGGCATCCAGCCCTTCCGCATCGAGATCCCCCGGGCCGACGTTGACTACCTGCACGACCGGCTCGCCAACGCCCGCTGGCCCGGCGAGCTGCCCGGCGTGGGGTGGAGCCGCGGCGTACCGCTGGGCTACCTGAAGGAACTCGCCGAGCACTGGCACACGCAGTACGACTGGCGCGCACAGGAGGCGCAGCTCAACTCCTACCCACAGTTCACCACCGAGATCGACGGCCAGCGCATCCACTTCCTGCACGTCCAATCCGGCCAGCCCGGCGCCAAACCGCTGCTGATAACTCACGGCTTCCCCAGTTCCGTCGCCGAGTTCCTGCACCTGATCGAGCCGCTGGTCAACCCGGCCGCGGGCCAGGCCTTCCATGTCGTCGCACCGTCCCTGCCCGGGTACGCCTTCTCGACGCCGCTGAGCGCGACCGGCTGGACGATGGGCCGCACGGCACGTACCTGGGTCGAGCTGATGAACCGGCTCGGCTACCAGCGGTACGGGGTGCACGGCGGCGACGTCGGCGCCGGCGTGTCCGGCATGGTCGCCGGCCTGGATCGGGAGCATGTGATCGGCATGCACGTGGTGACCGATCCGCTGACCGCCGCGGCCACCGCTACCTTCCTCCCCGGGATGGCCGGCCGGCTCGACGGGAACGACCCGGTCGACAAGCTGATCCTGGACCGGATGGACGCGTTCACGAAAGAAGGTTCCGGTTACCTGGCGATCCAGAACAGCCGGCCGCAGACCATCGGCTACGGCCTGGCCGACTCACCGCTGCTGCAGCTCGCCTGGATCGCCGAGAAAGTCCACGAGTGGACCGACCTGCCGGTCGACCGCGACCAGCTGCTTACCACGGTCAGCCTGTACTGGTTCACCGGCTCCGGCGCCACCGCCGCGCATACCCTGTACGAGCAGGCGCACTCGTCCGACTGGGGCGCCCCGCCGGCCGTCCCGCAGGGCTTCGCGGTCTTCGGCGCCGACGAGACGGCGCGCAAGCTCGTCCCCGCGCCGGCCGGCGCGCACTGGAGCGAGTTCCCGCGCGGCAAGCACTTCCCAGCGATGGAAGCCCCGGCCCAGCTGGCGGCGGACCTGCAGGCGTTCTACGGGCCGCTGCAATGACCTGCGCTCCTACGCGATCCCGGCCAGGACCGCGGAAACTCGGCCGAGGACATCATCGACACTTTGCGTGACCATGGTGTGCATGGACTCATCGACGTCGAAGGCGTAGGCGATCTGCGTGGTCTCGCGCGCGGCGGGAGTCAGCGTGATCGCGGTGACCGCATCGCCGGGGACCGTCATCACCAGGCGGTCCGGCTCGGACACCTCGTCGTAGCGTCCGGTCAGCGCGATCTCCTCACCGTCAGAAGAGATGACCGTCGCCTGCCAAGACCCTCCGGTCCGCACGTCCAGCACCGCCGTCCCCGGCTTGGCGGGAAGCCAGCCTTCGAAGTGACTGGGCTGCGTGAGGACCTGCCAGACCCTCTCATGCGGGGCCTTCAGGGTGCGGGTGACGGTGAACTCGCTCATCGGAATCCTTCTTATCGTCGTCGGCCTTGCCGGTCCGCGCCCAAGATCAGGGCGCATGAGCTATGGGTCAGTGATGCACTTCGACCCTGACAGGAATGGGTCCTGTTGATAAGGTCCAATTCGGTAGATAGACCCAGGACCAATTCTGCCGGGCGATGGCGTGATCGGCGGGTCAGCCGGTGACCGGCTGTACCGCTGGAGCCCCTGGCCCGCGCACGCTGACCCGTGCTGCCACCGGGGGTTGCCCGGCCTGGCGTCAGCGTGGTCATCCTGGCCGCCGCGGGACGCTGAGGGCCGGCCATGTCCGGCGACAGGCGGCCCGGAGGGCACCGTGGGTTCCTGCTGCCGTTTCCCCAGCGGAAACGATTTTCCTCTGGGGAAACGGTGCGGAGAAGGGCACCGTGCCCGCGGACGTAGTAACTGGGACAACGCGCTAGAGGCGCCCGTTGTACGGGAGGTGGCTGAGGCGGGAACGTTTCCGCCCCCGTGTGCCGCGATGCGATCCGTCGACGTCGGTCCACCCGCGCGCCTAAGGGCAGGTGCCGCTGACCACGGAGGCGCCGCGCGCGGCGGGGTGGATCGGCAGCCCTGAGACCACAGGTACCGCCACAGCGAACGTCACGTCCCCGGCCACTGCCTGCATCTCGCGCACGATCCCGCCCGCTGTCCGTCAATGGGAGGCGGGGAAATGAACAAGACACCCGACACCAGCCAGACCGCGGCATCAGGCAACGACGAATTCGATCCCCGGGACGCGGCGGCGCTCCTTGAGCAGGCCAGACGGCAGGCGCGGCGCCAGTTCGAGCCCTACCCGCCGCTGGGGTCGCTGTTCAGGGCGGTCATCGCGCTCGCCGCCTACGGCACGATCTGGCTGTCGGTGCGCGGACAGCACCCCTACAAGTGGCCGGATGCCGCGGCCATCCTCATCGTGCTCGCGCTGGCCGCGGTCAACCTCGGCGCAGCCGTCGCCATGGCAAAGCGCGCGGTCACCGGGGTCAGCGGGAGACTGCCGATGCGGCCGGTCGAGATTACTATCATGGCCGTGGCACGGACCGCCGTGTTCGCGGTCATGGCGGCGCTGGCCTCGGCCGGAGCGAGCCGCGCGGTCGTCTACGGATGGTATCCGGCCGCGATGCCACTGATCGTGGCCGGCCTAGCCTGGGCGGGCATCATGGCGGCCCGGGCAGACTGGCCCGCATCCGGCACCGCGCTGGCAGTGGCCGCCGTCGGTACCGGGAGCGCGTTCGCGGGACCGGTCGGCGCGTGGGCAGTCGCGGGATCGGGCGTGTGCGCCGTGCTTGTGGCCAAGGCTGCCGTCATCGCCTGGCGGCAGCGCGCAGGAACGATGCGCCCGTGACCACCGACGGGCTCGACCCGCTGATCCACGTCCCCGCCCGGCTGCGCCTGATGGTGACGCTGGCGGCCCTGCCCCACGGCGACACCCTGTCCTTCACCCGCCTGCAGGACATGATCGGGCTGACCCCCGGCAACCTGATCACCCACCTGCGCAAGCTGGAAAACGCCGGATACGTGCAGACGGAAAAGACCGGCAGCGGCACCAGCGCACTGACCACCGTTGCCCTCACTCATGACGGCCGGGCCGCACTGGACCGTTACACCGCCGTGCTTCGGCAACTGCTCGACACCGCCGGGCCAGCAGATCCGGATACGACACACTCAGATACGACAGCCCGCCGGCAGGAATCAAGACCCGGGGGTCATCCTGCGTAGAGGGAGCCGATGATGTCGGCGTACTTGGCGTGCACGACGCGGCGCTTGAGCTTGAGCGTGGGGGTGAGTTCCTCGGTCTCGGCGGTCCACTCCACGGGCAGCAGGCGCCACCGCTTGACCTGCTGCACCCGGGCCAGCCGTTCGTTGGCAGCGGCGACTCCGGCGGCCACCTCGGCGAGCACCTGCGGGTCGCAGGCCAGCTCTGCGAGTGAGCCGGCGGTGATGCCGCGACCCCGGGCCCAGGCGGGTGCGGCTTCGCCGTCCAGGGTGAGCAGGGCGACCACGTACGGCCGGCCATCGCCGTAGGCCAGGGCCTGGCCGATCAGCGGGTGGGCCACCAGCACGTTCTCTACCGCAGCGGGGGCGATGTTCTCGCCGCCCGCGGTGATGATCAGTTCCTTCTTCCGGTCGGTCACCGAGACGAACCCGTCGGCGTCGATGGTGCCGATGTCGCCGGTGTGCAGCCACCCGTCCGGGTCGATGAGGGCCTCGGTCAGGTCGGGCCGGTTCAGGTAGCCGGGGGTGGCCAGCGGCCCGCGGGCCAGGATCTCGCCGTCGCCGGCGATCGCGACCTCCATGCCAGCGTAGGGGCGGCCGACCGTGCCGAGCTTGAATTCGGCGGGCGTGTTGGCGGTGAACGCCCCGGTGGTCTCGGTCATCCCGTAGACGTCGAGGATCTTCATGCCCAGCCCGGCGAAGAACGCGGCCACATCCGGGGGCAGCGGGGCCGCGGCGCTGAACACCGAGACGGCCTCGCCCACGCCGAGCAGGCCGCGGATCGGCCCGAGCACCTGCTCGTCCGCCGCCCGGAACTGCGCCTCGAGCTCCGGCGGCGTGGCCTGCCCGTACTGGCAGCTCTGTACGTAGCGGCGGGCGATGCCCATGGCCTGGGCCACGGCGGCCCGCTTGCCCTCGTCCTGCTCGGCGGCCAGCAGGGCCTGGATGCCGGCCCGGATTTTCTCCCACACCCGCGGCACGCCGAAGAACGCGGTCGGGCGCACCTGCCCGATCACCCGCACCAGCTGCGCCGGGTCAGGGCAGAAATGCACGTCACTGACGGCGCCGATAGCCAGGTAGATGCTGAACATCCGCTCGGCGATGTGCGCCAGCGGCAGGTAGGAGACCCAGCGGACCCGCGGCACGACGACACCCATCCGCTCGGCCGCCGCCATCTCGTACAAGATGTTCTGGTGGGTGAGCACGACGCCCTTGGGGTTGCCGGTGGTGCCCGAGGTGTACAGCAGGGCCAGCGGGTCACCGGGCTTGATCGCTGCCACCCGGGCCGTGATCTCATCCGGGTCGGCGGCGAGCCGTTCCCGGCCCAGCGCCATCAGGCCGTCCCAGGTCATGTACCGGTCACCGGCCGGGCAGGCCACCGGGTCCCGGACGATGATCGTGGTGAGCCCCGGCAGCTGATCCAGGACCGGCTGCCAGCGGGCCAGCTCGGCCGCCCCGTCGAGCACCGCGATCCGGGCATCACAGTCCGCGGCTACGTACCCGATCTGCTCCGGCGCCAGCGTGGCATACAAGGTCACCCCCAGGCCGCCCGCATGGACCGCGCCGAGGTCGGCCAGCACATGCTCGCTGCGGTTCGGGAGCATCAGCGCGACCCGCTCGCCGGGCGCCAGCCCCAGGGCGGCGAACCCGGCTGCCACCTCCAGCACCCGCTGCCGCACCTGCGACCAGGTCAGGGACTGCCAGCCGTTCCCGGCGCCGGCACCGGCCTCATCGGAATACGCCCGGACATCACCGGACGTCTCGGCGACGTGCCGCAACTCATCGCACAAGGTGCGGCCCGCGGTCACACCCTCGATCTCAGCCCGCCGCCGGACTATGTCGCTGCTCACGGTTCCCCTCCACCTCCCCGCCCGGGCCGCCCGCCAGCCCGGGACCAGACACGCGCCCAGGCCAAGCCGCCGTCATGACCGCTGCTGGCTGCGCGAGCAAGTTGCGTTTGCCGAATCTGGGCCATCAGCTCTCGACGATCGAGGCTGTGACCGAACCCCCCGGTTGTTGGCCTGGCTATGGTCTAAGAAAGTCTGATCCTCCCGAAGCCGCGAATCAACCCCGCAGCAGGACCGCCGGGCGGGCGGATCGCCGGTCAATCGTGCGGATGGGGCTGGACGAGGGGGAGGAAGATCTCGTCGACGATCCCGGTCTCGCCGCCGCCGTTCTGGCGTTCCGCTGGGAACCCCAGCGGCCGGCCCAGCGACGCGGCCCCCGGACAGCCCACAACGCGGCATCGCCGGGCACGGCGCCATGATCCGAGGGTGTCACGGGCATCCAGGTCCTCGAACGCCACACCACGCTAAGTTAGCTCGCTGCCACAGACTCCAGTTCTTCTGGCGTGTGGTAGCGGGTCCCGACCTGAGCCGCCTTCCCGGGATTCCGCGTGCGCCAGATCGCGTAGTAGCCAGCGCCGATCGCGGTCCAGGCCAGGAACACGTAGGGCAGCCAGACATAGGCGCCGCTAAGGGCGGGGAATACGTTGCCGGGAATGTACTGCGGCAGCCAGTTGGCCCAGAATACGAAGGCCATGATCGCGGCGCCAAGCAGGCCCAGTACCCAGGCCAGCGAGGCCGGCGAACCGGCCCGGCGCAGGAAGACCGGGGCGCCTATGCCAACCAGTGCGTACCCGAGCATAAAGCCGAAGGTCGCAACCCGCTAATTACATGTCCTCACGTTTGGCGGCTTGCCGGGAGTGCGGCCCGCCAGTATCGGCATATCGGGTGAGGGGTGGCTGCTAAGGAATCCGTTCGGCTTACAGTAAGTAGAAATCCCATAGCCGCAGGACATTGCCGGCCGGTCATGAAGGCGCACGCCGAAGAGCTCAGTCCTGGTGGTGGCAGTGCCCCGCCGGCGGCACGTCGAGGGCGGGGTTGCCGTCGAAGAACCCGTCGGCCCTGAGCTGGAACCCGACGCGGGTAACCGGCATCACCGGCCAGTCCTCCGGGCGCACCACGTGGTGAGCGGTGAACGTGTGCCAGAGCACCAGGTCAGTGTTCTCCAGCGGGCGGTCGGCCGCGGTCCAGGCCGGCAGGCCATCCCCGCCGGGATGCTGGTTGGGATAGTCACCGGCCGGGAACCGCTGATCGGGATCGTACGCGGTGACCCACAGGTGCCTGGTGGCGAACTGGGCCCGCCGCATGACGTGGGTGTCGGGCTGACAGAAGGGCAGGACGCTGTCCTGGGGCATCAGCTTGTAGGCGACCGGCTCGCCGGTGGCGTTCGGCCGGCCGGGGTTGGTGATCTTCCAGTAGCGGGCGGCGCGCCCGTCAGCCACCCGCTGCGCCTCGGACTCGCGGCGCAGCGGGGTCTGCCGGACCACCCAGGCGTTGCCATGCGGGTTCCCGGGGCCGGGCGGCAGCGCCACAGAGTCGCACTCATAGACGGTGTTCTGCGGGCCATCGACCATCATGTCCAGCCGTACGCAGAAGATGTGCTGGTGGTTGGGACCGTAGAGCTGGGGGGCGACCAGGGTGCCGTGGGCCGGCTTCTGTCCCTCGGGCAGGGCCCCGTTGGAGATCACGCCGGTCAGCTTGACCTCGTATTCGATGGTGCCGTCCTGGTAGAGGTACCAGAAGTAGCCGTACTCGTAGTTGCCGACGGTGGCGATCATCGAGACCACCAGCCGCCGCGAGCGCCGGACCTCGGTCTTGCCGCTCCGCCAGTCGGCGTGCTTCCACGAGATGCCGTGGTCTTCCTCGTGCAGGCAGATCGCGTTCTTGATCAGCTGCGGGTGGCCGTCGTTGTCGTTCAGCCAGGCGTCGAAGTAGCGGATCTCGCCCAGGCAGTCGCAACCCAGCTCGAGGCTGTTGGCCAGTACCCCGATGCCGTATTCCCCCATGTCGAAGACGTTCTTGCGGTAGTGCGCCGGACTCGGGTCGCCGTAGGGGATGAACATCTCCGCGAGCGAGGCGCGATAGATGAGCGGCCGGAGTGTTCCCTGGTCCTGGTAGCTCACCAGGTAAAGGACCAGCCCCTCGCGGGGGGTGAAGCCGACCTGGAACCGCCATTTCTGCCAGCTCACCTCGTGTCCGTCCACGGTGAAGCTGGTGCCTTCCGGCTGGGCGATCTCCACCGGCGTCAGATCCTGCCGGGGGCCGTCGGGGAAATGCGGCACGTTTCCGGCGTCGCGGATCCCTTCGGAGGTGTAGTTGCCGCTGCGGGGCGGCAGGGGCACCACCCCGTGGTCCTCGATATCCACCACCTCCATGCGGTCGAGGTCGAAGCGGACGATCAGGCCCTCGACCGGGCGGGCGTATCCGTTGTCGTCGGGATCCCCCTGGCGCACCCAGGTCAGCGGCCGGACGAACCGGCCGTGGCCTGCGTCGTCCTCGGGGCCGTTGTAGCCGACTGACCAGGGGTCGATCATCACCATGTCGAAGTCGGTGATGCCACGGCGGCGCATCGCCTCCTGCCAGCGGGCGTCCTTCCTGACCGCCTCCTCGGTGGCCAGGAACTCTTCGAGCATGACCGCCGGCTGGACGCCGGGCACCTCCCGCCATAGGCGCACCTCGGCGGCGGTGATCGAGACCACCGCCTCGTAGGTCCTGCGTTCGGCCCGCTCCCGGATCACGACATGCGCCTCGCGCTCGAATGCCTCGCCCCGCTGGTAGCGCAGGACCGCGTCCTTGGCTGGTTCCCGCAGCGTGACGTAGACGAAGCGGGCGCTCGCGGCCAGGCCGCGGTCCCGCTTGAGGACCCGGCTGGCGGTCTCGATCTCCTCCGCCGTCAGCGGCTCCAGCGGATGCCGAACCTCCACCCTGGCGTGCTCAGCCGTCTTCACCATCCGCTCCTTCCGTGCCTCCCGAAGCCACGGACACTCGCAGACGGCAGTGGGCGTCATGCCGCCGACCGCGACGAGAAGCTGGCCGGAGCGGCTCACGGTCTCCATGCGCGCCGGGAACCATGCAGATTTGGGCGGTTCCTCCCGGTCTTACCGCAGACAAATTGGTACGTCAAGAGGATGAATTCATCCTTCGCAGCGACCCGGCAATAGTCCTCCAGCTATTCGCGGATACTTGAGCGCTGAGGCAGTCGCGCTGCCAGCCCCCGCCGATCTCAGGCCGGCCGCCCGCGCACACATGGCCCTTGTATCAAACGGACTATTCGACTTATTTGATGTACACTTCGAAGCTGAACCTCTGTAATCTGCGGCAGCCCTAGCCTGGCGGTTTCGTGACGGGCGGCGGGGGGCTTCACCTCTCAACTGGGAAGTGCTTCGAACCGGGGGAATAGAGCTTGTCACAAGGGTCCATTCCGCGTCGGCCCTGGGGCACTTCCATGTAGCCTGCCGCCGCCCGCCCCGGGATCGACCTCGGTGAAAGCCGGCCCGGAGGGCGCGCGGTTGGTATCAGTTGGCGATGGATACATGCCGGCGCACGGCCGCCGGGTCGCCGAGCAGAGTGAGCATGCAGCTGGCCAGGTCGGCGCGCGAGATCGTGAATCCGTGTGGCAGGTTGCGGTCGATCGCGGTGCGGTAGGTACCCTTGGCGGCTTTGCCGGTCAGCGAGGGCGGGCGGAAGATGGTCCAGTCCAGGTCGCTTTCCCGGATCTCCTCCTCGCCGCGGCGCATGTCGGCGCAGACATGGCGGAGGAACGTGCGCCGTGCTACGGGCTTGAGCAGGTAGCGCAGGTAGGGGCTTTCGCCTTCGTCGGCGACGACGGAGCCGCTGACCTGCAGGAGCCGGCGGGTCCCGGTTGCCTGCATGGCCTTGATGATGCTGCGCAGGCTGTCCTGGATGACCGTGGTGGGGCCGGTGCCGCGGGGGCCTACCGCGGAGATTACGGCGTCCGCGCCCGCTATGGCCGGGCTGATCGAGGCGGGGTCCATGACGTCGGCGGTGACGGTCCGCAGCTGCGGGCGGGCCGGGACGGCCAGGCGGGCCGGGTCGCGGACAACCGCCGTGACGTCATGACCGGCCGCAAGCGCCTGGTCGACGAGGCATGTTCCGGTGGCGCCTGTCGCGCCGAGGATGGTGAGTTTCATCGTGTTCGCCTTTCCTGGGTTCAGTTCGGTGTGCGCTAGCCCGAGGTGCCGGCTGGGCCGGGTCTCCGGTACATTGGTTCTGCAACTCATATAATACGGAGATCATATCATATGGAAACGGTATCACCGGCAAGCGGGCCGGATGAGGCACGGCACCGCAGGCGGCTGAACCGCGCGATCAAGGAGTCACTGCGCGACCTAGGCGCCCAGCTGGCCATGCTCAACCACAATGTCGGCGCGCGCCTGGACCTCAAGGCGGCTGACCTGGAATGCCTTGATCTCATCACCCGGTACAGCCCGCTCAGCCCGAGCGCCCTGGCCCAGCGGGCCGGACTGCACCCCGCCACCTTGACCGGCATCCTGGACCGGCTCGAACGCGGCGGCTGGATCGACCGCGACCGCCACCCCTCCGACCGCCGCGGTGTCGTCCTGCGGGTAGCGCCCGGCCGCGGCGCGGAGATCCTCCGCCTCTACCTCGTCGACTCCGGGATGAACACCGCGATGGACCAGATCTGCGCGGACTATGACGACGAGGAACTCGAGCTCCTCGACGGCTTCCTGCGCCGCACAGCCGACGCCGGCCGGACCGCCGCCCAAAGGCTCGCCGGACGCTGACACGCGAGAGCATGCCGGCATCGAGCCAGGTCCGGCCGGTGAATCCGGCTCGGGCTCGGCAGGGCGTGGTTACCGAGCCCAGCGCATGATCAGCAGGTCGCGCCTTGCCGCCAGCTCGATCAGTCCGCGGCGGGTCCTGGGCGACACCGGCCCGAACGGCGCGCGCGTCCGGTCCGAGGCGATGATGCCGCCCTCGGCCAGCAGGATCTTCTGCGCGCGCAGGCCACACTGGCGGTTCTCGAAATGGATGAGCGGTAGCAGGTCTTCCCAGGCGCTTACCGCGCCGGCCCGGTCACCTGACAGGTAGCCGCGGACGATCTGGCCGAGTTCGGCGGGGACCGTCGAGCTCGGCATGGTGCCCCTGGCCCCGGCGTCCAGGTCCGGGATCAGCGTGACTGACTCCTCGCCGTCGAAGGGGCCAGGCAGGCTGTCGCCGAGGGCGCTGACCAGCGCGTGCAGCTTGTCTGCGGCCTGTGGCACCTCGATCTTGGCGTACTGCACCTGGGGCACCTGCCGGACCAGGTCGATCAGCAGGCTTACCGGCAGCGGCGTGGACGACAAGGGCGCGTCCTGCACCATGACCGGGATGTGGATCGCGTCCGCCACCTGCTTGAAGTACTCGATCACGGCGGGTCCGGGAACGGTAAGCGTGGCCCCGAAGAAGGGCGGCATGATCATCACCATCGCCGCGCCCATGTCTTGCGCGGCGCGGCTGCGCGCGGCGGCGACCCGCACACTGTAATGGCTGGTGGTGATGACCACGGGGAGCCGTCCCGCGACCCGCTCCAGCAGCGTGCGGGCGATTGCGTCGCGTTCGGCGTCGGTCAGGGAGAACTGCTCGGAATAGTTGGCGAGCAGGCACAGCCCGTCGACCCCGGCGTCCATCAGGTAGTCCACGACGCGCACCGTGCCGCCCAGGTCAACGGTCTGGTCGTCGTGGAAGATCGTCGGCACAACCGGCACGACGCCGGTCAGCGGAGCAGCCATGTGCGGGTTCTCCAGGTGGGCTCATACGTTCATGTCCGGTAGCCATCAGTCTGACCCCAGTGGCTCGGCCACCACCCAGCCGCCCAGGCCGGAACCCGCACCCTTCCGCCGCCACCCGGGTACCTCCGAAGACCTCGCAGCACACAACGCGGCACCCATGTGAGCGCGTTTCCGCGGAAGCGGTTTGTGAAATTCTGCACAAGACGCTTCCGCGGAAACGTCGCGGCTACCAGTTTGCAGGCGTTATCCGGCGGGTTCGATGCTGGGCGGTAGCCAGGCGTGGCCGTTGAACAGGTCGCGGAGGGCGCCGGGTTTGCTGATGCCCATTTCGCGGCGGTGGACAGGTAGGCCGACTGGAGGCCGGTACGCGTGAGGCGGCGAATCTGCCGGTTCTCACTAGCCAGCGGGCGGATCGCCGGGCCGGGCCGTCGGAGTGCTTGTTGCTCCGCCAGGCAGAGACGGGCAGGCCCCGGCTGGTCAGTAGCGGGCCGGGCGGGCTAGCTGGGTCCATGCCAGCGGATCGAGGGTGCCGTTGACGGCGGCTTCGGCGACATCGGTGAGGCGCTGGTTGCTGTCGCGGGCGTAGCTCAGCAACCGGGAGAAGGCTTCCGCCATGCCGACGCCGGCGCGCTCTGAGACCACGCCTTTGGCCTGCTCGATTGCCGCGCGGCTGGTTAGGGCGTTAGCGAGCTGCTCGTTCAGGCTCTGGGCTTCGGCGGTGGCACGATGCTGCACGATGCTCAAAGTGGCAAGGTCGGCGAAGGCCCGGGCGACGATGATATCCGCTTCGTCCATCGGGGTCTGCGTGACCCTGAGCAGGCTCAGGGCGCCGAGAGTCATCTCCCGCCACCGCAGCGGCAGGGCGGACGCCGACTGGAAACCCGCTTCGAGTGCGGCCTTGGAGAACGACGGCCAGCGGTCGGACCCGGCCGCCAGGTTCTCGTGTTCGACGCGCTCGCCGGTGCGGAAGGCGTCAACACAGGGGCCTTCCTGGGCCTGGAGCTCGAACAGCTCCAGCAGGCGCATCGCCTCACTGGACGAGGCCACCAGCCCCAAGGTGCCCTCGGGATGGATCAGCATCACTGGAGAGGCCAGCATCACCCCGGCGGCGGAGACGCCGAGCAGGTCGACGCACCGATCCGCTAGCCCAGTCAGCAGGTCTACGACGTCGTAATCCCCGACCAGGGTGTCGGCCATCTTGACCAGCGCCCGGACCACGTCGGCTTCTCGGGTCATCTCAACTCACCCCCCGAGCCCGGCGGCCCGTCACGGCCTGGCGGGACGCCGGTGCAGGCCCCGGCCGACGGGACCCATTCTAGCAGCGGCCTGTCTCCGCCGTAGCGGGCCGGGCGGTTGGGGTTCACCGCAGCCGGAGCCTGCGGGCGACGACGTCCCCGGCCCCATCGGCGAGCCGACGATCGTTGCTGAAGGCGTATACCCGCGGGCGGATGAGCGCCTCGGTGACGCTGACCCCCATCTGGACAAAGACCATGCCCGCGGCGCCGCAACGCCCTAGCCTGACCGCCCGGGCGCAGGCCAGTCCGGCCGACGGGAATCGAACACCACATCCCTGATGTCCCTGATCGCCAGGTCCAGCTCGCTGATGGCATGCTGGACCCTGCCAGCGGCACGGTGATCGCCGATCAGCCCCAGCGCGGCTTCCAGGGCCGGTCCCGCCGAGAACAGCAGGCGCACCACGATGTCGCTCAGCTCCCCGGCGATCCGGGCGCGATCTTCGGCCAAGCGCAGCATCATCTCCGGCGAGCCGGCAACTGTGCTGGCCGGGGGACTGCGAGTAGGCCGCACGCCGGGCCCGGGCGGTCCCGGTATCCCGTCCGCGAGGGCAGTTGCCACGCTGGATGATTCGCGCATCGCTAACGCACCTCGGTCCTATCCGGCCATGACTGGGCGTGCCGCCAAGGGTCCGGAGCGACGCGGTTACCTGCGCAAGCCTGGCGCAGGATACTGCCCTGGTTTCTCCCCCGAGACTACGCCGGTGCCGCGTCCCGCGACAGGTGCCCTGGCCGCTGCCGCGGCCGGCCACCCCGGTAGCTGCCCGGACCGGGCACGCGGCAGCCGGGAAGGGTCGTGCCGGCCGAGCCGCGGTGCGGCAGCTTTCACGGGCGGCAACTGGACGGCGTCTACTCAGGACGGCACCGGACGGGCTGGCCGGGCCCAGGCCGCGGGACCCAGGGTGCCGTCGATGGCGGCCTGGGCGACATCGGTGAGGCGCAGGTTGTGGTTGCGGGCGTAGGCCCGCAACCGGGAGAAAGCCTCGGCCAGGTCGACGCCGGCCCGCTCGCAGATCACCCCCTTGGCCTGCTCGATCACCACCCGGCTGGTCAGGGCGGCGGACAGCTGCTCGTTCATGCGCTGGGCCTCGGCACTGGCGCGATGCTGCACGATGCTAAGGGTGGCGAGGTCCGCGAGGGCACGGGCGACGATGACGTCCGCCTCATCCATCGGCACCCGGGTAGCGCCGAGCAGGTTCAGCGCGCCGAGGGTCACCTCCCGCAACCGCAGCGGCAGCGCGGACGCCGAGGCGAACCCGGCCTGCAGGGCGGCGGCGGAGAACGACGGCCAGCGGCCCGACCCGGCCTCCAGGTTCTCGTGCCCGACAGGCTCCCCGGTGCGGAAGGCATCCAGGCACGGGCCTTCCTGGGCCTGCAGCTCGAACAGCTCCAGCAGCCGCATCGCCTCGCTGGAGGAGGCCACCAGCCCCAGGCTGCCCGCGGGGGAAGCCAGCATCACCCCGGCGGCGGAGACGCCGAGCAGATCGACGCACCGGTCCGCCAGCCCGGTCAGCAAGTCCACGACGTCGTAGTCCTCGACCAGGGTGCCGGCCATCTCGACCAGCGACCGGACCACGTCAGCTTCCCGGGTCATCTCCACTCACCCTCCTCAGCCCGGCGGCCCGTCACAGCCGGCCGACGCGAGCCAGGGCCGCGGCATCCATCATACGGCGGCCCGGCTCCGGCCCCCAGCGCGCCCGACGAGCGGGGTCATCCCAGCCGGAGCCTGCGGGCGACGACGTCCCCGGCCACCTCGGCGAGCAGCCGATCGCTGCTGAAGGCGAACGCCCGCAGCCGGATGAGCGCCTCGGTGACGCTGATCTGCTCCTGGACCGAGACCATGCCCGCCGCGTTGTGCACCACGAAATGGAAGTCGGCGCCGGCCTCCAGCTCCACGGCCACCGTGTCCGGGGGCGCGCCGGCTTGGGCCTCCAGCACCCAGCGGGCGGCCACATCCGCCACGACCAGCGCGTCAGCGTGCTGATCGCCGCTCAGCGGGCCGGGGCAGTCCCGGTACAGGTTCAGCGCCCCCAGGCGAACCGTCCCAACCCGCAACGGGAACCCGAACACCGCCCGCGCGCCCGCCTGCACCGCCGCCGGGGAGAAAACCGGCCACCGGCGGGTCACCGGATCGGCCAGGTCCGGTTCGGCCACCACCGTGTCCTGCTGGTAAGCATCCACGCACGGGCCCTCGCCCAGCGTGTACTGCAGCTCCTCGATCAGGTGGCTCACCTCGTCGGTGGTGCACAGCGACCCGCGCGGTATCTCACCCGACATCAGCATGACACCGGCACCGGTCACCCCGGCGATCCCCGGGCACACCCCGCATAGCCGGGCAGCGGACCACCCCTGCCCCCCGGCGGACAACTCCGCCAGAATCCGGCCAAGCCTGCCACCCGGCATTGTCAGCCACACGACCCCTGGCACACACCCGGCCGGCCGCACGCAGCCCCATGACGATCGCCCACCCGTAGCCTCCTTCGCCGAGGGAACCAAACCATCCGGCAGGCACCAGGCTCAACGGCCTCCCGGCCCCAGACCCTCATCACCGACGCTACTCCACCGGCAACCCCAAGGGCGCCGACCCGAAGAAGCTGGCCGTCCCGTTCCAGGACGGCAGAGAGAGCACGGCCAGCGCTTTCGCCAGGCGGGGCAGGCGGGGTCGCCGGGGCGGTGATGCCTGCCCGTTCGGTATGGATCTGGTCGTAGCGGGCCAGCTCGGGCGCGGGACGGGGGCCGGGCGGGGTCGGCGCGCTTGGGGACGGGTGAACACGTACGCCATATTGGTGCCGGTGCCGCGGGTCAGGGCGACGTAGGCGTGGCTGCGATGTCACCTGGCCCAGCTAGCTCGACTATACTTAATATAAGTGTAATCGAGCTAATGGAGACCCTGCTGGATAGCCAGACCCTGGACAAGCCGACGGACGTCTTCGACCGTGACGCGGAGTGGGCGGACCTGACCAACTTCGCGCTTTCGCCGTTGCCTGGATTGCGGATCGCCGTGGTCTACGGCCGGCGCAGGCAGGGCAAATCGTACCTGCTGCGCCGGCTCACCGGCGCAGTCGGCGGGCTCTACCACCTGGCTACTGAGCAGGCCGAGCCGGTCTCGCTACGCCGGTTCGGTGACTCGCTCGCGGCCTGGGCGGGTCTGTCGGCTGGCGCGTTCGGGTTCGGCGGCTGGGAGCAGGCGCTGCGAACGGCTACGGAGGTGATGGCCGCGCCATCCCGCCAGCGTGCTTCCCGCAGCGCGCCTGCGCTGCTAGTCCTCGATGAATTCCCTTACCTGGCCCAGGAAACTCCGGGGCTGCCGTCGATCGTGCAGGCCCTGTACGACAGCCTGGGACCGGGTTCCGGAGCGAGCACCGCATCATTTCGCCTGCTCCTGTGCGGCTCGGCGATATCGGTCATGGCGGACCTGCTGTCCGGGACCAGGGCGTTGCGCGGCCGGGCCGCGCTCGAACTGCGCGTCCAGTCGTTCGGCTACCGGGACGCACGGGAGTTCTGGGGAATCGAGGATCCCGCCGTGGCCTTCGCGCACCACGCCCTCGTCGGCGGTACGCCCGGCTACCGGGACCTTGTGCCGGATCCTCAGGTTCCAGCGGACCCCGCCCAGCTGGGCAACTGGCTCGCGGGGAACGTGCTGCGACCGTCCATGCCGCTGTTCGACGAGGCACGCCGGGTTGTGCACGAGGACCCCCGCATCCGCGACACCGCCGCCTACAGTTCGGTGCTCGCCGCCGTGGCAGCGGGAGAGTCGTCGCCGACGAAGATCGGCGGCCTGCTCGGCCGCCCGGCTACCTCACTGACGCACCAGCTGACCACGCTGGCCTCGGCCGGGTTCATCCACCGTCGGCACGACATGCTCTTGGACCGGCGGCCCGTGGTCACGGTCGCCGACCCGATGGTCCGCTTCCATCAGCTGGTCATCGAGCCGTACCTGGCCGACCTCGAGGCTGGGCGGGCTCGCCAGGTCTGGGCCGAGGCAGGACACACCGTGGAGTCCAAGATCTTCGGGCCGCACTTCGAGGCGCTCGCCGCCGAGTGGGTCGTCCAGTACGCCTCCAGGGAAGCAGGCCTCGCCGTCGGCCCGGTCGGGCAGACCGTCATCGCCTGCCGCGAGCACAAAACCGGCCACGAGATCGACGTCCTGGCGCTCGCGCGCGGCAGCCGCCCGCGGACCCCCGGCGCGCCGGTCGCGTTCATCGGCGAGGCCAAGCACCGCGACCGCCGTCCAGGCCTGGCCGAGCTGCGCAGGCTCCAGCACCTCCGCGACCTGCTGACCGCCGCCGGGCACGACGCCACCGACGCGGCGTTCGGCCTCTTCAGCGCTACCGGCTTCACCGATGAGCTGGCAGCCGAAGCCACCGCCAGCAGAGGCAAGATTCTCCTCGCTGCCCTGGGCGAGCTTTACGGGCCGTCATAAGCCGGGCCGCCCTGCCTGTCTGGCCGGGACAGGTTCCTAGGCCCGGGTCACGAGGTCGGCGCCCCAGCCGGCGGCGGAGTCGTTCGCGGCGGGCGCGGTTGCTGCGCCACCGGGGCCGCCGCTCCGGGCGGTGCCGGCCCCCTTGGCCTCGCACCCCACGCCCCGGGCGCCTCACGCCGCCCATGCCTCCCGCGCCAGCGCTCTCCCCGGGCCGCCTGCCTGGTCACCGGCCCTGGCTCGGGCCGGTCTGGGTGAACCCGGCGGGGATCGCCCCGGCCGGGGTGATCAGGCGCAGGTTCGCCTGGGTGGCCGGCAGCCACCGGTAGTCGTCCCGGATGGCCTGATCGCTGGTCTGAGACATTCCCGGCGCGGTGTCGATCTCCCGGATGGGCAGGTAGGTGCCGGGGCTGACCCACAGGTTGATCTGGCCGCCGGCCAGGCGCTCCGTCAGGCGGACGGCGCGCTGCCCGTCCACCGTGGCCCACCCGTCCAGAGTCACCTTGCCCGCCCTCACCTTGGCGCGCAGCTGCGCGGCCATCTGCAGCGGAGTGACGCGCTGGGGGCCAGGACGGCGGGCAGACGAGGCCGAGCCGAACGGGTAGGTGGTCTTGCTCCACGTCCGGTTCCCGTAGTTGATCACGATCGACACCGTCCGGTGCGGCTTTACCGTTACCAGGTACCCGGTGATGGCCTGGCCGGCCGGCGTGAGGTCCACGATCCGGTAGGTGTCACTCAGGCTGCTGCTCCAGGTCTCGTCGATGACCGGCTTGCCGGTCTGCGAGTCAGGCGCGTGGTCGATGATGTTCACGACCGCCGTGTTCGCGTTCAGCGCGGACGTCATGTGGTCCACGACATACGCGGCGGTCTGCAGCCTGGGGCTAGCCGGGGCCTGGGCGACGGGCGCCATGGCATGCCCGCCAGGCCTGGCGGCTCCCGCGGCGGCGATGCTCGCGGCGGCGACTCCGGCTGCCGCGACCCCGCCGATCAGCGCGGCGGCGGTTCGCCGGCGTCCGGCTGTGCGGGGCCGGACGGCCGGGCCGGCCGGCTGCAGTCCCGCCGCGCCTACCAGCAGCAGGGCCTCACGGGCCCGGGGCCGGAGCCGCTCCAGAGCCGCGATCATGGCCCGACTGGAGCGAGCGGCGTCGATTCGCTCCTCCAAGCGTTCGATGTCGCTCTGGTCGATCAGGCGGCGGCCCGCGATCCGGGCCAGGGCAGCCGACTCACGGACCTTCCGGCGCCGGGCGTTGACGATCAGCCGGGCGGTGATCCCCAGCAGCCACGCCCCCGGCTCGCCCCGCCCCGGGTCGTACGACCGAGCCGCATCCAGGACCGTGACGAACGTCGCGGCTACCAGGTCGGCCGCGTCGGCCGGGTCGGTCACCCGCCGGGTCGCGAACCCGATGACCCTGTCCACATGCCGGCGGTAGAAGACCTCGAACGCCACCTGATCGGAACTCAGGCGGCGCAGCAGGTCCTCGTCAGCCGGCTCGCTATCTGTTGATTCCGTGTCCATACCTGTACTTGGTCGCTGGGGGGCGAGCGCAAGGAAATTTCTGACGCGGCCTGATCAGTCGTGCGCTACATCGGGGTTGGCAGCGTCGGGGCTCGCCAGACGACCGAACATACGCCGGGCCTGATCAGGGCGGAGCCTGGCGAACCGGCCCTCGGCCTCCACCAAGGGGACGTCGGGCTCGGCGGCGGTGGTGATACCGCCCACCGCCACGACCCGCCGCCCTTCTGTCTCGATCACACGGCCCCAGATCCGGAGCGGGACATCCAACGGCACGGGCCGCCGGTAACGGACAGACAGTTCCGTGGTCACGCCGGGGTGGCCGGATGCCGCGGCAGCGTGGCCGAGAAGCTGGTCGACCAGCATGGCGCTTACGCCGCCGTGGCCGTACATCGGCGGGCCCTCATAGGCATGGCCGAGCGTGCACCACCCCTCCGCGCCGTCCTCGCCGATCTCGACCCGCATCGGCGGCGCGATCGGGCTGCCCGTCCCGATCACCGGGTTGAACATCCGGACACCGCCCGTCAGGTCATCCACCGAAGCCGGCTCGGCGATGCTCCGGATGCGCTCGCGCAGGGCGGGGGCCACTTGGCGCAGCCGCCGCGCGCTGTCGCGGAGCACGTCGGCGCCGACCTCGGTGCGGGTAACGAGATCGGCCAGCGCCCGCAGCTCAGCTCCCAGTTCCGCCACGGCGGCGCGGCGGTCCAGCACCTCCTCCGTCACCTCGACGGCCGGCAGACCGACATAGCCGGCTCCCGGCACCCGAGCGCCGACACCCCGGCGTCCGGACAACGGCCCGTCACCCACCAGCCCACCTCCCACGGCACACGAACACGAACACGGCAGTATTCATGATCCCCTGAGGAGAGCGATGATGTCCCACGGCGCCGGCCCAACGGCGGCCATCCGGGCACTGTCATGCCCGCCGATGACAGCCCGGATCCGGCACAACTGCGCCACGCCGCGAGCATCAACCCGAGCCTGCGGGACCAGTACTTGTACAAATAGAGGATAGCTGAAGCGTACACTGTGAGCATGGACGTGTCCGTCAGCGAGTTCAGAGCCCGCCTCAGCGACTACCTCGACCGGGCCCGCGAAGGCGACGAGGTCGTGATCACCGACCGCGGCGTGCCCATCGCCCGGCTGCTCGGCCTCACCGCCACCGCCACCCTGGAACGGCTGGCCGCCGACGGCGTCATCGCACGCGCCACCGCAGCCCCCCGCCCCAGGGCAGCCGGACAGCCTCGCCCGCGGCCCCGCCGGCCCGTCGCCGACCTGGTCAGCGACCAGCGGCGCTGAGGATGACACTGGTCTACTTCGACTCCAGCGCCCTGGTCAAGCTCGTGGTCCAAGAGGAAGGCAGCGACCTGGCCGCCAAGCTGTGGGACAGTTGCGACGCCGCCCTGGCCAGCAGGCTGGCCTACCCCGAAGTCCGCGCCGCCCTCGCCGCCGCCGGCCGCAACCACGACCTCAGCGGCGACGACCTGGACACCGCCGAGCAGGCCTGGGAACAGTACTGGGCCGCCGTACGCCCGGTCGAGCTCACCGCAGCCGTCGAACGCCACGCCGGCCAGCTGGCCCGCTCCCATGCCCTGCGCGGCGCCGACGCCGTGCAGCTGGCCAGCGCCCTGGCCATCGGCGACCCCGACCTCATCATCGCCGTCTGGGACCGGCGCCTGCAGGCCGGCGCCGCCAGCGCAGAACTACGAGTCGCCCCGGCACACCTTCCCGTCACGTGACCTGCCGTCTGGCGCGCGGACGAGCCCGCTTCAGCCGGTCCTACGCCTACCGCCGCGTCATGACCCCCGGGCGGGGGTCATGACGCGGCGGATGTTCAACCATAGAATTGCCGCGTATGACGATCAGGCCGAGGACGGGTTCCTCCTGTCTCCTTCACCGCGAGGGGGGGATTCGAGGTAAAGGGAGTGGAGGGAGGTACCCGTCCTCGACGGCTCGATGATACAGCTCCAATTTGGTGGGCGCTGCCCGACCGGCACGTGCATATTTCTCCCGGACCCGCCCCACATACTGCTTGACGGTCTCCTCGCTGATGCTCATCCTCTCGGCGACGGATTTCATGGCCATGCCGGTAGCGTAAAGTCGCAGCGCACGGTCCTCTTGCGGGCTGAGGACCGGCCTGTCGCAGTCATCATCGGTGGCGAAGATGTACGCAAGGCGAGGCGAGATCCAGTCTTCTCCCGCGGCGACGGCCTTGATAGCCGCCCGAACCTGGGAGGTCGCCTCGCTCTTCAGGGCATAGCCGAGAGCCCCGGCGCGTATCGCGGCCCGAACGGCTAGCGGCTTATCGGAGGCGGCGAGCACGAGGACGGCTGGGCCGGCAGCGAGAATCGCGGCTACGTTGCGCTCAACGGTCGTCCCGTCGCCAAGGTCGAGATCGAGGAGGACTACGTGTGCGCCGCGTCCGGGGCCGGCCAGGAGGGCGTCTACGGTCGCAGCGGTGTCGATGACCCGGATGCCGCTCTCGCCTGCCATGACCCAGCCGGTGACGCTGTCCAGGACGATGGGGTGGTCATCCACGGCCGCGACATCAACGACGTCGGCCACGCGACACCGCCTTCCAGACGCCGGTCAAGCCGGCATCGTCTTCCGCCATCGAACCTGAAGATGTCCTGCTCCAGCGTCGTCGACATCCACCTCGGCGCGCCAGCGTTCCGTCGCGGGAACCTTCCGCCTCAGCCCAGCCATGTCCGGGATCGCCCGCAGCGGCCCGTCGAAGATCACGTATAGCTCCACTTCCTCGCCAGACTCGAGGACGGTGAGCGTCACTGGGTGCGGCGGCAGCGCGCTCATGACGCCGTCAACGGCCGCGAGGGCCGCGCCCGCCACTTCCCGCACAGGATGGCCCGGGTCACCGACCACCTGGACGTTCACCAGCAGGCCCCGGGCCTTGGCGGCGCGCAGCGCGGGTTCCAGCTCGGCCAGCAGCCCGCCACCGCTCCGCGCCCGATCTGTGAGGGCATGCCGCAGCATTGCCGCGTGCCGGGCGCATCGCTCCCGTACCTCCCTGTCGGCCGGGTCCAGCTTCCCGCCTGCTATGCCACGCAGCAAAGGGAGCGCCTCCGTTTCCAGCAGGGCGAGCCTGGAACGCCGGTCCTGGAGCACCGCGTCCGCCGCCGCGCGTTCCGCCGCCGTCCGGCTCTCCAGCGCTGCGCGGCGCGCGGCTATTCCGGCCTGGGTGAGCAAGGCCGGCCGCAGGACGGCGAACACGGCCAGGATCACCACCATGACGTAGGCGGCGGCCGCGAGCCGGGCCAGACTCAGCGGGCTCACGTTCAGCACGCGGACGACGAAAACAGCGTGCGCGGCGAAGACAAGCAGCGCCCCGGAAACCCACGCCCAGGCTGGACGGCTCAGAACGACGAGGGCGAGCGCCCAGACCGTGCCCAGGATCGACCAGTCCACGCTTCCGGCACTGCCATGCGCGCGGCGTTCCCAGCCGACCAGGACGACCGCGGCGAGTGCGACCACGATCGCGGCCAAGGCCTCTGCTCCCGTTAGGCCGCCCGCACGTGCGCGTGGCACCAGCCATGCCGCCGCCGCGAGCATGCCGAGCCACACTGCGACCGGCACTGCCGACTGACGGTAGTCGCCGGGGTTGACCAGGACCTGGATCAGCAAGGTAATCGGCAAGATCGCCGCCACCGCGCCGACCATCCGCGGTATCCAGGACTCGGCTGCATCCCGTATCACCTCATCGCGGCTCACCATGGCAGGCCCACCTGACCGGCAGTGCGGCCGGCGACGGCTGCGACGGCCGCCTGGCTGGAATGCGCCGACGCGGGCCAGTACAGGCTCACCACAGTGCCCTGGCCAGGCGCCGACCATATCGACGCCCGTCCGCCCCAGTCGGCGACGCGTTCGGTGATAGACCGCCGCAGGCCCAGCCGGGCCGGATCGAGGCTGGCAGGGTCGAATCCCGCGCCTGCATCCCGTATGGTTACCCGGAAGCCACCCGGCACCGGGGCCTCCCGGCCCGATGCTGCCAGGCTAACCTTGACCCAGGCCTCACCGGTTCCGGCGTGAGTGGCCACATTCGCCAGCGCCTCGCGCGCCGCGTGCGCTATCGCGGCGGCGACGGGCACCGGGACAACCAGCTTCTCCCCTGGTCCAACCGCGGTGCCGCGCTCGCCGCAGACGCCAGTCCCGGCGGGAGCACCATCCGTGACCTCGACGTGGACAGCCAGACCCCGGGTGCGCATCTCGGCGGCGACGGCCTCGATGCCGGTGAGCAGGCCGCCGTAAAGCCGCCCGGACGCCCCGTCCGCATCACCGGCATCGCTGAGCACATGCTCCATCAGCGCCACGTCGCGCCGACATCGGCTTACCACCTCAGCCGCGTCGCCGCTGCCAGCACGGGCGAGGGCGGTGAGCGTGTTGAGCACTGTGTCGTGCAGCAGTCGCTCATGCTCACGGCGTTCGATGTTCCTGGACAGGACGACGTAATGCTCGCGGGAGTCCCGATCCGCTTGCTCGAGAGCGACGTCCGCCTTGGCGGCCCTCCTGTCAAGCATCCGGCGACCGCACCAGTGAGTGGTGGCGGCGGCGAGCAGCAAAGTCCCGGCCGCGGCTGGGGAGTTGCCGCCGTCGCCCACCGCCGGGGTCGCGGCCGCTCCAACCCAGTAGGCCGCCCCCGAGGCGAGGGCCAGCGGTACGGATACTGCGGTAGGCGCGAACCACGCAGGGACAATGAGCTTGCTTGCCATCGCGATGAACAGCCAGCTGGCCGCGCCGCCGCGGGTCGCAGGTGACACGCACCACTCGGCGCTGAGCGCAAGCGCCACGTAAACGCCAGAATCGAGGCACACAAGTGGCCACGCCGGCTGGCGGCGCCGCAGGTAGACCACTACCGCGACCGCCCAGAGCACGGCTGCGAGAGGTCCCGCGAGGCGCCACGGATCGGCCCCGTAGAACGAATGCCAAATGATCACCTGTACGACGACGTATGCGATCCCGATGCAGCGGATAACGGACGCGCACTGGGCGACCACTGACCTCAGGGTCGTCATCGCCGGCCCGGCCGGCGCACTGATGGAAGCACTCGCAGCCGGCTGCCGCGCCGCATAAACGGTCGGCCACATGACCCGATGATAGGAGGTAATTGGCACGGATTCGGCGATGCTAAGACTTCCGGTACCTGCCCCTGCCCGCCGGGGCGATGTCCGGCCCTGGGCGACTGCCGCGAATCACCGTCTGGCTCGCGTCAACCTGATCCCATGAGGTCTGCACGGCGCAGAAAGGACTACGGTCGCTGCGGTTACGCTTAATAGCTGTGAACAAGCAGGAACGCACCTATACGATCCTCCGGGACCGGATCCACTCCGGCAGCTTCGCGCCACTGGAACGGCTCAACATTGACGCGCTCGCTCGCGAGCTAGGTGTGAGCCCCATACCGGTCCGGGAGGCGCTGCGCCGCCTGGAGGCTGAAGGCTGGGTGCGTTTCACGCCTAATGTGGGCGCGGTCGTATCACCGGTGGATTCCACGTCCTGGGAACAGGCTATGGTCGCGCTGGCAATCCTGGAGGGCGCGGCCAGTGCCGAGGCCCAGCCGGAACTGCGCAGGTCCGACCTGGCCCGGTTGCGCAAGATCGCGGCGGGAATGGAGGAAGCCGCCGCCCGCGCGGATCCTCTGCGGTTCAGCAAGCTGAACCGGTCGTTGCACGCAACCATAGTCGCCCGGTGCCCCAACACCTACCTGACCGAACTGCTCGAGCAGACGAACACCCGCCTCGACCGGTTGCGCTCGACCATGTTCGTCTACCTGCCGCATCGTTCCGAGGAGGCCCTTCACGAGCATCTTCGCCTGATCGAGCTACTCGAGGTCGGCAGTAAGGAGGAAGTCGAGACCTATGCCCGCTGGCACAAGCTGCAGACCGTCGAGGCGTACAGGGCCATCCACCAGGCCAACGACAAAGTTCTCGCTACCCGCAATCCCCGCCCGCCGACAGGACGCACCAGGAGTGAGCCCGCAGGGATGGATGTCTCCGGGCTCATCCGGCGCGGGAGAGCCGGATGACCGGGATGTCGCGGTCGGTCTTCCGCTCATACCCGGCGTAGCGGGGCTGCAACTGGGTGATCCGCTGCCACGCCTGCGCACGGGCGTCTCCGCCGAGCTGTTCGGGGGTCACCCGCAGCTGACGGCCGCCGAACTCGATCCAGACCTGGTCCGGATGCGCGGCGATGTTGTGATACCAGGCCGGATGATGGGCTGATCCGCCCGCGGAGGCCACGACCAGCCAGGCATCCTCGCCGTCGGGAAAGCGGGCCACGGCCGATTGCCGCTGCTGGCCGGATTTAGCCCCCACCGTGGTCAGGTACAGCAGGTCCATGCCCTGGAACTTGTCCCCGGACCGCCGGTGCCAGCTTGTCATGACCCGCATGAGGGCGCGCGTCACGGGGTTTGACCCCGGAGTCCGCGCACCGCGGGTCCCGCCCGGAGTTTTCTGGAAGCTCATCACGTCCGTCCTTCTGCTTGCCAGGCCCGCAACCTCATGCTAGCGACAGGCCGCGTTCGCTTGGGAGTTCGCGGACCCGGACCTGTACGCGCGCGCGCTGGCCTCTACCGGGCCAGCCTATGAGGCCATCGAGAATGTCGGCGAGGCTGAGTTTCATCGCGCAGCCGTCGAGCAGGCTCAGGGACAGCTACACGACGGCTTGCCTCTCCGGGCCGAAATCAACGTCGTGGGCTACCTGGCCCGCAAACCCGAAGGAGCAGAACGCGCATGACCGGAAGCTTTCTCGAAGAACCTCCGGTGTCCACCCACGTGCAGGCGCTCTACGACGAAGACCTCGCTGACAGCGGCTACGTGTGGAACGTGTCCCGACTGTGGGCGCACCAGCCAGACACCCTGAAGCGGCTGTTCGGGTTGATGTCTGAGGCATTCACGCCCAGCGGTTTGACCTTCCGCCAGCGCGGGATCCTGGTGACCGCCGCCGCCTCGGCCCTCGGTGACTCGTACTGCTCGCTGGCGTGGGGCGGGAAGCTGGGCAAAGCGTCGGACGCCGCTCTCGCGGCGGGGGTCCTGAATGGCAGCGACGCCGGGCTGACGGACCAGGAGAAGGCCATGGCCGCGTGGGCCAGGACGGTCGCCAGGGACCCGAACGCGACGACGCCCGCCGAGATCCAGGCGCTCCGCGATTCCGGGCTCGATGACGGGCAGATCTTCGCCATCACCGCCTTCGTGGCCCTTCGCCTAGCGTTTTCTACGATCAACGACTCGCTCGGCACTCAGCCCGACGCGCAACTCGCCCAGTCTCTGCCCCGGGAGGTGCGCGAGGCCGTGACCTACGGCCGACCTGTAGCTCAAGCGCCGGCTGTCTGACCTGACCTACTGACGGCTAACTTCTATGTATGCCAACGAGGCGGATGGAGGCGTTCAGCGACGGGGTCATCGCGATCCTTATCACCGTCATGGTGCTCGAGCTGCGGATCCCGCATGGCAGGACCTGGTCGGCGCTCCGCGACTCGATCCCCGTGCTGCTGACGTACTTGCTGAGCTTCGTCTATCTCGGCATCTACTGGAACAACCACCACCACCTGCTCATGGCGACCGAACGTGTGAGCGGGCTCGTCCTGTGGGCCAACCTGCATCTGCTGTTCTGGCTGTCACTCATCCCGTTCACCACCGGGTGGCTAGGCGAAAACGAGTTCGCCGCCACGCCCGCAGCCGCCTACGGCATCGTCCTGCTGGCCGCGGCGCTGGCCTACGTCGCACTGCAGGGCGCGATCATCCACGTGCAGGGCGAGACCTCAACGCTTGCGCTCGCGATCGGCCGCGATCTCAAAGGAAAGGTGTCATCGCTGCTCTACGCGCTCGGGATCGGGCTGGCTTTCGTCAACCGCTGGCTGTCGGTCGCCATCTACGTCACCGTCGCGCTCATGTGGCTGATACCCGACCGACGAGTCGAGCGGACACTCGCCGCTGCCCCCCGCCGGTCACCTGACGCCCCGCCCGAGCCCTGACTTGCGCCGGCCCCTCTGGCCCCGCCCCTCACGCCCCGGGCGCCTCACGCCGCCCATGCCTCCCGCGCCAGCCCCCTCCCCCGGCCAGGCAGCAGACGGCATGCAGATCAGCGGGACCGAGGCAGAGCTACTGGCGTGGCTTCTGGGTCGTTCCGCCGGCGCTGGCCTGGCCAGGGACAAGCCCGGACCGCTGCCGCCCGTCCCGAGCATCTACCTCACCTGACCGTCGCCTCGCCACCAGCAGTGGCGGCAGATCACGGCTCGCATCCGAGCTCGCCAGCCGCTTCCGCCATGCGCTCCTGGCCGAGGCGGTCTACGCGACGCTCCTTCCGGGTCGCCGTCAGGGCACCAGGATGATCTTGCCGAGGGCGGTCCGGCCGGAGGACTCGGCCAGTTCCATGGCCGCGGCCACTTCGGCCAGCGGGTAGCGGGCGGCGATCTTCGCGGTGAGCACGCCGTCGGATAGCAGGCCGAACAAGTGCGTGAGATCGGTGCGCAGCCGGGCCCGGAACGCTTGCCGCTTGGCTGAGTCCGGCTTTCCTGCACCCGCCCAGACGTTGTAGAAGCTCGCGTGCTTGCGCGTGGGCAGGTAGTTCCAGACCGCCAGTTTCGCCAGCAGCTGCAGGAAGCCGGGCAGCACCGGGCTGGTGTCATCGAGCTTGCTGGCGATGCTGTAAGAGACCAGGGTGCCGGTGCGGCTGAGCAGCCGGTAGGAGCGGGTGACGCTGGCGCCGCCAAGGTGGTCGAAGACGGCGTCCACCCCGCCGGGGGCCAGTTCGCGGACTCGCGCGGCCAGATCGGGGTCCCGGTAGTCGATCGGCTCCACTCCCAGCCCGCGCAGCGCGTCGTGGTGGCGCGGGCTGGCCGTGCCGATCACGCGGGCGCCCGCATGCCGGGCCAGCTGCACCAGGATCGTGCCCACGCCGCCGCTGGCGCCCAGCACGAGCACCGTCTGCCCGGCCTGCACCTTCGCGCTGTGGTGCAGCATCTGGTACGCGGTTACCCCGTTGACGATCAGCGTCTCCGCCTCGTCGGCGCTGACCCCGTCGGGCACCTCTACCAGGTCGGCGGCGGTCAGCAGGGCGGCCGTGGCCCAGCCGCCCGTCTTGGTCAGCGCGGCCACCCGCCTGCCGGTCAGCGAGCGGTTCACGCCGGGGCCGACAGCATCGACGACGCCGACGAGGTCATAGCCGGGCACGAACGGGAACGGGGGCTGGCCGTAGTACCGGCCCCGCCGCATCGCGCTCTCGGCGAAGGACACGGCCGTCGACTCGACACGCACCAGTGCCTGCCCGGCGGCGGGCGGCGGCAGTGCGCGCTGGACCAGCCGCAGGCCAGAAGGATCGACCTTGCCTGGCAGCACCACCTCGGTCGCGGTCACGGTGGGGACGTTCAGCTCGGTCATGGCCAGCTCCTCAAATCCGGCTTCGCGGCCGGCAATGCACGTGACATGCTATGATGATCGTTATGGGCTCTAACACAGGAGAGTACCTGTTAGGCTTTGCCTGTCAACCCGCCCGGAGGTAAGGACCGATGTCGGCCATGCCCGCGCCCGAGCCGCCGACCATGCGCGAGCGCTACCGGGCGCAGGTGCGCGGCGAGGTCAAGCAAGCGGCGCTGAGCCAGCTCGCGGAGTCAGGGCCCGCAGGCCTTTCGGTCTCGGCGATCGGCAAGCAGCTCGGGGTCTCCGGGCCCGCGCTTTACCGCTACTTCGCCAGCCGCGACGAGCTGCTGACCGAGCTGGTCATCGACGCCTACGACGACCTGGCTGACGCGCTGCGCGCCGCGGCAAGCCAGTCCGCAGGCCTAGAGCCGCGCCCCCGGTTCGAAGCACTCGCCCGCGCCTACCGGTCCTGGGCGCTGGCGCAGCCGCACCGGTACCGGCTGCTATACGGGCCGCCGCTGCCTGGCTACGACGCACACGCGCAACGACTCGTGGACGCCTCCCAAGCCGCGATGAACCAGCTGCTCGGCGTGCTGCGCGAACTCGGGGACCGTACCGCCCCCGCGCCCCCCGAGCCGCTAGCATCCCAGCTCACGGCGTGGGCGCTGGCACACGACCCCGGCACCGGCCCAGCGACTGCCCTGCGCGCCGTGCTTGTCTGGAGCCGCCTGCACGGCCTGGTAAGCCTGGAAATCGCCGGGAACTTCGGGTCCATGGGCATCGACCCGGACCAGGTCTTCGAGGCGCAGCTCGGCACGCTCACCGTGTGAAAACGCACCTCAGCGCCACACCCACGTACTGGCGGCCACCCGGATCCGCCCGCCAGCCAGCCCGCAGCGGCTTACCGAGCCACCTGCGATCCATCGTGCGGCAATTCCAGCGCCCAGAACACGCGGATATGCCACCTGTCCCGTGAAAACAGCTCCTGCTCCTGGTGCCTCAGGTGTGCGAACCTCGCGCGAGGCGCGCCTTCGCCATCATCATGGAGTTGACAGCCATGACACTCTCGGACAGTGCGGCCAGCAGAGTGCCGAGCTCCACAAGATCGTCCAGGTCAGGGGCGGCATTCCCGTCATCAAGGCGGTGCCGGGCCTCCCTCGCTGAGTTCAGCGCTTCGTGCAGAGCGCGATGTACGCCGATCGTCGTCGGGTCGGTGCTGCTCATTTCGCTCCTGGGCTAGGTCAGCGGCCTATGTTCGCCGCGTACGTCCTCACGATCACTGACGGCCAGGATATGCAGAAACGGAATCGGCTACGGCCTGTCGCCGTAACTGCCGGCGGCGCAGAGCGCGCGGGAGCCGAGGCCCCCGTATCCTCGCGCCAGTGACCGAGGACGAGCTGAAGATCGGGGTACGGGTGCCCGTCCGTCCGTGAATCATCGCGCCGACGTGACCCAGCCGGGTGGCGCACCATTCGAGTTCTGCGGCCGCAGCCGAGCATATGGCCATCGTGGGTTACCTGAAGTCCGGGCATGGCATGGGGCACGGGCAACCTCGCCAGTCCTTGAGGCTGCGCGGGAGCCTCTCGTCGCCGCGGGTCAGGCGGCGAGAACCGCCGGTGCCGGATCTAGCTGGCCTGGCGAGCTGACGACGGACTGTGCTGGCCTCGGCGGTGACGGCCGCACCGCTTCCTAGATCATCAGGTCCTTGAGATGTGCGAGTGATGCCGGCCACTTACGGCGACAAGCGAGGCGGGGCCACCCGGAACTCCTAACTCAGTGTTGACTTCCTAATATTATTAGGAAAAACTTCGACCATGAGCCAGGCTGACGTGGTCCCTGCTGACCGCCGTCAGCGCCGACGGCAGGAGACGATCGAAGAGGTACTCGGCATCGCAGCAGAGATCATGGCCGAGCAGGGGGTGGCCGGGCTGTCGATCGGCGAGGTCGCACGGCGGATGGGCATCCGCCCGCCGTCGCTGTATGTCTACTTCCCGTCGAAGCACGCGCTGTACGACGCGCTGTTCGCCCATGGGGCGCGGGCTGTCCTCGCGGCCATGGAAGCATCGATCGTCGCGCACCCCGTGGCCGGCGCGAGCACGCTGGAGGAGATCCTGCTGGACCGGGCCGAGACGTTCGTCCGCTGGTCGCTGCAGCACGCTCCGCACTCCCAGCTGCTGTTCTGGCGCCCGGTACCCGGCTTCACCCCGTCACCGCAGGCGTATGAGCCCGCCGTCCGCCTGGCCCAGCTCAGCGAGGAGCAGTTCGTGGAACTGCAGCGCCGTCGCCTGATGCGCGCCGACCTTCCAGCCGGGCAGGTCTTCCGGGACTGGACCATCCTCATTGCCGGGGTTGTCAGCCAGCAGCTGTCGAACGCGCCGCACGAGAGCTTCGAACAGGGGCGTTTCACGGCGGCGCTGCCAGGGCTGGTGTCCATGTTCGCCCGGTACTACTCACCGCCCGCCACATCCGCATCCCGAGGAGGGGACCAGCATGCAGACAAGGATTGACCAGATAAGCGACCGCATCTACCGGATCTCCACCTGCATCCCGCAGGCCGCACCGGGCGGGTTCACCTTCAACCAGTTCCTCGTCGACGCCGACGAGCCGCTGCTGTACCACACCGGGATGCGGTCCCTATTCCCGGCCGTCCGCGAGGCAGTCGAGCGGGTGATGCCGTTGTCGCAGCTGCGCTGGATCGCGTTCGCTCACCTGGAGGCGGACGAATGCGGCGCGGTGAACGACTTCCTCGCCGCCTCGCCGCACGCGCAGGTCGCGCACGGCGCTCTGGGCTGCCTGCTGTCGCTGGATGACCATTGCCTGCGCCTGCCGCGCCCGATGCAAGACGGCGAGGTCCTCGAGCTCGGCGGAGCTACGCTTGCCCGCCGGGTCATCGAGGTCGCGACGCCGCATGTGCCGCACAACTGGGAATCTCACATGTTCTTCGAGCAGGAGACCGGCACGCTGTTCTGCGGCGACCTGCTCACCCAGCTCGGCGACGGGCCGCCCGTCACCAGCGACGACATCCTCGGGACCGCGATCGCCGCCGAGGAAACGTTCCACCAGACCTCGCTCGGGCCCGCCGTGCCCGCGACCTACCGTCGGCTCGCCGACCTGGGACCACGCCAGCTCGCCATCATGCACGGCTCCTCCTACGCCGGTGACTGCCCCGCCCTCCTCCGCGCGATGGCGGACGTCTACGAGCAGCAGTTCGGGTGCGGCGGCGCAGGACTCCCGGCACAGCCGCTGCCCGGGCACGACACAACGGCAGGATCCCGGTGATGACCACGGCAACCGCAGCGGCACGGCCAGCCATGCACCCTGACTCTTACCGGACCCGCGGGCGGTCGCTGGGCATGGGGCAGCGGCGGCCCCTCATGCGAACTGGGCGCTGCGGAGTTCTGCCGGATCGTGTCGGACCGCGGTTCCGGTGACGGCCTGCGCGACCCCGGTGCCCTCCTGACCCGTCACCTGTCCGGGCGGCAACGGCCCAGAGCCCCTGGCTGACAAGCTGAAAACCTGACAGGGCCGCGCCCGGCGGAGCCACATGTGACAGCTACACAGCCGGCCAGGTCGCCGGCTTCAGCCACGCGTTCGGGGTCGCCGTAACCGCGCCCGGACATGCGCGGGCCCGGCCCGGATCGAATGATCATGGGCCGGGCCGGGATTCGCCTGCCGGTCAGCTCGTCATGCCGGCCAGCATGCCGGGCTCGTAGGAACCTCCCTTTTGGCGTACGATCACGCCGAGCCGGTTGGCCGCGTTGATCATGGCGACCAGGGAGACCAGCGCGGCGATCTGGTCGTCGTCGTAGTGCTTGCGCACCTGGGCCCAGGTCTCG
>WNGG01003224.1_pt1 | contig 48753 bp, 38 predicted proteins | sample 5400661 | NCBI WGS metagenome assembly WNGG01 (sample SAMN13153372, study PRJNA577476) | soil metagenome | isolation source: 100 cm soil or saprolite under Garry oak tree replicate 1 | place: USA:California | collected 2016-06-15 | reverse complement strand
TTTTGCCGGAGCCGGAGGCGGTGATGCCTGCTGCGGAGCGGGTGGCGTATATGCCTGGACAGCAGGAGCCGGAGGCGGTGATGGCGCTGGCTTCGGAGCAGGTGCAGCTTGCGCAGGCGTGGAGGCTGTGCTGGCCTGGAAGGTTGAGGCCCCACACTTCGGGCAGAAGGCCACATCTGGCTTTATCTCAGTCTTACAATTGGGACAGTATGTCTTGGGTGGTACCAGGGACCGGCCACAACCAGAACAGAATGTATCACCAGCTTCATAGGGTGTATTGCAGCTTGGGCAACGGAGTTTGCTCCGCGCAGGTGCGGGTGCTGGAACTGGTGGTGGCATATACACTGGCGCCGGTGGCGGTGTATACACCGGCGCAGGTTGACTTACAATGATTTGTTGTGGGGGAGATGAATAGGGTGGTGGTGCCCACTGTTGTTGAACCTGCGGCATGACCTGTACTGGAATCGGACCCACCCGTGCCTCGGGCTGCTGTTGACGAACCAACCCATCAACAACATTCAAGACAGCATTAGCGAGGCTCGCCTGGCGCACTGCCCCTACACCAGCAGTGAGCGCGAGCGGCCAGAGCACAGGGAAGGCAACAATACCAACTGCACCAACAGCAGCCTTGTCGATCCATCTCTGCTGACCAATCATCGCCAGCGTGCCACCAGAAGTGCGCTGGATCGTCAAAGAGAGGGCAGTTTGCATACCAATCAGCGCCTCAAAATCACCGCCCTTCTTCAACTGAACGAGCATCTGATCTTTGTTGCCAATCTGCTGGGCCTGGTAGCCTTGTGCCAGGTAAATGTTCACCAGGTCGTTGGCAAGTCGCTCAATATCAATTTCTTCACTATTGTAAAATCGTGCATCCATCCTATCTCTTCTCCTTGTAAGGGCATCCATGTGCGCGATAATGCATGTTGACAAATTCATCGGGCTGCGACTGGCCGATAAATCGGCGGTGGGCTGCGATAAATCGGCCCCTACGGTCTGGCCGGAGTATTTTGTTCATCTACATAATCGGCACTCTACCGTGGCAAAGAAGTATGGGACAAGAGAGCGCGAGATGCCCTCCGGCTCTCAGCGACTAAGCCTGTCCCTGCTAGCTTGCTGGTGCCGACCCTGTTTGTATGTCAGGTTGCTGCTGGCGCACTAACCCATCTACCATGTTCAATACCTGATTAGCAAGGCTGACTTGTCGCACGGCTCCTAAGATTCCAGTAAACATCAGCGGCCACAGTGCCGGGACTGCTATGCCAACAACACCAACTGCTGCCTTGTCAATCCATTTCTGCTGGCCGATCGTTACCAGTGTTCCGCCAGCAGTTCGCTGGATGATCACTGTAAGTGCTGCCTGTAAGCCGACAAGAGCCTCGAAGTCGCCGCCTTTCTTCAACTGTACCATCTTCTGCTCTTCATTGCCAAGTTGTTGCGCCTGGTAGCCTTGCGCTCTGTAGACGTTCTCCAGATCAGTAGCAAGTCTTGCAATATCAATGTTGCTGCTCTTGTAAAATCGGGCATCCATTGTTTTTCTCCTTAGATCAGTTCCGCTTCATAAGGTTTTCATCATAGTAGTGTGTTCCCATATATGAGTTATCCGTTGGAATATACGGTTTATATACTGTCAAGGTTAGAAGGTTTTTGGTTCACTCTAGAGTATATCACCTGGGTAGGAAGAGGGAAACTGCTGCCACTCCTGCTTCCGGTAAATCGCCAGCGTCTGCTGGTCCCCAGGCACATAACTCACCAGCGAATAACTATTGATACCCGTAAACACAGTTGTTGCGGTGCGAAGTGCCAGGCGACCAAGCTGGCTGTGCTGCACATGGAAGACAAATGAAGGAGCAGGTCGCTCTACGGGGTAAGTGGTCGATGCTATACGCCGAAACTCTGGCAATGCTCGTAAACGCTTCCACAACTCTTTATACTCAGGCAAATGGGTGATCGTCTGGGTGTTGTACTGAAAGTCACTGACCAGGCGGTGGGCCAGGTTCTCCCAGCCATAAAATCGATGCCGCAATTTTGGATCGAATAACAATTCCAGCAGGTGACGTTTCTCACCACTGGCAAACTCCTCCCGTACCTCAAAGAGCATAATCGCCGCATTGTTCCATGAATGCAGGAACCAGAGACGATCCAGGGAGTGGGCTGGATAGGAGGTATTATGGACGAGCAACCGTGCCAGTTCGCCGAGATCAAGCAGCGTACTTTCACGTTGCTCATAGTCGATCTGTTGCCCCGTGAGATTACTGTAAGCAACATAGAGACAGCGCCGTTCCTCGCCCTGTAACACCAGGGCACGAGCGATATTCTCGACAACGTGAGGGGATGGATTCCTGCGCATACCCGCCTCTAAATGGTAGATGTAGGTGCGCGAGAGGCGGGTAGCCTGGGCCAGCTGCCCTTGCGACATGCCCAGTTGCTGCCGAAAACGGGTGATCAGTTGTGCAAATTCCGATGGAATAGCTGCTGTCATGTTGTCTCAAACCTGGCCTGTTGATGCACATTGATAAAGGCAGTCCAGATGGGCTCTTCCTTGTCTGGGTTATTTTGTTCATCTGCATAATCGGCCCCTACGATCGGGCTAGGGGGAGAGCCGTTCCGCGAGATACTTCAGGCTCAAGGGATAACGGTACTCGATGCTCATGTGGGTAGCGTCGAACAGTTCGAAGAAAACGTCGGCAACACCAATGCGTTCAAGGGCTCGCCGGAACGCCTCTGCACCAAGATCGAGGAAGAACTCATCTCGCTTGCCTGCATCGATGTAGATCGCCTTCATCGTCCGCAGAGCCTCTGCATGAGCGGGTACCATTCGCACAGGATCTCGGGTCAACCATCTCTCCCAGACCTCTGGAATAAGCTCTCCGGTCGCAATGTCATAGGGTAGGCGAACGGTGCCATCCTCGTCAGCCGAATAGCAAGCGGCCATGCACCAGTCGTTCAGCAGGTTTTCGTCACCCTCCCTGGAAAAAGCTGGTCGGCTTCGGAAATCCTGCCAGAACTTCTCGAACGAGCCATCGTAATGATCCCGAAGTGCCCGTACAGACTGCGGAAAGAGCGGAAGATAGCACATTTCGAACAGCGCATCACCAGCATGGGTTGCTAACCCACCCCAGAGATCTGGTCGAAGCATTGGAGTAATCATAGCTCCATAGCCACCACTCGACTTTCCGGCAATTCCTCGATGCTCACGCCGGGGCAACGTTCGGTAATGTGCGTCGATCCATGGTACGATCTCATCGCAAAGGTAGGTGTGGTAGCGACCAGTAGCAGGTGAGTCCAGGAACTGGCTCCCTCCCAGCGAGGTCCAGCAATCTACCCACACAACAATGCAAGGGGGAACTTCGCCTTTTGCGAACAGTTCGTCGGCAAGTTCCGGGAAGTTCTTCCTGAATGATGGGCGGTTGCGCCACATATCGAGTTGGCCCGTGAGGCCCTGGATCTGGTAGACGGCCGGGTAGCGCCGACCTGGCTCATCGTCATAGCCAGGTGGCAGGTAGACCCACAACGGGCGTTTGTATGGATCTCCCAGGCGATTATCCTTGAGCACCTGGCTCTCGAATGTTATCTCCTCATAACGGCCACGGAAGTCGATAGACCACGGAAGCATGAAGTTTCTCCTCTCGGGTTCACTCTAATTATATACCCATTTTTGGTACAACCATCAGCAGGGCTATTTAAAAGTTCTCTTTTGCCGCACGTGCTGGATAAATCCGCACTCTACAAATAAAGAGGCGGAAGGAGTGAAGCGAGGGCACCTCACTCCTTTCAGACCACCTGGGCGAAGCCAGAACGAAGTTCGTTGGTGGTCTGAATATCACCTCGCGCGAAGGCTTCGGGCGGCCGCCCTCTGCACTCCTGCTGGTTGGCCACTTTTACATCGCCCTGAACCATCAGAGCAGAGCATTGCAGCACCACTCTTACTACCGTATAATACGCATATCCAACGAAGAAGACCACAAGAGGGAGAATCGTAGTAAATGCTTGACCATCCAGGCAGGTTAGGTTATAGTTGTCACGAACTAAAGGGATGAAGATGTGGCTACCACACACACATTACATGTTAGCCCGGAGAGAGTGGAGGAATGATGTCAATAACCAGTCAGGCAGCGGAAACTGCCGAATCTCAACCAAGAGATATCTACGAATACCTTACCCAGCTTGTGAAACAAGCAACTATAACTTATCTTGACCAGGAACGGATAGACTTCGATGTTGAACAGTTGCCTATTCAATTACGTTTCTCAGCACAAGCCAGTTTCGGTGATTATTCGATACCAGTCATGGCCTGGGCAGGCAAGAATATGCTGGGTCGCCCACCGATGTCAATTGCTGAAGCATTAGCTACGATCCTTCGTGGTATGCCTATTCCTGGCATTGCGGAGATTACCGTCACGAAACCAGGCTATCTCAATTTTCGTCTGAATCGGCCCGCGGTCGGGCAAGAGATTATGGAGCGTATCCTGGAAAATGGTGCCGACTTCGGTCAGAACAATTCAGGTGTGGGGACGAAAGTTGTTGTTGAGCATACCAACATCAATAGCAACAAAGCTGCCCATGTTGGCCACCTGCGTAATTCATGTCTTGGTGATACTGTCGTTCGTATGTTGCGCTCGCAGGGCTACAAGGTTGAAGCCCAGAACTATATCGATGACACAGGTGTCCAGGTTGCAGATGTCGTTGTTGGCTTGATATTACTCAACGAAGGTCTCCTGGAGCTTCCAGAGGGAAACGAGCAATTACCAGGCGAGCCTTTCGACTACTACTGCTCTCGGCTCTATGTTGCCGTGGGCAAAGCGTATGATAGCCAGCCAGAACTCCTGGAACTGCGGAAAATGGTGCTGCATGCTATTGAGCACGGGGACAATGGGGACAAACCTGCGGAGGGGCCGGACTATGCAGCCATGGCAGCCGATCTCTCGCGCAAGATTGTGCGGGCGCACCTGGCAACAATGGCACGACTCAACATCTCCTACGACCTCTTGACCTGGGAATCTGCCATTCTGCATGCTGGTTTGTGGAAGCGCACCTTCGAGATGCTACGTGAACGTGGGGTACTGGAGCATCCTGAGACGGGAAAGCTGGCAGGCTGCTGGATTCTTCCTTTTGGCGAGGGAGAAGTGCAGACTGAGGAAGGTGATCGCACGAGCGACAAGATTCTCGTGAAGAGCGATGGCACAGCAACCTACACAGGCAAAGATATCGCATACCAGCTCTGGAAGTTTGGCCTGCCTGATGATCCAGGAGTACAATTCCATTTTGTTCCATGGGGACTGCAGCATGATGGGCGGATGCTCTGGACAATGCGCGCCAAAGAGCATAACCACACGATAGGGGAAGAAGCTGACCCCAGACGCTTCGGTCACGCAAAATGGGTGATTAACGTGATCGATGTGCGCCAGTCTTATCCCCAGCAGGTTGTCTATGAGAGCCTGCGCCGACTGGGCTATGTAGAGCAGGCCGATCACTCGACGCACCTTGCCTATGAGGTGGTGACACTCTCTGCAGCCACCGCTGCCAGCCTGGGCGTAGATACGTCTGATGGACGCGAGTTTTACGCAATGTCCGGACGAAAGGGCATCGAAATTAAAGCGGACGACCTGATTAATGCAGCGATTACACGCATGCAGGAAGCCAAACCAGAGCTATCGAAAGAGACAGCAGCCATCCTGGCAGCATCAGCCATTCGTTACTTTATGATTCGTTTTGGTTTGCAACAGGTCATTGCCCTGGATATGGACGAGGTATTACGTGCCAATGGCGATACTGGCGTCTACCTCCAATATGCCTATGCGCGAGCCAACAGCATTCTCCGCAAATTAGAGGAGTCAGACTACCAGTTAGCCGAACGTCTGGAGAGGCTACCCGACCAGCTTGAACAGAGCGAATGGGAACTGCTCCGTCATCTCGACGCCTATCCTCGCACCCTGGAGGATGCTAGCAGGCAGCTTGCGCCCCATATGTTGGCCTCCTATGTGTATGACCTGGCAGCCCATTTTAGCGACTTCTATGAGCACACACCTCCTATTGTCAAGGAGACGGATGAGCGGGTGAAGGCATTCCGTACCTGGCTGGTACGGGCGACTATCCAGACAATGGATAATGCATTGCGTGTGATGGGCTTCATGCCTCTTGAACGCATTTAGTACCAGGCAAGAATCACGTCCAAATTTCTGAGCGGCTGGGCCGTTCAAAAATGGATATTGATAAAATAAGCGGACGAACACTGGCCGATAATGAACTTTAACATTCAAGGTCGGTCCTGTCATGCCTCGCCTCGCGAAGCATCTGTCTGCCCATCGAGAGAGACCCGAAGCTCGCGCTCAGGGTGACAACACTTTACCGATGTGGGTTGGTAAATTTCATAATCGGCGCCTACGGTCTGGTCGGATTATTTTGTTAATCTGCATTAGTAGGCATATTGTATCTGGACTTTAGAAGTAGCTTCATGATACTACATTAGTATATAGCTGTCGAGAAGCAAAAGAAAGGTTTTACCATGTTCTACCATCTCGGCAAATTTGCCACCCGCTATCGCTGGTTGATCGTGGGCATATGGATGGTTGCCATCTCCATTGGATTGCCATTTGCTCCACAGGCCAGCTCGGTGCTGCATTCGGGCGGCTTTTTCAGCTCAGATATCGAATCGGAACGCGCCGTAGATCTGCTGGTTCAAAAACTGCACCTCGATCTCACCGTCGTTCAAGTGCTCTTTACGAGCCAACGTTACAGCGCAGATAGCCCCGAATTTGTACAGGAAACCGAGCAGGCCCTGGCGAACCTGCGAAACTGGTCACAAGTCTCCAACATCATCAGTTTCACCGATAATCCACGCCAGATTTCGACCGATCGCCATGCCGCCTATGTAAATGTACAACTCAAGTCTGATCCTGACAGCGCCCCCAAATTATTGCCTGAGCTGCAGCATCGCCTGCAACCCGTTCCCGATTTGAAGACAAGTATCGGGGGTGGGCCTGTCTTTTACGAGGATATTCAGGCGGTGACCGAACGAGATTTACGCCGTGCGGAACTGCTAGCCTTTCCTTTTGCCGTGATCGCTCTACTACTCGTGTTTCGCTCGGCGGTTGCGGCTATCCTTCCCGCGCTGGTTGGAGGAGGAGCCGTCGTCGTATCCCTGGCACTGATCTTTGGCCTGGGACATATCACTATACTCTCCATCTTTGTGCTCAACATCATCACCTTGTTTGGCCTTGGCCTCGGCGTGGACTACTCACTATTCGTCGTCAGTCGCTTCCGTGAGGAACTCGCCCGAGGTCGCAGCATTGAAGATGCAGTTGTTGTCTCGATAGCCACTGCCGGGCGTGCGGTGACCTTCTCCGGCCTCACCGTCTCGATTGGTCTCCTGGGCCTGACATTCTTCCGCATCAACTTCCTGCATTCCGTGGGTCTCGGTGGTATCCTGGTTGTGGCGCTGGCAGTGCTTGCTGCAATTACTCTATTGCCCGCTGTTCTCACGATTCTTGGCACCAGAATCAACGCCTTTCCGGTGCGCCTTCCAAAATTGTGGAGAGCCTGGCACCCACAAGGGGTGCCACTACTATGGACGGAACGGCCTCGCCGTGGCATAGTAGTGGCACCCCTTGTGGGTGCCAGGGCCCAACGCAACACTTTAGGGGATACCCCCCCCCAGCACGGTTTCTGGTACCGGCTCTCGCACCTGGTTATGCGCTACCCGGTGCGGGTGTTTCTGCCTGTCCTGCTGCTCCTGGTAGCTTTAGGCTTGCCCTTCCTGCAAGTGCGCTTCTCTGCACCTGATGCCTCCATTCTGCCAACCGATGTCCCATCGCGTGCGGCATTTGACCTGCTAGGCCAGCGCTTCAATAGAAGTGAGACCACACCGATACTCCTGGCGGTTCAAACCCATGGTAATGTGCTCACGCCCGAGAACATTGATAATCTTTACTGGTATGTGAAACGCATCCAGGCCGACCCTCGCGTTGAGCGGGTTGATAGCATCGTGAGCGCTGACCCACGCTTTACGCTGGAACAATACCAGCTGCTCTATACCCATCCTCAACTGATAACCGATCCTTACCTGGCGACATTTGCCAAATCATGGGTCTCAGGTAACACCACCATGATCTGGGTCATTAGCAAATATACTATGCTTGACGTGCGTTCCGAAGCTCTGGTGCAGACCATTCGTAACACACCACCCGGCGGTGGTATCACGGTGCTGGTTGATGGCAGTACGGCAGTCAATATCGACTACGTGAACACCCTCTACACAGATTTTCCTATAGCCATGATGATAGTAGCAGTTACTACCTATATCGTCTTGTTACTCTTGTTCCGCTCCCTGGTACTGCCACTCAAGGCCATCGTGATGAACACACTCTCCATCCTGGCAAGCTATGGTGCACTGGTCGTCGTCTTCCAGAACGGCTTCCTGCATCAAGTCCTCGGCTTTACCCCGCTTGGGTTCGTCGAGGCTTCAACCCCCATCGTCCTGTTCTGCTCACTATTCGGTCTGTCCATGGACTACGAGGTCTTTCTGCTATCGCGGGTGCAGGAAGCCTTCTGGCAGACTGGAGATAACACTCGCTCTGTGGCCCTTGGCTTACAGCGAAGTGGAGGCATCATCACCAGCGCAGCAGTTATTGTTGTTGTTGTCAGCTCCTGCTTTGCCACTGCCGATATGATCATCGTCAAGGCGCTCGGACTGGGCATGGCCCTGGCCGTTATGATAGACGCTACCCTGGTACGTGGGTTGCTCGTCCCTGCAACCATGCGCCTCCTCGGAAATTTGAACTGGTGGCTCCCAATCGTCGGTGTCCAGAAACATCCACCCGCCCTCTCAGAATACTTGAAGGGCGAAGATGCAGAGGCTCAAATTATTGAATCGGGAACCGATACGTCCACCAGCGATGCAGGTGTAGGAGGAAAGAGATGAAAAAGAGACTGATTGCAAGTGGTTGTCGTGGCACCCACAAACATGGCACCCACAAGGGGTGCCACTACTATGCTACGATTGGGGGTAATGTGTCGTCCATAGTAGTGGCACCCCTTGTGGGTGCCATGCTCCTTCTCTTGCTCATACTCATCCTTTCATCCTGTGCCGCTCCAGGCATCGTCTCCACTACAGGGCAATTGCCAGCGGTGAAGAGAACACCCCAGACAGTTTCGTTACCATCGATACGTTTCCCACAGGACGAGGCTGCACACAACGACCTGACGGAATGGTGGTACTATACCGGGCATCTGAATGCTGTGACTTCCGGTGGCACGCTACATCACTATGGATTTGAACTGGTCTTCTTCCAGGCCATACGCAGTGACCTCCCGCCAGTCTACGCCGCCCACTTCGCCATCAGTGATATCACTCGTGGCGAGTTTCATTTTGATCAGCGTCGGCAATCCGAGCCAGGTGCTGTAATACCCAATGGCAGATCAACCAGGGGTATCGATGTGCATATTGGTGACTGGTCTATACAGGGTGTAAATGGACTGGATCACCTGGCAGCAACGATGGCGAACTATGGACTGCACGTTAATCTGCAGGCTCTCAAGCCACCTGTTCTGCACAACGGGAGTGGCCTCATCACCTACGGTCTGGCAGGCTTCTCCTACTACTACTCGCGCACTCGCATGGCTGTTTCTGGCACTCTCAATGATCATAACCAGCCACTACAAGTTACTGGTGAAGCCTGGATGGATCATCAATGGGGCAACTTCCTCACGCTCGCTGGTAGCGGCTGGGACTGGTTCAGCATTCAACTCAATAACAATACGGAGATGATGCTCTACCTGATTCGCGATGCCAGTGGCAAAACAATCTCTACCTACATCGGCTACATTGGACCTGGTGCCGATGACCATCTACTGCCTGCAAGTGCATTACAGGTAAAGGTACTCAATCACTGGGTCAGTCCCACGACCGGTGCAACCTATCCCTCTGGCTGGCAGCTTGAGATCAATGACCCACAATTGCACGTCTCCCTGACTCTTCTCCCTGAACTGAAGAATCAGGAACTTGTGGTGTACCAATCAACAGGCAATAGTTACTGGGAGGGCGCTGTGAGCATCCAGGGGCAGAGTGCAGGAAAGAGTGTGGCAGGGGAGGGGTATGTGGAGTTGACGGGGTATGCGAGGGGATGAAAAGCATGAGAATCTCTAAGACTTCTCTTTGGTTATCAGTTCTAGTTGCCTTGTCCTGAGTGTGCTCTTTTTACGAGAGGTGAAATAACAGAGGGAAGGAAGTCTTCTCAACGAGAGGAGGAAACAAAAATGACTATACTTGTCGCTTACGCAAGCAAGCACGGATCTACCCAGGGAATCGCCGAGCGCATCGCCGAGAAGCTCCGGCAGCTGGGGAAGGAAGCCGAGGCCCGACCGGTGGACACCGTCGAGGACCCAGGGAACTATGAGGCCCTGGTGATCGGCAGCGCTGTCTACTATGGATCCTGGTTGAAGGAAGCCACGGAGTGGGTGCTTCGCAACCAGGCCATCTTAGCCCAGAGTCCGGTCTGGCTGTTCAGCAGTGGCCCACTCGGCACCGATGTCAAGGACGCCGAGCAGCAACCCAAGGAGTCGGCGGAGTTCCAGCAGGCCCTCGGACCCCGCGATCAGCGCATCTTCTTCGGAGTCCTCGATCACAACAAACTATCTTTCCCTGAACGCATGGTGGTGAAGGCAGTTCGTGCTCCCGAAGGCGACTTCCGCGACTGGCAAGCCATCGATGCCTGGGCCGAGAGCATCGCCCGCGACCTGGGATGAGTTGCAGGGGCGGGAACGCTTGTATCGCCGTTCCGTTTCCCAACGCTCCCGCCCCTATAGCATATATATCCTCTCCCTCATCATGGCCTCTATCCATGAACAGCTTTCGATTCCTCTTGACCGACAACCGTCTGCTCAGCCAGCCGCTTGATGTTTAGCAGCATCTTGCGCTCCATGATAAAGTGAACCGGCTCGAGCAAGAAATGGAACACGGGTGTGATGATCCCGGGCATCTTGAAGTCTGCCCGCATCCGTACCACCAGGTGCGTGTGTCCCTCATCTAAGGGCTTGAGCAAGAACACCCAGCTTGCACCTCCAATGTTGGGATCAGAGCCACCGAGCACCAGGAAATGTTCTGGCTCGACAGCGCTCACCGGAACCTCCGGTTTCTTTGCGGCCCACCAGCCTCGATCCAGCAGGATAACGGCACCAGCCGCAGCCCACCAGAACAGATCAATGATGACCGCCCATACCAGGAACACCGCATTCGATGGGTAGGTCACGCTGAGGAGGAATGCGCTTGACGAGATGCAAAAATGGAACAGTACAGTGAGTAGCAGGCTCCCCTTCGTACGGTTGTACACCCAGGCGAGCAGAATTCTCTGAGCCGTCAGCAGTATGGGAGCTTGCAGAATAACCAGTGGGATGCCCCACCAGCCCTGGTTCCCAAAAGCGCCAATGTAGTCAGCGTACAGGTGCCACACGCCTCCCCAGAACAGCCCGACCAGCAGCGCCGCGATGAGCGGATTGAAGCGACGTTGCGACTTCGGCAACATGAACCCGCTCCAGCCCATCTCTTCGAAGAAGCTGGCGAAGAGTCCAATGCCGATGGCCGGGCCGACGAGTTGCGGGATCGTGGTTGGCGATACACTTCCTCCGGTTTGTGCATACAGGACATAGATGACGATCGTGAGGAGAGGAGGTATGCTATGAAGACTTCATCTTCCTTTCCCGGTGAATCACCTGCCACTTCGCTACGGGAACGCTCTCGCTCCACTGATCCCCTGTCCACTTCTTATCAGAGCAGAGATACCGGGGCGGACAACATCAGACAGTGGGCATTGTTGGTCGCTCCTCCTATCCTCACCGGCAGTATGCTGGTAGCGTTTCGATGCCTGCGTGCAGTGTTGGGGCCAAAAGTGGGCTATTTTACTGCCTTTGTCTGCTACTGGCTCGTCTGGTGTCTGGCCTTTCCGCTCTGGATCATGAGGGGTACCCCGTTCTCTCGCCTCTTTCGTCGTCCCTCTCACCCTCTTGGGAAACCGGCCTGGCTTGGTCTGATCCTGTTGCTGTTTCCTGCCTTGGGGGCAGCCGTGACCATCTTTGCTCGCCGTCTCCGTCTGGCGACGCCCCTGGTACTTCTAAGTTCGGCAGCACTTGCCATTGTCAATGCTATCGGTGAAGAAGTGCTCTGGCGCGGCATTTATCCTCACGTCTTTCCACGCCAGGTAACGAAAGGCCAGGCAGCCTTAGTGAAGTTTGTTCCCTATATCTGTGTATGCTATCACCCCCATCTCTCCATCCACCAACCCCAGATACTCCTGTCGTATTTCATACCCACCACCATATGATGCATGAGCCAGGTACCAAAGGCACTCAGTGCATCTTTCTGTGGATCGTCAAGCTTGCGACATGACCCATAGGCTAGCCTGAATGGTTGAAGTGTTGCAGGTGAAAGTGAAGGTGCATCGAGCACTCGTCGCACTTGTTGCACGCACAAGTGGGCCAACACGCAGCTGCACCATAAGCCAGAAAAGTCCTTTCATCGTGATTATCTGCTGACGTGCAGGAATGCTCCTAATAAAGTCTTACAAGACATGTAGAAGATACATCATTATATCTCATAAATTATCTTAAGCGCTGAAGCCAGCAGCGTACTCACAGGAGATACCCCTCCAAAACCACCCTGCGAAGAATAAAAAGAGAGTGTGAGAAGCTGGGGACAATATACTCATGAAATGAGTTTATACAATGAAAGGCATCTTGTGCAACAGATGCATAGAATATTAAGAATGGACTCGGCAAGCTGATCCGTTGTATAGTAAAGGCCTGAGCGGAGTTTGCGGAGCGCCTTTCAAATCCTTCGCCGTCCACCGCCAATTGATCGGCCAGTCGCAGAAAGCTGGGGACAATATACTTATGAAATGAGTTTATACAATGAAAGGCATCTTGTGCAATAGATGCATAGAATATTAAGAATGGACTCGGCAAGCTGATCCGTTGTATAGTAAAGGCCTGAGCGGAGCTTACGGTCCCCTGGGGAGAGTAGGTGTAACCTGTTGACCAGCGCTTGCCTGTTTATGATATACTCTCTTGCGGTGCACAAGTACCTTCAGGTCATATACGGGCAACAATTTTTTTGTCACAACATTTAGAACGCAAAATATCCTACATTGTGCACTAATATGTCGTTGTGTTTATTCTTCATATGTTATACTATTGTGGTTCAGGGGAAAACTTGGCATTCGTTGGGAGGTGTCATGAAACGTGAGTGCAGGGAGAATACATAGAAATGCAACAACATGGGCACAGGACATTCAGCCCTTACGAAGAATCTACTATAGTTGAGCGTGTTGCACGCATTGTCTCCAGTGTGCGTGGGACTAACCCGGACTACACACGCCTGGCTGCTGAATTGGAGCCAGCTATTCCTTTTGATATCTTCGGGGTCGTCTTGTTGCATCATGACCAGAAAGCCCTGCGTATTACTGTCTGCTCGCGTGCTGCCAGAGTCGCTGCCGATTCTCCAGGAGCATGGAGGGCAAACCACCATCAACACCCGTTACAAGATTCTATGGTGGAGCAGGTATTGCATGACCCTGTTATGCGGGTCTCGAACTATCCACATGGACTGGATGGTACCCCGGCCACAAGTGGCGATGCTCTCAGTCGCTATCCGCATCTACGTGCTACGCTCATCGCTCCACTGATTGTTGGAGAACGGACACTTGGCACGCTCGAACTGGGTAGTACTATACTCAATATCTACGATCACCAGCCACTTCAGCGTCTTATAGCCGCCGTTGTACGCGTGCTGGCATCCGCTATAGAAAGTGCTCAGACGGGGGGCAGTGCCGCTATACAGGATCGGCAACGTCATGCTCTCAAGCACATCTCCACAGCTCTCACCTCTACTACAGACCTTGCCACCATCCTCAACCGCATCGTCGTCGGCATTGCCGAAGCTCTGAATGGTCACGCGGCCATCATCACCTTTGACCCGCGGCTTCACAAACTTCGGGTGGAAGCACAATCAGGGCTGGAGCTAGAAGCACTACGTGGCTTCATCGAAAGAAAAAGTGCACTCAGCGACCAGGCTATTATCGGCTACACCTTGCTCAGTGGTCAGCCTTGCGTTTCCCATGATATTGCCATCGACTCGCGTTTTCCCGCAAGTCGTTCCTTTGCTACCGATCTGGGAGAGCGTTCGATCTTTAGTTACCCTCTGGTAATCGGCACTACTGTCTATGGTGTCCTCCTGTTCTGCTCCCCTGATCCCGGAGGATTCACTCCCCTCAAGACTGATATCCTCTCGCTCTTTGCCAGTCAAGCTACCATCGCAATGCGGACGGGTATGATGCTTGAATCGACGCAACAGCGCAAACGTTTTCAGGAGGCCATTGAACAGTTCGAGCGACTGGACGAAGAGGTTCAACGCACTACCCTTACAGATGAGCAGGAACTGATCGAACATCTTCGTCATGAGACCCAGCAGACGTTCGGCATACGGCTGAGTAGCCTCCTCCGCTTCATCAGCGATCACCTTTTGACACGCAGTGAACAGGATGTCCAGGCTATGGTGCGCCAGCAGCAAACGCAATCTCTCGTTCAACAGAAATACTTGTCCGGCGATGGAGAAACCTTGCCGCGTCTCCACCCACCTCTTGAGAGCCAGCCGGAAGAAGAAAGAGTTGCTCTGCTTACACAAACAGCAGAGGCAGCACTGGTGCGTATCATACTCCTGAGTCAACTGAGCCAATTGACCCAACAGTATGAACGTCCTGGCCAGAAAGCAGATGCATGGATTGTCGTTAACTCCACAGGTCACTGTCTCTATCTCAACACGGCTGCTGAAGAATTTTGTGGTCTCTCAGCAGTTGCGGCAACGGGTCGTCCCCTCCAGGAAGTATGTGCAGCAGTCCTGGAACGCACCCGCAATGCTGATCAACTCCGTGCGTATCTGCAAGACTTCACCGAAGAGAACAGTGAAACACGGGAACTACAGTGGGTGATTGCCAGCGAACCTGTTCAGCTGCATCCCTCTACGCAACCTTCTACTCAGGAATTGGGCGGACCGGCAAGACCAACAGGACCGGCAGAGCGCACAGCAAAAGATAGAGAAAGTGCTCCAACCGATCATCACTACCAGCTCAGATGCCATCCACTCGACGAGCAGAATGCGCAGCTCAATACCTTCGCCTTGCAAATCCATGATATCACCGAGCAAGTGCGAGACGAGAAAAACAGATCTGCCCTCCTTTCATCCGTCTCACATGACCTGCGTACTCCTCTCACCACTATCAAAGCTGCAGTCACAGGTCTCATGCAAGCTGATATCAACTGGGATGAACAAGCACGCCAGGAGATGCTCTCAGAGATCGATGCCGAAACTGACCATCTTACTGACCTCGTTAACGCCGTAGTGGACCTGTCGCGCATAGAGATGGGAAGCCTGGTTTTGGAAAAAGAATGGTGCGACATCGAAGAAATTATTCATACCGCTCTCAAGCGAACTGAGCGCATCTTAGCTGATCGTAACGTCAGCACGCACTTTCAGTCATATCTGCCACTCGTACGGGTGGATTATGTGCAGTTGGAGCGTGTCTTCTACAATCTGTTGGAGTATGCAGCCCGCTACTCTGGTAACACCTCGCCTGATCACGATCCATCTATAGCAGGTATTACTGTAATCGTAGATGTATTGGATCAAACTTCGCCCTCCACTCTGCGTGTCCGGGTCATCGACTCTCAGAATGGAGTCTCCGAAGAAGCTCGTAAGCCTATCCTTAAGGCGTTGTCCAATCTTAACTCACCTTTTAGAGAACCTGGCAGTCTTTCGGCTCCTGTACTGGGTTTGGTCATCTGTCGCGGGATTGTAGAGGCCCACGGAGGACGTATCTGGGGTGAACCCATTCCCACAGGAGGCATGTGTTTTATTTTCACTCTGCCTATTGACTCAATTCCGGAGGAGCACTGATGAAAGCCAGAGGGAAACGAATACTCATAGTTGATGATGAGTTGCCTATTCAGCGTGTTTTACGGAAGAACCTCCTCATGGATGGGTACGATGTCCTGGTAGCAGAGAATGGGACACAGGCCATGGAGATGGTTGCTCTCCATCACCCCGATCTCATCCTGCTTGATCTTGGTCTTCCAGGACAGATAGATGGCCTGCATTTTTGTGAACATGTTCGTGAATGGACACAAATCCCTATCATCGTCGTATCCGCTAGAACGGAAGAGAAGCAAAAAATCCAGGCGCTGGACCTGGGGGCAGATGATTATTTAACAAAACCCTTTAGCTGTGAAGAACTCCTGGCACGGGTGCGGGCCTGTCTAAGGCGGGCAACCCCCCAGAAGGCAGCAAACGAACAGATACTGCGAAGCGAAGATGGCTATATCTCGCTGAACGTCGCACGGCGGCAAGTATGTGTCGGAGATCACGAGGTGCGCTTGACACCTACAGAGTTTGAACTGTTGCGACAGTTAATGCTCTACGAAGGCCGCGTGCTCACTCACCGCTCATTGTTGCGTGCAGTTTGGGGCCCGGAGTATGGAGATGAGGCTGATTACTTGCGCGTTTACGTTCGGCAGTTGCGGCTGAAAGTCGAAGCACAGCCATCACATCCACGCTATATTTTGACCGAGCCTGGTATTGGCTATGTATTTCGCTCGAATGCCGGGGTAGGTGGGCAAAATATTTAATACAATTTTAATAGGTTTGACGTGTTTTTTTACACCTACCTAATTTGTTAGGTTTTACACTGTTAAATGGGGAAATATGAGACTTTTCAAAACCCGCTTCTCGGTGGGTTTTGGGTGTCTCCTATAAAAGTGGGCTGAAGGGGGTGCAGGGGGCGAAGCCACCCTGCCTGGGGGGCAGGTAATAGGGGGATGATGAAGCGCAGATAATAGCCGCCCAGGCAGCGAACAGAAAGAAACGAGACCGCTTGCGCCAAGAAATAAGTGAGAGGAACAAGGAGTAATGGAGCAGCAACAGCAAGACCGTATCATGGACGGAGATTTACAAACACTTGGTCTCCAGTCCATTTTGAAAATGCTCGCGCTCAGTGGAAAAACAGGCACCTTATTTGTACACTCAGGCCCGGAAACCCTCTCTATCTGCTTACGCAAGGGCCAGATCGTGGCCCTGCGCGAAGATGGTGTGCCTCACCCAGACCTGCTGAGCATGCTCTGCCTGCTTGGTAAACTGGACGCTGCTCGTGCACAAGCAATTCGGGAAGCAACACGAGGCAACCCATCACTGGTGCTGCCCATCCTGATGGACCAGGGGTGGATGAGTCCTGATGAGATACAGCAACGCCTGGAATTTGCGGTCACCCAATCGATTAGCCACGCCCTGCGTTGGGTAGATGGCCGCTTCGCCTTCCACCGTCAACTTCTCCCCCTGGAAACCAGGATGCGCCCGCTGGATATCGACTCGGTTCTCCTGGAGGCATTGCGTCAAGCAGACGAATGGGAAGAACTGGGAGAAACCTCATTCACCCGTACCACCGTGGCACGCTGGTTGCCCGAAGTGAGTAAAGAAGTGCAGAATATCCGCTTGAGTAAGGAGTATATCGATGTGCTCTGCCTCTCAAATGGAGAACAGTCGCTCCAGGGAATTGCCCTCGTCCTCATGACGCCGGAAGCACGCATTGCACGCCTGTTGGAGCAACTGCTGACTCTGCGGTTGATCGAGGTTGTGGATACGGCCCTGGAAGGGGCACTCCTGCAGGACCTTTCGAACATCATCATTATGAGTCAACATACCCTCGCGCAGCAGGGACAAAGTACCAGTCCTGAACAACATTTGCTCGGCCTCATCAAGACAATGTCCACCTGTATTAATGGCCTCTTCATCCATCATGGCAAATATGCCAGGAGCCTGCGTGGACGTGGGCAGCTGCCCGTCTCAGAGATTGTACGCTACCTGGAACGTCGCTTCCTTCACCCACTGCAGTTGCTAGCCAGGCAGCATTATCCTATCCTGGAGACAGCCAGTTTCATCAATGGACAACTTGATTGTACTGATATCCTTACTCTGGATAAGTTGGTGAGAGGGGACCAACTTGAAGAGTTCTACTGGGAGGCAGTCCAGGGCCTGGCGGCGTTCTTACGCATGGTCTTCTCAGAGGTGCTAAGGGATGAGGTAGGAAATTCGCATACTGGCCGTCAACTCAACACCGCCTGGAAATACTTCCTGGAAGAAATAGATCGGGAAGTCTATGAGTACCAGAAGTACCGTGCATATAAAACTACCCAGGCGGGGCACAATCACCAGGTGCAACAACTTGGCATAGTACCAAATTATGGTATCCAGCAGAGTGAAGGTGGCCAGAAAGGGCTACCTCAGACACAAAGGAGGTCTATCTAAAATGGCTATACCAACAGTACTGGTTGTAGATGATAGTCCTACGGTACGAAAGATCGTCCAGATGACCTTGCAACGGGAGCAAATTAGAGTCATCACTGCTGGCGATGGCCTCAGTGCACTCACCTCGGTCGCAGATGAAATGCCTGCGCTCATCCTCCTCGATATCCAATTACCACGTATGGATGGGTACCATATTTGCCAGATAATACGCAAAAACTTGCAGTTTCGACAGATACCTATTATTATGCTGAGTGGGAAAGACGGTTTGTTTGACAAGATGCGTGGACGGCTTGCCGGTTCAACCGAATATTTAACAAAACCCTTTGACTCGGCAGAGTTGGTTCAGACCGTCAAAAAGCATCTTGTAGACTGGGAAGCACGTATGCCTCCTCAGCATGAGGGGATGCGAACTCGCCTCCGCCGCCGTGGCTAGACTTTATTGCAAATGCTCTGCCCATTCCGGTTCTCGCTCTCGCTCGCATAAGCAATAAAAACAGTGGAGCGTGACAGAGTCATGAATTAATGGGTAGAGTGGCATCAGTTGGGAAAGCCTTCATCATCCGCCCACCGCACTGATGTTTCAAAACTAGGAAAGGTATACCAAAATGCCAGGGCAGAAAGTACTTGTTGTAGACGACAGTTGGACAGAGTTGACCATGATTGCCACTCCGCTCCGTAATAGTGGTTTTGAGGTGATAACAGCAGTCGATGGCGACGAAGCCATTGAAAAAGTCTTCAGGGAGCGTCCGCAATGTATCGTGCTTGATGTGGTTTTGCCTAAACAGAATGGATTCCAGGTTTGTCGCAGGCTCAAAAATTTGGAAGCGAGCAGGCATATTCCAATCATCCTGTTGACTAGTAAAAATACCCCACTGGACAAATCCTGGGGCTTGCGACAAGGCGCAGATATGTACATAACAAAGCCCTTTGATGAAGATGAGTTGGTGGCCAGTGTTCGTCGTCTCCTATAAGAAGCTTGCTCGAACGAAGGGGTGCAGGGGGATCGGGGGGACCATGCCTGGGGGGCAGATAATCCCCCGAAAATCTCTTTTAATTCTGCACCAGGTTAGCAAGTAGGGAGTAGGTTTGTGACCAGCGAAGATCTGAAAATACAACAACGTGCTGCTTTGGCCGCAGCTCGGCAATCAGGAAGACCGTTACCTGGAACTGTTGCATCAGCAATGCAAACTGGACTATTGCCTTCGAATATAGCTGCTCCTGGAGCGATCCCAGCTGTAGCAGGTGAGCAATACCTGGTCTTCTCATTGCTCGATTACGAGTTTGCCATTAAGGCTGAATATATACAGAGTGTGGAGCGGCTTGTAGATGTTACTCCTGTCCCTAATATTGCTCCCTGGGTCAAAGGTGTGATTAATCTACGTGGTTCTATTGCTTCTGTTGTTGACCTCCGGGGGTTTCTGCGGTTGGAAGCCCTTCCATACAATCCACGCACTCGCTTATTGGCGGCCCAATACAATGAAATGGTGATCTGCCTGGTTGTGGATGGCGTCACTGGAATGTACCCTGTTCCTGAAACTGCTATCACCGATATACATATACGCCAGGCCAATATTCCACAGTGGGCTGTTCCCTATGCTGCCGGGACAGCATTACTTGAGAAACAGCTGGTTGTATTGCTGGAGGCCGGACAGCTACTTTTCTCTGACAAGATGCAGCACTATGAGGTTTTAGAATAGAGACACTACAGAAAGCCCCTCTCTAACTTCCAATTGGAACCGTGGAGGGGAGCAAACTTTGCTTGATATTCAGACCGGAAACGCCGCTCGGCCGCGGCTACGGCGAAGCCGTCATCCGGTCTGATCAGAAGACTTGATATTCAGACCGGAAACGCCGCTCGGCTGCGGCTACGGCTTCGCCGTCATCCGGTCTGATTCAGAAGACCGGTGTTATTTTAAATTTAGGAGGCCTGGCGGATGAGTCCTGATCGCAACAGAGGTGGAATGACAGTAAATAGCTTGCTCCAGACAGCGCTAATCGCTTCGGCTGCCATTCCTGTCACTTTAATTGCTGTACTTGGCTTTGCAGCTACACGACTTAATAATGGTGACCCATCAACTTTCGTGCTTGTAGTGGTCGCTTGCGCAGTTATTGTGTTGTTAGGAGTACTGACCATCAATTATATTGTTCAGCGTAAAGTGAAAGATCGACTCCTGGGGCTCGTCGATGTTTGTCGTGACTATGCAGGGGGAGACCGTACCATTCGTGCCCCGGTCAGTGGTGATGACGAGTTTGCGATGCTCTCGATGTCCCTGAATACGCTGCTTGATAATCAGAGTTTGGCGCAGAATGGCAATTCATTCAATGTTGGTGGCAGTGATGCCGCTGCCCTACAGGCACAGATCGAAAAACTCCTCCAGGAAGTCAGTGCTGTTGGAGATGGTGATCTCCGTGTCCAGGCTGAAGTGACTCCCGACACACTGGGTGTTCTGGCCGACTCGTTCAACTATATGATTGAAGAGCTTGCCAAGGTGGTCGGACGTGTCCAGGCAACAGCCGTACAGGTGACCAACGCCACACGCCGCATTCTTGATCGTTCGGCTGAACTTGCTCAGGCCTCCGAAATGCAAGTAAGGCAAATTGCGCAGTCAACCCAGGCTGTGGAGGAACTGGCTACCTTCATTCAGACCGTCGCTCATAACGCCCAACTGAGCCATGAGGCAGCGCAGGAAGCTCTACGCAACGCTAAAAGTGGTCAAGAATCCGTTCGCCAGACGATTGAAGGAATGCTACTCATTCGTGAGGATGTGCAGGAAACTTCTAAGAAGATCAAACGCCTGGGTGAACGCTCCAATGAGATCGGTGAGATTGTCCGTATTATTGAAGATATTGCCGATCAGACGAACCTGCTCGCTCTTAACGCCGCTATTCAGTCCGCTATGGCTGGTGAACATGGACGTGGATTCGCCGTCGTTGCTGATGAAATCCGCCTCCTGGCAGAACGTTCAACGGAATCTACCAAACGTATTGCGACACTGGTTAAGAGTATTCAGGGTGATACCTACGAAGCAGTCGTCGCTATGGAAGACAGTACGCAAGAAGTCGTGAAAGGCTCACAACTTGCCGATGAAGCAGGCCGCGCACTGAACTCCATCTATAGCGCGGTTGAACTACAGGCACAGATGATCGAGGATATTGCCCGTGCCGCAAATGAGCAGACAAGTGTCTCCGAATCTGTCGCTATAGCTATGGGCCAGATCTCAGAAATTACTCGTCAGACGAATGCAGGTACGCAGGAAGCTGCTGCCAGCGTTAGTTATCTTGCTGAACTATCAGATCAATTGCGTGCCTCCGTCTCCACCTTCCGTCTACCTGATCGGGTGAATGAGTCAATGGATGCCTTCCCAGGTATGACGGCGGTCAGTCCCGCACAGGGTGGAAACCAGGATCAATTCTTCCCTGCAGCGATCGCTGCCGGAGCGGACAACGGCTGGGGCCAAAACTTCTCCGCCAATTTTCCCTCGCTTCCGGAGCCAGGCAGATCTGGTTCAATGACTGCATTGCCTTCACATACTGGTCAATATGCTTTTAGCAATCGCCAACAGGACTTTTTTGCTAACCAGCAAGACTTTGGGGGCCAGCAGGACTTCGGCTGGCCACAGCAATTTAGCAGTCAACAGGGCTTTGCCGAGCCAGGCCGATTTGGCAACCAGCAAAACTTTGGCAGCCAGCACGATGAGCCGGGTGGGTTTGAGAATCAACAGGGCTTTGGAGGCCAACAGGACTTTGGCTGGCCGCAGCAGTTTGGCAGTCAACAGGGCTTTGGTGAGCCGGGTGGATTCGACAACCAGCAAGACTTTGACTGGCCGCAGCAATTTGGCAGCCAGCAAGGCTTTGCCGAGCCAGGTGGGTTCGATAACCAGCAGGACTTTGGAGGTCAGCAAGCATTTGGGAATGCTCCTGGATTTAGAACTCCGAGTCAGCCATCGTACCAGGCACCAAATCAGACTTCATACCCACAGCAGCAGGGCTTTGGGACACCAAAACCATCACAGCCGTCACAACCACCATTGGGACAACCAGCGCCCACCCGTCCGCGTCGGCCTGGAAGCTCCCAACAGGGTCAAAGTCAAGAGGGCGCGAAGGATTTGAAGGGCCCTTCATCCTCCCCCGGAGGCGGGGCTTCGCAAGCTCCGCTTAGGGCCCCTACAGACCAGGCACCGTACCCTGGCAACGGGCAGTTTGGTCAATAAGTTTAATCGGTAGGGGCCCGATTTATCGCGCCCCTACCAGCGGAACAACTCGCGTCTTCCGTTTCGAGTTCTGGCATCCCTCGAGACGGGCAAAGGCGTGAAACATGGAAGAGAGCGAGCGGCGCTTTCTCTCCGACCTGAAGATGGGAGAGTTCGCGTCGCCTACCTGATGAGCGGGTGCATGCACATGTCGAACACATTTGATAAACTGTCCGTCCTTGTTTCGTTTATCGAAGAGGTCAATAGCTACTTACCAGAGATCGAGACAAATCTAGAACGCCTGGAGCAATCGCCAGACGATATAGCAGCTCTGGAAGAAACCTATCGCTGCACTCACACTATTGGCGGCTCGGCTTCAATGATGGACTTCCCCGGACTGGCACATGTAGCTCACGGGATGGAGGATGTCCTGGGAGATGTCCTGGACGGGCTGGCTACACTTGATTCTCCTACACTGGAGCTGCTGCGACGTTCCCTTGGGCGGATACACCGACTTGTGGTTGGTATTCGTGACGGTATCGATGAAAATGCAGTGATTGCAGAGGACGATGCTGACTATGCTCGCTATCGAGCTATGGTTGAGTCATCAGCAGAACCAGAGCAAGGTCAGGAAGTGGAGGTTGGAGCGAATGGGACACCAGAAGCTGCGGTAGCGTCTTCGTCCTCATCTTCTGAGTCAGCAATACCTTCACTCGATGAGGTGCTGGCCTCTTTCAAATCTCCATCTGCAGCTACAGACGATGAGCTTGCCTGGCCGGAAGAACCCATTCCTGTCTCGCATTCCGAAGTACATGCCGATCAAGATGACCTACTCGAGACGCCAACTGCACCTCAAAAAGCTGTACAACCGAGTGCACTAGAGGTACTCGTTGCAACAACCCGCCAGCTATCCCTCCCAGGTACTCCACCAGTAACACCGCTCACCCCAGCCGATCATGTGGATGAACCAGTACCAACACTTGCGCAAGACTCACCTGCCTTGCAAGTTCCAGAGAGCCTGGAGTCCTCTCAAAGCGTTGACCAGGCACCTCAAGGCACCTGGTCTGGTGCTTCATCCTCTCCCGGAGGCGCGGGACAGCACCACTTGCTCGATAAATCTATTACCTCTCCCCCAGAGAGGGTGCTCTACGCGGGGACAGGTAATATAGCCCTCCCGAAGCCATATACTGATATGCAGGAGGAAGCCCAGGCTCTGGAGGCGCAAGCTTCATCCTTGAAGAATACATTGGCACAATTGCGCCAGGCTGTCACGGTCATTGAAACACAGCGTGCAGAGTTCAAGGGCTTTTTAGATGGTTCCAAGGATGCTCTTGAGCGTATGGAAGACTGGGCTGGTAAGGCTATGGGGCTGAACCTGCGCAACAGCCCTGAACAGGTGCGCCGTTATCTTCCACTCTCTGTCATGTGGGCCGCCAATAGCAAACTGAAGAGGGTGCTCGACCTGCTCACGCATATTACGAGTGGAGTGGAGATGACCGATGAGCAGCTCAGTACTGCTCTGCAGCAATTGCATATCTCTATTGATGCTTGTGGCACTGCCTTCCAGCGCCTGCAGGCCGATTCCTCAACGCATTTACACAGACCCGATGCTGGCTGGTCTCCGTGGGAAGTAGAGGTTGCTCGCGAGGCGGAGGCCATGCGCGAACGAGTGATATTTGAGCGTCGGGGTGATCCAGTAGCTTTACGAGCAGAGATAGAGGCACAGGTACGTGAAGAACTGCGGCGCGAATATGAGTCCCGTTCACCCTCGCTCGCTGCACGCGCCGACCTGGAGCGACAGATACGCGAAGAGGTGCGCCGGGAGTTCGAGGCAAAGCGGCAATTACAGGAGCGCATTGCTGGTTCGGGGAGAGGGATTGACGAAACACTTTCGGAGATGGAGATACGACTGCGCAATGAGATAGAGATCCAGGTACGGCGTGATTTCCTCGATCAGCTTATGGCTGGAGTAGATTTAACGAGCGTGGTTCCTCAGGTGCTTGATGCTTCTGCTCCCCCCGCCCCGAATGTCACAGGCCAGGTACGAGGAACAACACCAGCTACGCCTGAGCCAGTATCGTCGGCACAGCCAAATTCTTTTGTTGCTTCTCCGCCAGCAGTACCACCACCTCCAGTGCGATCATCGGCTCCTCCAACCACTGCCTTTGGTGGTGACTTTGGTGAGGAGGCCACGGAAATCTTCCGCTTGGAGGCCGAGGAGCACCTGCAGACAATCAGTGTACATATGGCTGCCCTTGAGAAGTCCCCAGGTGACCGCGACATCGTCCAGGGGATTCGTCGTGCCACGCACACCCTCAAGGGTGCAGCAGGTATGATGGGTTTCCGTGCCATCGCCGACCTCTGTCACGTTTCCGAGGACCTGCTCGATAGTGTGATGGAGGGAAAGACCCCCATTTCTCCCATTGTTCTCAGCCTCCTTCTGGATACTGCTGAGGCACTGGATTTGCTGATTAACAATAAAGGCATAGATCAACGTGATGCTGAGCTTACAGTACAGACGCTACGTACCCGCTATATAGAAATGCTTGGTGAGCAAAGTACTTCGTCTCTCTCCGTCGAAGAGGAAATTGATGCAGACTTTGAGGACTCCCATGTAGTGGGCATTCTCAGTGGCACTCAAGCTACTGAGACCAAAGCCCAGCGAGCCACTCGTAGAGACCTGAGTGTGCGTGTGCGTCTTCAGAAGCTTGATGAGCTGGTCAACCTCTTTGGTGAGCTACTTGTGAACCGAAGTGTTCTGGAAGAGCGCATTGAACGTCTCGTGCGCCTCGTTTCAGATGTCAGTATGAGTAGCACCCGCCTGCGTGACGTGGGTCAAAAACTGGAGAGCCGTTTTGAAGCAGCAACACTACCCAGTGGACGTTCTATACAGGTAATGCCTGGACAGGGAATACCTGGAAATGGCATTCAGAGAAATATCTCTGGTCAGCTCAAAAATGCCGGTAACCGTCTAGAACCATCGCACCTCGCGGAATTTGATGAATTGGAACTTGATCGCTATACCGAGTTTCATCAACTGGCTCGTGGTCTGAGCGAAGGTATCTCGGATATGACGACTCTCAGTACCGAGATGGAGGCGATTATTCGTGAGTGTGAAGGTGTCTTTGCGCGTGAGAATCGTCTCAGTACAACCTTCCAGGATCGCCTGATGAAGGCTCGACTGGTGCCTCTCTCGGCAATGACCCCCCGTCTCCATCGCTCTGCCTGGGCAGTCGCCCTCAAACAGCATAAAGAGATCGAGTTTCTCCTGGAGGGTGAATACACCGAGGTTGACCGTACCGTCTTTGAAGAGATTGCCGGGCCATTGTTGCATCTCGTCCGTAATGCGGTAAACCATGCGATTGAGACTCCAGAAGTTCGCAGTGCGAAAGGCAAACCCCCGGTTGGACAGATCAAGCTATCTGCTGCCTATGAAGGAAACCAGGTGGTTATCACCGTACGCGACGATGGCACTGGTATTGATCCAGAGCAGGTCCGCAATGCAGCGATTGCCCATGGTGTCATTCCCCCCCATCAGGTCTTGAGTCAGAGTGATGTGATAGACCTGATTTTCAGACCAGGCTTCTCAACTGCCGAAGTGTTGAGTGAGGAGAGTGGCCGGGGTGTTGGCCTGGATGTCGTCCGTGATAGTGTCTCACGCCTCAGAGGGACTCTTGAGGTCGAATCAACGCCCGGCCAGGGAACCGCCTTTACCATGAAGTTCCCGACCAGCCTGGCAATCCAGAGTGCTATGATGGTGCGGGTTGGCGATCAACAGTTTGCCATTCCTACCCTGGTGGTCGAAGCGATTGGCCGCCTGGATAACTTCAAACGCTCAACGCTTGGCGGGCGACCTGCCATCCTTGTGCGGAATGAACCCTACATCTTGAATCAGCTTGCCCAGTACTTATCACTCCCGCTAGCTGCCTCAATTGATGAGAAAGCTCCGGTGCTGCTGGTGAGAACGGGCCATATTAAAGTTGCCCTGGTAGTTGATGAAATCAAGGGGAAGATGGACGTTGTGATGAAGAACCTTGGCCCTCATTTGCGCAATGTGCATGGTGTTGCTGGCGGCACGGTCCTCGGTAATGGGCGTGTCATGCTAATCCTCGAGTTGATTCAACTACTCTCAACCCAGCCCAGGACAATGCGTAGTGTAGTGGAGGCCAGAGCTGCATCTCGCGAGAGCGGGATGATCTCGACGCTCGAATCAATGGCTCAACCGGGCACAGCGGGCGCAATAAATTGGGCCCCTACAGATCCTCGTAGCGTTGCTGTTACCATGTCTCCTCCACCTGCCGCAGCTCCTGTTGCAGTGGAACGTGGCAAGCATGTTCTTGTAGTGGATGATAGTCCCAGTGTACGCCGTGTCGTTAGCAACATGCTCAAGCAGCATGGCTGGGAAGTGCAGATGGCTCGTGATGGAGTCGAGGCACTGGAGATGATTACTCACCAGGCACCAGCCGCCGTCTTACTCGACATTGAAATGCCGCGCATGGACGGCTACGAGCTGATGGCAACAGTCCGTGCTCAAGAGCAATATCGCACGCTCCCAATAGTCATCCTGACCTCCCGAGCCGCCGCAAAACACCAGCAGCGAGCCATGCAACTGGGAGCTAACTCCTACGTCGTCAAACCATACCAGGATGAAGAATTGATCAACATGCTCAACTCCCTCGTCTATGGCACAACAAAACACTGATATAACCTGGAAGTGCAGGGGGCAAAGTCCCCCGCCGGGTCTGAGGTTTTCCTCTGGGGGTGCAGGGGGCGAAGCCTCCCTGCCGGGGTCTGGGGTGTCCCCAGAAACCCCTTTTCTTCTCCCAGGTTTCCATTGGGAGTGCAGGGGCGAAGCCTCCCTGCCGGGGTCTGGAGTGTCCCCAGAAACCCCTTTTCTTCTCTTGGGTTTCTAGAGGAGGATACATTTACTTATGGGCGTCGAACGTGCCGTAACCCGCTGGTATATACAGCGTCAAACCATTCTCAACGAAATCGCATCCTTAGAAGCAAAACTTGTCCAGACGCAGGGACAGCAAGAGGGCGCGATAAATCGGGCCCCTACAGACCAGGCGCAACAAATAGAAGTCGAGCAGCAACTAGCAGAAGCCCGAACCAAACTACTCGCTCAAGGACCTTGTCCCAAACCAATGATGGGATAACGCATAGAGACTAAATTCTCGCGTTCCCTGAACGAGCAACGCCCGTTCAGGGAACGCGAGAATTTAGTCTCTATCTAATAGCTCCTGCAATCAACCTCCCCATCTCCTTTGTTCCCACCACCTGCTTCCCCTCCTCTCGCACATCCTGAGTGCGGTATCCTGCATCGATCACACCCTCCACTGCCGCCTCGACAGCTTTTGCCTCCTCCTTCAAACCAAGAGAGTACTCAAGCATCATCGCGCCAGACAAGATAGCTGCAATAGGATTAGCCCTATCCTGCCCAACCATAAGTGGAGCGGTACCGTGAATTGGCTCATAGAGGCCAAATACACCATGAGCCGTCTGGCGTGTCCCCAGGCTGGCTGAAGGCAGCATCCCCATAGAGCCAGCCAGCATCGAAGCCTCATCGGTAAGGATATCGCCAAACATATTCTCGGTCACGATCACATCAAAGCTCGCAGGACGCCGGATCAACTGCATCGCACAGTTATCTACCAGCAGATGCGCAAGGGTCACGTCAGGATAATCGGCAGCAACGCGATCCGCTACCCGCCTCCAGAGTCGTGAAGCACTCAGAACATTAGCCTTATCAACCGATGTCAGCTTCCTGCGTCTGCCCCGGGCCAGCTCGAACCCTGTACGTACAATGCGCTCGATCTCGGCTTCTGTATAGATCAAAGTATCGATAGCCTCAGCTCCTTGCGCCATCTGGCGAATCTCACTTGGTCTGCCATAATAAAGACCACCAGTTAGCTCACGCACTACCAGCAGGTCTGTCCCTTGCAGAATCTCCGGCTTGATAGGAGAGGCATTCAGCAGAGGAGGGAGTAGCCGTATCGGACGCAGATTGGCAAAAAGTTCGAACTCCTTACGCAAACGAAAAAGAGCGCGTTCCGGCTGTGTCTTCGAGTTTGGTCCTTCGAAGCGTGGCGCACCACCAACCGCCCCAAAGAGCACAGCATCACTATGCTCGCACAGTTTCATCGTCGCATCAGAAATAGCATCACCTTCGGCCTCAATAGCGGCGACCCCCACCAACGCCCATGTCATATTGAAAGTATGTCCATAGCCCCCGGCAACGGCCTGGAGTACCTGCACCGCCTGCTCAACAACCTCCGGTCCAACGCCATCACCTGGCAAGACTGCAATGTTATAGGTTCCCAAACTAGTCCTCCTTTTTCCTGATTGTCTTTCAGTGTACTCTCACAGCAAGGCGACTGCAAGGGACTGCTTCCCATAGTTGATACACGCCAATTCAATCCAGTACGATCGGCCTCACAGAAAAGCATCTAGACTGCAAGAAGACTCTATGATAGACTTGCCCATATGGGAACAACCTCAATAGTTGCAGATTTTTCAGTCATGCTAGGCATCCACACGAAGAGGGACTCTCGCTTGGCAACTTGGTATTCCAGCGTGGGTTCCGGCTTTTTTATGTACACGAGAGGAGCATATCATGAAGCACGTGATCAATCGGGAGGACTTGGTACCACTAGGTGCCAGTTCGTATGTGTTTGAGGGATACAGGCATGGGGCGACAAGTGTCACCCTTCACCTCAGTGAGGTGGAACCGGGGGAGGGGCCGCCGCTGCACCGCCATCCCTATGAGGAGGTGTTTGTGGTCCATGAAGGTCAGGCTACCTATACCGTAGGCGATACCACGCTGGAGGTGAGAGCTGGGCAGGTCGTCCTGGTGCCTGCCGGTATGCCCCACAAGTTCATCAATTCGGGCGAAGGACCCCTGCGACAAACGAGTGTCCATGCCAGCCCGCGCTGGGTCGAGGAAGTACTTGAAAGTTGAGTGGAGTGTGCACTCGCCCTCATATGGATGACGCTGTTTTCTTTATGTCCATCTTCCTGCTCCGAAGCAGATCGATTCCGAACCACAAGGTCCAAATGGGGATGAGGAGGAGCACTCCAGCCAGTCCAACGGTGTAGATGATCTGAATATCTAGTATCCGACCAAGAGCATCGAGGAGCGCAAAGATGCCCAGCGCGGTAGTGAAAATACCGAGAGCAGGTTGCTCGCGTCGCAGAAAGAGGCCGATGCCCAACCACCAGATACCGCCCAGACTTGTCTCGAGGAGGTTCCAGAGACCGACATAGACGACGTTGAAAAAGCCGCTGAAGACCACTTCATACACCTGGTGCTGCTGGACACTCGCCTGGCCGTACCCTTTGATGAGCGGCGGGATGATAGCCGCCAGAGTAGCTGCACCTAGTGCTCCGATGAGCATGTAGGCCAGGCCACAGAAGGTGAAGAGGGTGATCAGGCTCATACCTTTCGGCTGGAGTCGGCTCCACAAAAGCAAGGCCAATGGGGCGAGCAGGAGGTAGTAGCCGAATATATCGAGGATCAGACCCCATCGAAACAGGTTAGCGCCGTTGGCTCCAATCCCCAGTATGGAGCCAGGATTGGAGGATGGATCAACATTAACGTTTAAGACCACAGCTTGAAACCCTATGCTGCCTAATGCCAGCAGCGTGGCGAGGATCGATGTGACAGCCGCTAGGCGTTGAAATGATGCATCGTTGTTCATACAGGCTCCTTGTGTTTGAGGTCCTCATGAGTTTGGCGTTCGGGCTGCAGCAGCCACAGCGAGACATGGGAGGGCTGCATGGTCTCATTCACCACCGCTACCAGCCGCTCGCCTAACTCAGTCAAATCGAGTTCGCCTTGCAAGGTCGTGCTGAAGGCGGTCAGAGTCTTAGCAGCATCATACTTCTGACGATAGAAACGACGGTCGATCGCCTTTTGGATGCGCTGGCGGAACGGTTGGAAGAGGACAACGATTGCGAGCGTCGAGACGACAATGGTCGGTGGTGAGGTTGCTACTTGCCCGGTCAGTGCGTGAAAAAGCGCTTGCAGTCCAAACACGCAGCCAAAGTAGATCAAGGCCAGGAGAGTGCTCAGTGAACCATAGACCAGGGTGCGATTGATCAGGACGTCGATGTCCCACAAACGGTAGCGCAAGATAGCAACCCCGACCGAGAGCGGGACGAGGAGAAAGACCAGCGTGGTGAGCGTGGTGGCAAATAGGTCGTAGAGGATATTGAGTGACCGGAAGACTAGCGTGGGAACGTCTACCCCAGAGCCGACCAGGAGACAGACCAGAAGGCAGAAAACGATCCACTTGGTCTGCTGGCGTTGTACGGGACTGGAAACGCGCCTGTAGCGGTAGATCTGGGCGATCCCCAGGCTCAAGGTGGTAACGAGCCAGAAGAGCGCAAGCTCCAGACTGAGCGACTCGCATCCACCGTTTCCGTCACAAAAACAGTGCCGCCCAGCACCAGGCAGAGTGAGAAAAGTAATGCCATCCAGTCAGAGGATTTGCGCCAGAAGATGATACTACTGACAGCAACGCAGACCACCTCCGAAATGATGGCGAGAGCAACCATGTAAGCAGCGTACCCTCCGAGAGAAAAGCCGAGTGCTCGCAGCGCTGTCACCTGTTCAGAGGAGAGTTGCCTGTAAGCGCACGCTGTGCCGGAACAGATGGTCTGAAGTTGCGCCGAGTAGACTGGGATGCTGGCGAAGAAGACCGTCAGCGTCAAGACAGCACATGCAACCCACCCGATGCGAGCAGCGATGAGCCGAGAGCCATTCAACAATGTGTTCGCCTCACTTCTCACGTCGACATTCGCAACTGCCTGTATTGGTGCAGAGGTACGGTTCATATATCATCCCCACCCAGGACATGCCAGCATCTCAGACATTTCTGGCGCCTGGCTGCATGCTCATCACACGCACTTCGCGCAGGATCGATGAAATCGCATCTCTATTCTACTCGATAAGCAGGTGTTTGTATAGCAACAGTTTCTGTTCCTACGACGATGTACTCCCCATTTCGGGTGTCGTGGATGGAGTCACCAGCCTGCTCTTGCGTGCCTCCAGCAGCGTTGCTGTGAGGTAGCCCAGTCCGGCGAGCAGTCCGAGCACTCCCCCAATGACCCCCCAACTGCCAGCGTAGTCTGGGAGCAGGAGGGCAGCGCTACCCAGGTAGAGGAAGGCTACTCCGGCGATGAAGCCCAACACCTGCCAGCCCGCTTGCTTTGTGGCCGCTAAGGACCCGGCCAGGATGAGCATCAAGGCCAGCAAAACGGAGGTCAGCCAGTGGTAGTTCAGGGCATGCACATCGTGGCCGGTGATGCCGAGAAGCTGCCAATTGAGTTCTCGCGCAATGATCGGGGCTAACAACACGGCTGCAATGAGCGTGAGCACGAGCAGGAAGTAGCTCGGAGGCCCTACCCGCCTGAAATGCAGCAAGGCGCGAGGCGCGGGATATGCGGCGACAAGGATACAGATGAGCGCTGCACCTACTGCTAACCAGAGTGGGATGAAACCGGCACCAGAAACGGTAGCAAAGGCAAGGCTGACGAGAGCCAGACTGAGCACCACGAACACGAGGAGCAGGGGTTTGCGCTGTGGCCGCCAGAGTAAGGCCAGCAGGCTGCCTCCAAACAGCAGAGTGGTAAAGACACCCGACTGCGCTTCATGCCAGCGGTGAATAGCGGAAGGAAAGCCAGATTGCCCCTCCAGCAACAAGAGATCACCCGCTCCTGAGTACAATGCCAGGAGGGCAAGCAGTCCACCTACGATGACAAAAACAATGACGCGCCATTTCTTGACCTCACCTTGAGGCTGTGCTACTGAAGACATGCGATTGACTCCTTTCGTGGTGCCAGGTGTGTCTCTATGTACACACGTATCTATCTCTACTCTTCCTCTCTGCCAGCGCAGAGCAGGAAACAACAGAATTTATTTCTGGTTTTCAGGAAGGTGTTGCCACTGCCGTGCTGGCCGAGGTTGCCGAAGACGTCACCGCTTGCCGTTTGAGCCACAGACCCAGTGAGATGGCCCAAACGGCCGCGAGGAGTATGGCGAGAGGGAAACCGTAATCCCATGGCAGGAGAATGGCTACTGATATGACGACGCCGAGCCAGCGCACCAGGCGGGGCATGCTTGTTGCTCCTGGTAAGAGCGCTATCATTAACCAGACCGCGACCACACCATAGGTGTCCATATCTTGCAGCCCTTGTCGAAGTCCCTGCGCCAGGGTACCCACGGGCAGGAATGCTCCTCTGCCAGATAGTGGCGTTGCCAGGTACAGAGTCCCCAAGCTTGGGATGATGTAGACCGAGGTCAGCGCCTTGGTGAAACCCACAACCAGTTGCCAGGCGGCACCCACCACGATGAGTGTGGCTCGTACAGGCCAGCGGCGGCGCAGCACTGCAAAGACGGCTACAAAGGTGACGAAAAAAGTCACATGCGAGAACCCATCAGCCAGAGAGCCAATTATGGCGGCTGTCGGAAACCGACCGGCATATGCCAGTCCAGTTCTCGTTGAGAGATCCGGTATGGGGAAGTCGCCAGTGAGCAGAATTGAGAGCAAGCCAGCTCCAATAAAGAGCAGAGGATAAAAACTGGTCACACCGATAGTAAAGAAGGCGGCGATACGTAAAGCCCGCGATTCCTCTGAGCTGACGATAGTTGTACCGTTTGAGTGAGAGATAACTGACATGGTTGTTCCTCCTGACAGAGTAGCCTGGTTCAGGCGAAAAGTTACATCGACAAAACTGTTCTTTGTTCCTCTAAACTTCGTGGCTCTCCTTCATTGACGATGTGCCTGCCTCCGGTGGACGATCTCCACGCCTCCGAAAACAATCATCAGCAGGGCCAGTACGATCGCTGTGAGTGTCACCAGAGCCACTGGCAGGTCAAAGGTCACCGGATTGAGGGCCCGATAGGTGCTGGTTTCTGCAAATTCCCCCAGCAGGAAGATAACCCCAAGGATGGTGAGCCCAATGACCCCGACCATCCCTGGTCGTTTCGACTGGAAGGCAAGGAGAATGAGCAAGAGCGCTACGATACACAGGTACAATGGGGGAGAAAGCGCGGTGCCATTGCCGGTGAGAAAGTCCTCCAGGGCTGGCTTGCCGGTGGTGAAGACCAGCGTCACGCTGGGCAGGTTTTCCTTGACCGCGATCACCGTGCCGACGCCTGCATTGACTAAGAACAAGATGGAAGTGACCACCAGACCCATCTTCGCATTCCGTTTCGGTTTTGGCCTGCTCATATGCATACTCGCTTCCTCCTTTGACTGCTCAACCTGCCTGCTCAACCGTGCCGGGTTGCGCCTCAGGAGCTTGTAGCTGACCATCCTCAGTAAGCGTGGAATGCCAACTCAGATGACGATTGCGAAGCCTCGCCCAGATGAGTAACAGCAGAATGCCCAGGATGACAACGACCATACTCAACAGGTATTCTGCACTTACTGAGACCGTCCGTGTGAGATGTAGCAGGTGACGATCATACTGGACGACCACTCCCAGGCCAACTATGATCGCCATCCAGTCAAAGACCGTATGAAAGCCGATCGCCAGCCACAGTGATCGCGTCAGCAGACGTGTGAGCACCAGGAAGACATTCAATAGCAGGATAAAGAGGAGGAACAAGAGTCCTTGCACATCGAATCCGACACCACCAAGCAAGTGGAATACACTGAAGATCACTCCCGTCATCAAGGTTGCCATCCAAATGGGTCGGCCTTCGCCCAGGTTCTGGAAGAGGTAGCCTCGCATGGAGATTTCTTCGCACACGCCGAACGCAAGGCTTACGAGCAAGCTATCGACGACGAGGGTCAGAGCGCCTGTTCCTCCCTCGGATCCAACGACTTGGATCCAGCCAGCGGCTGACTCGAGGCCAAACACGAGCGCCACCATCAGGATGGCGAAGACCACACCGACCGTGATATCACGCAGGCCCTTGTGAAGTGGCGGGAGGGCAATCCCACTCCAGGATCGTCGGTCGATGAAGCGACGATACCCATAGGTCAGGCCAAGGGTACCGCTGATGTAGAGGAGCGTAAAGACGAGCCGACCGATCACAGATGGGACACCCGCACCCTCTAAGACGACTCTGACCACACTGGCCAGCAAATTGACCACAATAAACAAGAACAGGTAGCTGAGGAGCCGCCAGACTAACGCGAGGCGATGGTCCTGCGTCAGAAAGGCGCGACGCGCTGCAATCTGCATAGGATGAGCTTCCTTTCTCTGGTTCATACAGTGGCAGCAGGAGGTGCCGAAGGGCGGTCGGCGCCGCACTACTGGCACGCTGATGGGACGTTTTACGTGAGACCTGGGCTTGGGGACGGGGTCACCGCAGACGTCTGCGCGGCTGTGCGTCGGAGCACTTGGATTGCCAGCACGGCTCTGAGGACGCCAGTGAGCAGCAAAAGTGTGCAGATGGCGAGGATCCACGAGCCCAGATCAGGCCACACGAGCAAGATCCAAAACCACGACGTCGCGCCCAACAAACTGGCGAACAGTGAGGCGCCCAGCAAGAGGGCCACCGGCAAGGCGACATCCCAGGTGAGTCGGAGGCCAAGACGGATGAATTGGGGCCGACGTTGCTGGCGTTGCTCGAACTTTCTGGACCAGCGTCGCAAGCGCAGGAGCGGGAAGACGGCCAAGGCCAAGAGCACAGCGAGCACACCATCGAGGATGAGGTAGAACGTGGTCAGGCTCATGGAATCCTGGGGGGTCTGCCCCGCAAGCAGGCGTGTGACTCCGGCATCCAGAGGCTCGAGGCCCGGGGGAATCACACTGTTGGCATTCACCAGCAGGATCGCGCCCCAGTGGGTCTGCGGCTCGATGAGCAGCAGCGCATGGAAATGGGCGATGTTCCCACCGTGCCAGATGGCAGGCACCCCAGCGAGGGATCCATTGAGCCAGCCCATGCCATACGAGCCGCTTCCCCCTTCTTGTGGAACCGCAGGTGCATGCATGGTCGCTATCCCTGCTGACGAGAGGACGGAAGTCGACCCAAAGCGTCCCCCGTTCATCTGGGCGACGAGGTAGTGGGTCATATCCTGGGCACTGGAGATCAGGCCGCCTGCAGGAACCTGAGACAGAGGGTAGTAATCAAACGGGGCGGGCACCCCAAAGATCCAGCGATGGCCCTGTGCCAGCCCGTCGCGCTTGGCCTCTTGCTCGGAGGCGAAACTGTCGTGCATCTGGAGCGGAGCAAACACATGTTGCTGCACATAGGTGCCGTAGGGCTGTCCTGAGACCGTTTGCACGATCAGTCCGAGCACGTCGTAATTGGTGCTGCAATAGTCAGGGCGACTGCCGACCGGTCGGTCGAGTGTGAGCGTAGCGAGACTGCGCACATACTGTTCTAAGCTCATCGTGACCTGGTCCGCCCTGCAGGGATACCCCGACGACGGGATCCCGCTCGTATGGTACAAGAGGTGGCGCAGGGTGATACGGGCCGAGGCGACGGGATCGGCGACACGGAACCAGGGCAAGTAGCGCTGCACTGGGGCATCCAGCTCGATTTTGCCCGCCTCAACCAGTTGCATGATCGCCAGCGCGGTGAAGGATTTGCTCACCGAGGCAAGAATGAACGGGGTTTGTGGGGTGACGGCTCGCCCGCTCTGGTCGGCCTCGCCGAAACCACGCAGATGCACGATCTGGTCGTTGTGGACCAGGCCCAGGGACACACCGGGAATGTGATCGGCTTGCATCTGTGCGCTGATATACGCATCGATGCTGGCAATATCTGGCTCGTTCGAACTCGTTGTCGCCGCAGCAGACAGCGCTGTGAAAGGCAGTGCTATCAGTGCGAGCAGGCAGGCCAGGACACCACCGAGAATAGTTCGGGAGAGATTCGTTTTCATATGCTCTTCCTTTTCTCAGGGCGACTGCAAGAGCCACCCTGAACTATATGAACTATGATCTTCAGCCGTCGGTCAGCGGCATCTCTACTGCATGAGGTGTCTCTACAAGTTGCGCAATACGATCCGACTTGTAGGAGAGGCGGCCCCTGGTGAAATCGAACTGGGCGGTTTGGGGCAGTTGATTGCGCTCCGCTTTCTCCCAGTACTACCTGCTGTCGTACCCCAACCCGCTCTCTCTGGCGCGGATGATAGCCTGAGCACGATCGGCTACCTGGAGCTTGCTAAAAACATTAGAAACATAGTTGCGTACTGTGTTTGGGCTCAATACCAGGCGAGTAGCAATCTCGGTATTGCTGTGGCCCTTTGCAATCAAGTCAAGGATCTCACGCTCACGTTCCGTCAGTTCAGGAAAGGCTTGCGGAGGTACAGCGGGTCGAGGAGCCGCGAAAAAGTCGATCAGGCGGGTGGCAATGGTGGGGCTGAAGATGGCTTCGCCTCGGCCCACTGCCCGGATCGCCGCCAGCATATCCGCCTTTTGCGCATCTTTGAGCATATAGCCACGAGCGCCAGCCCGCATAGCTGTGAAGACGGATGCATCATCTTCAAACATGGTGATAATCAGGATACGAATATGCGGGCTGGTATGCAGGATGCGACGCGTTGCTTCAATGCCGTTTCCACCGGGCATGTGAATGTCCATGAGGACCACGTCGGGCTGCAGCTTTGCAGCCGTTGTAACCACCTCCTCGCCGGATGTGGCCTCGCCTACCACCTCAAAGTCGGGTGAGGCATTGAGCAAGGTAGATAGCCCATGCCGGAAAAGCGGATGATCATCGGCAATCAGTACGCGTAGAGGCTCCATCTCGTTACTCCTTGTAATTCAGACCTGCAACGCCGCTCGGTCGTGGCGCAAGCTTTTCCGACTGGCTGAGCGAAGCTAGCACCGAGTCGCGTTGCCAGTCGGAATAAGATACTCGCTTCGCGTCAGCAGGTCTGCAAAGCAGCCTTGGGAACTGGCAACCGGGCACAGACGCGGGTGCCGCTTCCATTTCTCTTTTCAATGACACATGAACCACCCAGTTCTGCCGCACGTTCTCGCATTGAGAGCAAACCCACGCCAGTCTCACGTTCTACGGGTAACCCGATACCGTCGTCAAGTATCTCCACTTGCAAGACATCATCAGTGAGTGACAGGCGCACGATACACATATGCGCCTGAGCATGGCGTGTTACATTGGTGAGCGCTTCCTGGACGATACGGTAAGCGGCAACCTCGACGGCCGCTGGCAGTAGTGGCAGGCTATCAGGTGCCTCAACTCTCACCCGAAGGCCTGAAGGCGTGCCATGTCCAGTGCCTGCCTGATGAGAACTGCTGAACAGAGCAGCTCGTTCACGGATAGCGGCAACCAGGCCGAGTTCATCCAGGGTGGGTGGACGAAGTTCATAGACCAGGCGTCGAATGTCCCCCACTGTTGCCCGTATTTCGTTTTGAAGTTCGGTCACTAACTTTGTAGCAGCAGCGGGATCGGTTGGAATTAAATCGCCGACGGTACTTGCCGTCAGAGCCAGTGCTGCAAGCGTCGGCCCGAGACCATCATGCAGATCGCGACGCAGGCGACGCCGCTCCTCCTCACGTGTAAGCACAAGGCGCTCACGCGAGCGCTGTAAATCGTTCGTCAAACGTTGAAGATCGGCAGTGAGGCGCACAGCATGAACAGCGACGCCGACCTCATGAGTGAGGTCATTCAGCAGCCGCTTATCGGAAGCAGAGAATGTTTCACCGGAGACACGAGGAGCAAGCACGAGTTCACCAACGGGTTCTGCCTGGTAGACGACCGGCAGGCGTATGAGATCATCTCCACGTTCGCCGTAGGACGCTGCGATGGTGAACGCTTCATCCTGCTTCATGGTGATAGCAGCATAGGGCAGCTTGAGCGCCTGGGCAATCGTCTCGACAATCGTGGGTAGTACAGCCTCGGGTGCCAGGGTTGCCTCCAGGCGCTGTCCCAGGCGTGTGAGCACAGCATAGGGATCGTCACGTTCACCATACATCAAGCGGTTGACACTGTGCTGCAGGCGATTTCGCAAGGGCTGAAAGAGCACAGCCACTAAGCCGGTCGCGATGAGGGAGATGATCAAGTTGCCTCTTGTCTGGAACAGAGCACCAAGTGAACCGACGACCAGCACGTAGAGAGCAACGACGCACACGGTCAGCGTACCGTAGACCAGCGTGCGGTTGATGAGCAGGTTGATCTCCCACAAACGAAAGCGCAGGATAGCGATCCCGATGGTGAGCGGGATAAGGATCTGGCAGAGGAGAATGATCGTGTTCCCAACCAGGAAAAAGATCACATGAGAGGGACTCAGCACCTGGGACGCGATTTCCACCCCGAGCGTGCCTACAGCGGCCGCTGTCAGCCCGAACACGACCCATTTCGTCTGCTGGCGCTGCACAGGGCCGGAGACGCGCCAGTAGCGATAGAACTGTGCCAGTACGCCAGTAGCGAGGATACCTATAAACTCCACAAAACGGAACGAGTTGAGCCATCTGGAGAGGGGTGTATCGGGAAAGAAAAAGAGGCATATTCCTATAGCAGCGATCACAATCGAAAGCCACCGCGTCCAGCGAGGCACAAACCGCCCATCAGGAAAGACATAGAAGAAGAGGAACGAGGAGATATTTCCAAAGAACAGCAAGAAGGCAGACAACACTTGCCACACAGGGAAAGCGGTGTCGATGGCTCCTGAAAAGGCTATCCCCCCATATGTCACGAGGAAGAGCGCAACGAATAAGGCCATACGGTCGTTGGACCTGCGCCAGAAAATGACCGCACCGACCGCGAACCAGACCAGCGTGAAGACGATATCGACCGCGATGAAGTACGTGGCGAAGAAGCCGACCGAGAGGCCCATTTCCCCAAGTTCTCGAACGTTGGCTGGTGTGAGTTCACAGCCAGCATGCGTACAAATTGCCTGGAGCCGCGCAAATTCAAGCGGGAGAGTGGTGAAGTAGTAGACCACCGTTAGCACGGCCAGGGCTATCCATGCTGTTCGTGCAAGGATGAGCCATCTGCCATGGAGATGCGCATCGGCAGCCTCCTGGACTTTTGGCTTTTCAGATAGCGTGGTAGGTGGTCTTGAAACAAACAGGCGGCTCACGCGAACACTCCTCTTAATTCAGACCTGCAACGCCGCTCGGTCGCTGCTGAACCAAGCCACCGCGTCAACGCTGCTGTCGAAGCTAGCCTTCGGCTCAGACGCGGTGCAAGGTGTACGCTTCGCGTCAGCAGGTCTGCAAAGCAGCCTCGTACAGGCATCTGATGCTCTCTCAGTGGAAACAATACTGGTTTCACCTCTACGCTCCTGTCTTCTCTAAACTGTACCACGTTATATGCCTTTCTGCCATATGCCTGGATTTCCTATCAGGGTTGTTGCAAAATCTACTTTTCCACCCTTGCAGCAACTGTCGGATGGCAGTTGCTGCAAGGGTGGAAGCGCTGCTCTCCTTCAGGCTTAAATCATAGGTGTACCTGTTTGCTGTGCTACATCTGTTGATTGAGACACTCCTGCTGGTGGCTCTCCACGGCCTGGCTTGTAGGAGAGACGGCCACGGGTGAAGATGAGGATGAGCACCACTCCAATGACGACGGCCAGGAAGTTTCCCAGACCATAGCCTGCAACTTGGGATCTGGACAAGAGATGCGTAATGAAGTCACTCCCACTATTGCTCGCATCCAATGCCGCGTGGAAGAGGATGGCGATGAGCAGGCTGCCCATAGTCTTGTTGAAGACCCAGGTCATGATGATCCTGATCAGGATGGCAAAAATGATCAGGAGTACCATTTGCACGATCATCGTGGTGGGGCCTACTTTCTGATCAAAAATCTGACCTGGGACAAAGAAAGCAGGCAGGTGCCACAGGGCCCAGAGCGAACCGAGCACCAGGCAGGCGCGCACAGCCCCGAAGTGCTTTTGCAAGTTGGGCAGTGCGAAGCCGGACCAGCCGGTTTCTTCCCAAATCTGCACCGCAAGGACGATGATCAGGACGTTGGGCAGGTATGCAGTGAAGATCAGTGGCCACTTCTGGATGAGAGCTGTCAACGGTGCCACACCAAGCGAGACGCTCGAGCACACAAGTTGGGCCAGGGGCAGACCAACGAGCACCAGGAGGTACCACTGGACCCCAACACGCCAGAGCACATAGCGCCGCAGTAACTGCCGCAACCCCGCTTTTCCAGCGGTGACTGCGGTCACGGTAAAAGCGGCCAGTGTCGGCCCGGTAATGGCACTCAGTGCCGCAAAGTAGTAGGACAGCGGATAGGGTCCTACTTCTGGGATAGTGTAGGGGAGCAGGCCAACGCCATTCTGGGCTAGCACCAGCGGAAGCCAGACAATCCAGGCCCCTGCAAATGCCAGGACAAAGAAGGCTACCAGGGGGTGACGGATTATGAGACGCCGAAATGGGGAAGATGCCGTAGCTGGCGATGTTGTGCTGAGGGCAGACATGATGCGTTTCCTTTCTCATCAGGAACATCCTGAGTTGCTGTATGCGGAGAGCAGTTGCCTGTTCTCTCATCTCCAAGGACTGCTCAAAGAATACCTGGGGAAGTGTCACATTGAGATGGGAGTAGCGTCACTATTCGTGTAATGAGTCAGATGTGACAGGTGTCATACTGTTTCATGATATCAGAACATCCTGACATCCACTCAGAACTGGCCGCCTACGGCGGCGAAGAAAGAAAAAAGGATTTTCGGGGGACACCCCCGCGCCCCCGGCAGAGGGCGGCCGCCCTCTGCGCTCCCGCTTTATGAGTGGATCTCAGGAACATCAGGTTGACTTCCCTCCCCTTTCGAGCATAGACTCTTATTAGAGAATATTTCGGCTTGATATTCAGACCGGAAACGCCGACGTGACGTGCTCGATAAATCGGCACTCTACCGATAAATCCACACTCTACTCGCGGCTACGGCTTCGCCGTCATCCGGTCTGATCAGAAGATCTGAAAGGAGCATACCCATGCCAACCCCATCTAGAAATGATACAGTCCTCTGGGAACCCTCAGAGGAGACGAAGCAGCAATCCAACACAATGAAGTACATGACGTGGCTCGAAAGTGAAAAAGGGCTACGTTTCCGCACTCGTGACGAACTCTGGCAATGGTCAGTCAACAACCTCGAAGACTTCTGGTCCTCGCTCTGGGAATATTTCTCCATTAAAGCTTCAGAACCTTACACTACCGTCCTGGCAGATAGAACAATGCCTGGAGCAAAGTGGTTCCCTGGAGCAAAGCTCAATTATGCAGAGCATGTCTTCAGAAACGCCTCCTCCGACCGTCCCGCCTTACTCTTCCGCTCTGAACGACACTCCCTGGTGGAGGTACCATGGAGCGAACTGTACCAGAAGGTGGGTTCAATCGCCAAAGCCCTTCGCGCGATGGGAGTGCAACAGGGAGATAGAGTTGTTGCCTACATGCCCAACATTCCAGAGACGCTGATCGCCTTTCTCGCCTGCGCAAGTATGGGAGCTATCTGGTCGAGTTGTTCACCGGACTTCGGTACAAGCAGTGTCATCGATCGCTTCAAACAAATAGAACCTAAGGTGCTCTTTGCGGTCGATGGCTATCAATATGGCGGCAAAACCTTTGACAGGCGTCCCATCGTCTCTGAGATTCAAGAGTCCTTACCCTCCCTGCAAAACACAGTGATGGTCCCCTACCTCTCCAAAGATTCCAGGCCAGGACCAGAGGCCCGCCCAGGTATGCTGGCCTGGCAAGACCTGATCCAGGACAATGGTGAGCTAACCTTCGAGCAGGTTCCTTTCGATCATCCCCTCTGGGTGCTCTATTCCTCTGGCACAACTGGCTTGCCAAAAGCTATCGTGCAGGGGCACGGTGGCATTCTACTTGAACATCTCAAGAGTCTGGCTCTGGACCTGGACCTGAAACCAGATGATAGATTCTTCTGGTTCACAACAACTGGCTGGATGATGTGGAACCTTCTCATAGGCGGACTGCTGGTCAGCGCCACCGTCCTCCTCTACGATGGTAGCCCTGGCTATCCTGGCATGGGTGTCCTCTGGAAATTTGCAGAGGATACTGGCATGACCTTCTTCGGAACCAGTGCTGCCTATATCTCCGCCTGCATGAAGGCTGGAATAGAACCTGGCCGGACCTACAACCTGAGAAAACTACGCGGCATTGGCTCGACTGGCTCGCCCCTATCTCCAGAAGGCTTCCATTGGATTTACCAGCACGTCAAGCGTAATGTATGGCTTGTAAGCCTCAGCGGGGGCACTGATCTTTGCTCGGCCTTTGTAGGTGGTTCCATCCTGCTTCCCGTCTCTTCAGGAGAATTGCAATGCCGCTCCCTGGGAGCCAAAGTAGAGGCATTTAACGAGCAGGGTCAACCGCTCATCGACGAGGTAGGAGAACTGGTCCTCACCGAACCAATGCCCTCCATGCCCCTGTTCTTCTGGAATGACCCAGAAAACAAGCGCTACAAGGAAAGCTACTTCGAGATGTATCCAGGCATCTGGCGACACGGCGACTGGATCAAGATTACTCCCAGAGGCAGCGCCATCATCTATGGCCGCTCCGACTCCACCATCAACAAGCAGGGCATCCGCATGGGCAGCAGCGAAATCTACCGTATCGTAGAAGGCCTTCCAGAGGTTCTCGACAGCCTGATTGTAGGCGTCGAGCTACCAGGCGGCAGATACTACATGCCCCTCTTTGTAGTGCTTAGGGACAACATAGAACTGGATGATGCTCTCAAAGCAAAGATCAAGGAAGGGCTGCGTACTAACATCTCTCCCCATCATGTGCCAGATGAGATCATCGCTATCCCGGAAGTTCCTCGCACACTCAGTGGCAAAAAACTTGAGGTGCCAGTGAAGAAACTGCTTCTGGGCTTGCCCGTGGAACGCGCCGTCAGCATGGATGCCTTGAGCAATCCACAGTCGATACAATTCTTCCTTCAGTTCGCTGAGGAGAGGGTAGCTGCTTTGAGGGAGGGCAACAAGTGACCTCCTTTTCTAGCGCCCATAGGCAAAACGTGCTATAATAAATCCAAGATCATAAGCAGAGAAACCAATCCCCAGCTTGCTTTTTAAGCTCTGCGAAAATATCAACCAACCGAACAAACCGAGCAGAGGTGCTGCTAAACCTTTGCACAGGAGTTATCTGTTATGAGCAGCGAAATCAAGGAAATTGGCACCAATCCATCCCGCCAACGCCGCTGGGTCGCGGCTAGCGCTACGCGCTCAGGCGGGATGCAAGGAGAAGGGAAAACGTCGGTTCCTGGAACGCGACGCAAGCCAGTACCAATTGTTATGGCGGCTGGCCCCCACGAGTACACTCCAGGCGACCAGGAAGGGCCAGTTGTACTGACCAGCCTGGTGGATATGTTGAAATGGGCCCAGAACTGGGCACGCTCGAAATCTGTCTGGCCGCTAGGTTATGGCCTGGCCTGCTGCGCCATCGAGATGATGGCAAGCGCCCAGGCGCACTATGACCTCTCGCGTTTTGGCTCGGAGGTCTTCCGCTCCAGCCCGCGCCAGGCCGACCTGATGATCGTCGCCGGTACTGTATCCGTGAAGATGGGCCCCCGCCTCCGACTCCTCTGGGAGCAAATGCCAGATCCCAAGTGGGTGCTCAGCATGGGCCAATGCGCCAACTCTGGCGGTGAGTTTTACGACAGCTACTACACCGTCCAGGGCGTCGATACGATTGTGCCAGTAGATGTCTATGTCCCTGGCTGTCCCCCGCGTCCAGAGGCGCTGATTGAAGGTATCCTTAAACTACGTGAAAAGATCCAAAAGCAAGGTCTGAAGATACGTGGTGAGGAAGAATTAGAGGGATAGTCGGACACCAGGACGAGATCCTTCGCTTCGCTCAGGATGACAGTGTTAAGCACATGAACATGAGGAGAGAGTATGCGTGGAATCCTTGAAGGAATGGGTCTGACCTTTAGCCACCTCTTCCGGCCAAAGGTGACCCGGCTGTACCCCTATGAGAAGCCGAAGTTACCGCCGCGCAGCCGTGGCCTGATCCAGTTGATCGCCGAGGAGGGGCTTCAAACAGAGTTTAACTTGAAATGTGAAGCCTGCCTGCTGTGCGAAAAAGCCTGCCCGCCGCGTGCCATTACAATTGAATATGAGCCGATGCACGCCTGGAAGATACGTCCCTGGTTCAAGTCCTACGTCCGTGAAGGAGCTGAGAAGTTCCTCAATTCTCAATACAAGATTCCTGCAGCGACCGGAGCATCAAAGGCTGGCTATTACTCTGCTCGTATTGCCGAATACGCGGTAGACTACCCCAACAGGCCAATAGCCCCCTGTGTTTCCATGCCGGTCAAGGATCACCTGGAGCCTGAAATAGATCTCAGCAAGGTGGATGAATTGCTGGAGACCTGGCCGCAAGAGGCAACTGCTCTCCCTTCGCTCCTGGAAGCTGTAATGGACATCTATGGCTATCTCCCTTTGCAAGCGGCCAAGCGTATCGTGCAGGTGCGCGGAGTGGACCTGAGCGATATCTTCGGAATCGCTACCATGAGCCCGAAATTCAAGCCTGCACCCGCTGTGAAGGGCATACGGCGCGACGATCAACCTGAACGTGGGTGGGCCCCAGATCAACGTGGTGTATGGGGCAATATTCATCATGTGAGGCTACCAAATGCCTGAGCCCGCAAGCGAGACAGATCCTTCGCTTCGCTCAGGATGACAATGGAGTTACTGTGGAGGCAAACAAATGCCTGAGTTTGAGTATCGTGTATTGCGCAGACGCGGTGAGCCTGATCTACGCTCACTGGATTCATATCGCCGCAATCTTGCTGGTTATTCCGCTATCGAAAAGGCTATTAGCGAACAGACTCCCGACCAGGTGATCTCCCAGGTGATCGATGCTAAACTGCGTGGGCGTGGTGGGGCCGGTCGCCTGGCTGGTGAGAAGTGGCTCATTGTACGCCAGTACGAGAGCGATCAGAAGTACGTCATCTGCAATGCCTACGACGCTGATCCCCGTTCCTGGGCCGCTCGTTCGATGTTAGAGCGCAACCCGCACCAGGTCATTGAAGGTATCCTGCTGGCTGCCTATGCAGTCGGGGCATCAGAAGCTTATCTCTTCACTCGTAGCTTCTTTACAGAGGGAATCGCTTCAGTCCAACAGGCCCTGAGTGAGGCTCTTGATGCCAATCTCGTAGGCCGTGATATTTTAGGTACAGAGTTCAGTTGCACCATCAATGTCGTAGGCGTCGATATCGGCTTTATGGGCGGAGAGGAAACCGTCCAGATCGCCCTGATTAAGGGACGGCGTGGCATGCCTGAACAGCGTCCCCCGTTTCCCGCTCAGTACGGTTTGTGGGATAAGCCCACTGCTATCAACTGCATTGAGACGCTTGCAAATGTGCCTGTAATCGTACGGAATGGAGCGCAAGCATTTACCAGTGTTGGTACGGCTACAACGGGTGGCACCAAGGTATTAACCGTCTACGATTATGTACACGTGCTGGATAAATCCGCACTCTACAGTGAACCGAAGGTAGTTGAAGTGCCGTTTGGGGCGACGCTGCGCGAGATTCTCCGTCATGCGGGCATAGCCCGTGTTGAAGGTGATCTGGGGGCCATTGTTGTAGGTGGAGCCGAGGGTGGTGCTTTGCCGACCTCTGCACTTGACACGCCATTTGATTACGACCCCATAGAAGAGGCTGGCGCTATTGTTGGCTCGGGCGTGGTCGAGTTGCTGCCCGCCAATACCTGCATGGTCGGCTGGGCAATGGATCGTACTCGCTATCTCAGCGATGAGAGCTGTGGCAAATGTGTTCCCTGCCGTCTTGGGGTCAAGCGTATGGCAGGTCTGCTGGAAGGAATTATCAGCGATCTTGGCAAAAGTGACGATTTAAACGTATTAGATGAGTTTGCCAGCTATGTTCCCAATGGCTCGCTCTGTGGCTTTGGGGTACAGGCACCGAATGCCTATAAAACGGCCAAACGCTACTGGCCCGATCATTTTAAAATGCACATGGAAGAGCAGCAGTGTCCCACAGGAACCTGCGTGCCGGTGCGTGCTCATCGTTATGTAACCAAGCATGTCTTGCCGTAGGGGTGCAATGATGGATGTTGACTGGCCGATAAATCGGCGGTGGGCGGCGATAAATCGGCCCCTACGCTATGGCCGGGTGCAAGGAACGTATTGCATCCAACCACGAAGAGGAAACGTATGGCTGTAACAGTCCGAGATAATCTCTTGCCAATGTATCAGGCAAACGGGTCAATGGTACGCAATGCGGTTGGGCAACCCAGCTTCACGCTGACCATTGATGGAAAAACCGTCCAGGCTTATGAAGGCCAGACACTTCTGAGCGTGGCGATTGACAATGGTATTAAGGATATCCCGAATCTCTGCAATGATGAGAAGTTGGAGCCAACCTCTGCCTGTCGTATGTGTCTTGTGCATATAGAAGGTTTTGAGCGGCCCGTCCCTTCCTGTAATACAGCTGCCACTCCAGGGATGGTCGTCACGACGAAGTCGGATGAACTGTTCCATATTCGTCGCACCAACCTGGAGATGATGCTCTCTGACCACAATGCCTATTGTCAACCTCCCTGCCAGATAGATTGCCCAACCCATATCGATATCCCTGGCTACCTGGAACTGATAGCCAAAGGTTCGATGCAAGAAGCGGCGCGGTTGGTCAAAGAAGTGCTGCCTTTCCCCTATATCCTGGGCCTGACCTGCCCGGCTCCCTGTCAACATGCCTGCCGCCGGGCGCTGGTTGAGGAAGAAATCGCTATCTGCCGCATGCACGGGTATGCTGCTGAAACCTGCTTGCTCGATCCTCCAATCCCATTCGTCAAGGATCCACCAACCGGGAAGCGTATTGCTATCGTTGGTGCTGGCCCTGCCGGTTTGACCTGTGCATACTACCTGGCGCTCAAGGGACACTACTGCAAGGTATTCGACATGCAGCCTCAGCCAGGTGGCATGTTGCGTTACGGTATCCCTGAATATCGTTTGCAGAAGGACACGATGGACCAGGAAATCAATCATGTCTGGGAACTTGGCGTAGACCTGCAATCTAACGTCAAGCTCGGTGTGGACTTCACCATCGATGATCTCTTCAACGAGGGTTTCGATACCGTTTATCTTGCAATTGGTGCCTGGACAAGTAACCCATTAAGTGTGCCCGGCGAAGATGCAGAGGGAGTGGTAAACGCCATCGCGTTCCTGGCGGAAAAGGTGGAGGGGAAACCTGTACCTGTAAAGGAAGGGCGGGAGGTCGTTGTGCTCGGTGGCGGCTTTACCACGTTTGACTGCACGCGAACCTCTCTGCGCCTGGGGGCAAAGGTTCACACTGGCTACCGCCGTTCAATCAAAGAGATGACGGCGACTATGGAAGAGATTGAGGACGCCGACGCTGAGGGCACTGAATTGATGTTCTATGTCCAGCAGACACGGGTCATCACCGAAGATGGGAAAGTAAAGGGGCTTGAATTTATCAGGAATAAGTTGGGCGAGCCAGATGCCAGTGGTCGTCGCCGTCCTGTGCCCATTCCCGGCTCTGAATTTACCATCTCATGTGACACCATTATCCCAGCATTCGGTCAGAATCCGGATCAGTCCGTCCTCGATGAGAAGTCCGGGGTGAAGTGGACAAAACGCGGAACCATTCAGACCAATGCACATAACTATATGACCGATCGTTATGGTGTCTTTGCTGGCGGTGATGCGCAGATGGGCGCAAAGACCATTATCGAGTGTGTCGCACAGGGTAAACTCGCTGCGCGTTCAATCCATGCCTTCCTGAACGGTGAGGATATGAACGAGGTCGCGCGTCGCCTGGAGATAGAAGAGCGCAAACCTGATCTCTTCGACATCGTACCGTACAAGCCAGTCGAGCCTAAAGTGAAGATGCCCATGCTTCCTTACGAGGACCGTAAGCGTAACTTCAAGATCATCGAGATGGGCTACCTCCAGGAGCAGGCCGAGCGTGAGGCCGGTCGCTGCCTGCAGTGTGTCTGTCCCTGCGCCGGGCAGTGCGACCTCCAGATGTACAGCATCGAGCATGGCCTGGCGGACAACCGTTTCCACGATGGTGAGCCCAGCGACTACCACGAGTATGAGGTGGACCTGTCGCACAGCTTCATCCTGCGTGATCCAAACAAGTGCATCAACTGTACCCAATGTGTGCGTGTCTGTCACGATGTGATTGGCCCGGACTGCTACGGTATGTTCGGTAAGGGCTTCGATACCATCGTCTCCACGCCATTCAACGTCAGCCTGCACGACACCGACTGTGTCTCCTGTGGAGCATGTGTCCAGGTCTGCCCGACCGGCTCACTGATGATGGCTGAGCGCCACCTGACGCGCTATGCCTTCGCACTCGA